>Ga0116171_10006445_pt1 | contig 10138 bp, 8 predicted proteins | sample AD_JPNHW2_MetaG_FD_89798 | JGI IMG/M metagenome (GOLD analysis project Ga0116171, IMG submission 89798) | Active sludge microbial communities of municipal wastewater-treating anaerobic digesters from Japan - AD_JPNHW2_MetaG | ecosystem: Engineered > Bioreactor > Anaerobic > Digestate | place...
CCAGATTGTCTTCTTTTTGAGCACATACTCGAGTTTCCAGTCCTGAAGCGCAGCCCCAGGGTTAATTGTTTCTTCCTTCTTTGATGGAGCGTCTTTTTTGACTTCGACCGCTTCATAAAGCGGGTCAAAGATGTTCTCCCGGCCGACGTTCAAAAACTGTTCCGAACAAACACGCGTTGGGGAAACGGCCCTGGATTCGGGGGAAGAGGATTGTTCCTTTTCTTGTTTGGGCGGTACAGGTTCCGCGTGGAACAAACCCGAAAATGGGAAATACTGGCAAACAACCGCACCGGCTATCCCCGCGGCCAGAAGAAACAGGAAACCGGAAGGGAATCGCTTTGTCTTCAGAATCTGGACAAACTGTGTCATTGTCGGGATCTCCCTGTCCCTATCTCGTTCAAAATCCGAGAATCCCCCCTCACGGATTTTCCCGATCACTGCTCCACCACACTGAACGTCTTGCGCTGTTCGGGCGGTCCGGGGTACACGAACGTCACCCCGTACTTTCCTTCCGGCACGATATTGACATCGAAGGAACGCCCGCCGTCCTGCAGGGTGAAGGTCTTGCCGATCTCCACATCGTAGGCCTGGTCCTTGATGCGTTTGTTCTTAAAATGCCAGATGGTCTTCTGCTTGCGGTAGTATTCGAGTTGCCAGTCGCGCAGCGCCTTTTCCAGTTCCGGCTGTTTTTGCGCGGGCGGGGGAGGAGGCGTCGGCGTCGGCGTCGGGGTATAAATTGGATCGAAAACATTCAACTTGTTGATATTCTGAAACTGGTTGTTGGCCACGACCCGGGCCTTCGGGGTGGGGGGGGGCGTGGGCGAAGGTTTTTTCGCCACCCGCGCAGGGGCAGTACCGGTGGTGGCTTCGTCGTCCACCGCCGTTTCTGCCGTATCCACAGCGTCGCCCGCTTCCTCACGGGACGCCTCGGGCGACTGCCCCAGGAACGCTCCCACCCGCGAGCGCACCGACTCGGGGATCGGGGCGTACTGGTACGTCAACCAGGCCCCCATGCCGAGGATCATGACCATGAGAAAGACGTTGTAAAGCCAGCCTTTTTTCTTCTCCGCCATAGTGGCTCACTCTCCTTGTGTTTCGCGCGGCGCCGGGCCGTTGCCCGCGACGCGCCCGCCCCCGGATTCCCCGGGAAACCGGTCCCAGCCGTTATTCTTCCTCTGCTTTTTTCGACGACTTGCTTTCCGTGGTCTTCTTGCTCGAACTTTTCTTCTGGGCTTCCTGCAATTTCTTGAGCCGTTCGAGGTCCGGTTTATCGAGTTCATCGGCTCGGACGATGCGGGCCACCGTCGCCTCGAAGTCGAGTTGCGGCGCTTTGATGGCCGAGCCGGTCAGTTCAATCCTCAGACTCTGTACGAGGATATTGCGTTTGTAGAATTCGCGCAGGATATCGGCCAGATCGCTCAAGGGCGCGCGCAGCCCCTTGGCGTCAATCTCGAGAAAGGCGAAATCGGTGGCGCGCGGGATCGCCACGGCCTCGGGCCGCTGCAACGAGATCGTCTTGCCGAAAATCTTGTTCAACTCCTCGGTGAAGGAGGCCCCCACGTTCTTGTCGCCCACCTTCTGGAGCACCGACTGGCCGGACTCCTCGTACTCGGCGTCCACCTGGGACCCCTCATTCATGGTATCGCGATAATCGGCCAGGGCTTCCTGCGCCGAGGCAATCGCCTCGACCGTCGTGTTGTATTCGTCCAGAAAGTCGGCGAGGAACATCTGGTAGATCAGACAGCCGAGAATCACGAAACCCGTCAGCGTCACGATCACCTTCTCGCGCGTGGTTATCCCCCGTTTTCCAGCCATGACTATGTCCCCTCTACTTCTTCTTTTCCTGCGCCTGGGTCTTGAAAATGCAGGTGAGCGTGAACTTGACGGCCTGCTCGCGCGTGTTGGGCGGCGACGCCATGTCGCGCTTGGCCGACACTTCCTCGAAGAGGCCCGCCTTCATCAGATTCGCCTCGAAGGCATCCAGGTCCGGATAGGTCTGCGTCCACCCCTCCAGCGTCACCTTCTCTCGCTGGTACTCGAAGGACGTCAGGCACACGCGCGGATGGTCGGCGGCAAAAAAATCGGTCCACTGACTGATCCGGTCCAGAATAGCCAGGGGAGAACGGTCCAGCGAGGTGTAGTCGCGCAGGATACCCACCACCATCTGTTTGCGCTTGATCTCGTTGACGCGTTCCTTGATGTCGGCGATCTCGACCTCGAGCTGGGCCAGTTGGCTCTTTTTATCGTCCAGAACCTTCTTGGCCGTGATGAACCCGGCGGTCAGCGCCAGAAACATCGCAAACGCGAAATAGATGATCCGCTGCTTGCGGCGCGACTTGGCGTGTTCCTCGACATAGGCCGGCGGCACCAGGTCTATGCGCAGGCTCTCCGGGTCCGCCTCGCGGACCAGCGCGCCCGCCGCCAGCGCAAACGCAGCCCCCGTCGGTTCCTGCGCCAGCACCGACGGTTCGCACCGCAACCGAAACGCCGAGGCGGCGTTCTGGCTTTCGGCAAAGGGGTCCAGACACGTCACCTGCGTCTGAAACATCAGTTGAAATACCTCGGCCAGGTCGGGCACCGCCACCCCCTGACCCGACAGGAACACCCGGCCAAAATTGTTGCCGCAATCGAACTCACGGTTGGCGTAATCGATCGTCCGGCGAATCTCGCGGATCAGTCTGTTGGACCGCAGCAGCCCGACGTCGAACCGCGCCTGGGACACCGGGGCCGCCGGGGGCGTCGGGGAAACCGCATCCGTCCCTCCTGGCGCCGCATCGGGCGCGAACAGGCTCGCCTGTACCCCCCCGGAGGCCAGGGCCGAACCGGACTCGGGCACGGGGGGATACGATTCCGCCCCCTCCATCCCGTCGTCCTCATCCAGGTCGAGTACGGCGGCGTGGGCGGGATGCGCGGCATGCGCCTCGGCCAGGCGCGCCTCGGCCAGTGACTCGCGAATCCGCTGGGCGCCCATGGCCATGCTGCGCGCAAAAATCGGTTCGCCCTCGTGGAGCACCAGAATATCGGTGTTGGCCGGGCCCACGTTCACAAACGCCACGGTCGAGCATTCCGCCGGGTCCCACTGCCCGCTGTGGCGCAGGACGTTGACCAGAGCCACGGTCGAAACCTCGACGCCGGTGACCCGCAACCCGGCAGCCAGACAGGTGCCCGTGACCTGCTCGATGGGGGGACCGTCAATCGCGGCAATCAGGACCCGCGACCCCTCGAGGTCGCCCTTGGCCAGAACGCGATGGGCGATGATATGCCGCTCGACATTGAAAGGGATGTGGCGCTCGGCTTCGAACCGGGCCATTTCGTTCAATTCGTCCGGGTCCGTGGCGGGCAGGGTCACCACGCGCAGCGTGACCCAGTGCTTGGGCACAACCGCCAGGGCTTCCTCGACCTTCAACCCGGCGTCTTTCAAGGCTTTGCGAAGAGCCTGTCCGTTTTCCCGCTGCCAGAAGGTCTCATCCTGAGCCCCCAGGCCTTCCCCCGGCGCCGGCACCGCCAGACTGGCTTCAGGCGCCTCGCCGGCCGCCGCCACATCGCCGCGCTGGAAGGGCACCGTCAAGGCGGCCTTCAGGGTACAGGCCGAACGACTCTGCGCCCAGAGATAGACGCGGCAGCAATCGTCCTGAAATTCGAGACACATGTAGTTGGCCATAATCGAACTTTCACCGTTCCGGCAATGTCCGGGGAACCGTCCCCATCTTCAGCATCAATAAGAATTCCACCGTTTGAAATACACCACGGGGACAAACCAGGCTTCGGTGGCGACGCCCGTGGCGTTGGCGTTGGCGGCCCGCGTGCTGGCGCCCCGGGCCGCCGTGCTGGCCGCCCGCCCCCCCTTGGGCACATACATCCCCTTGTAGGCGGGCATTTTCGTATCGAAATCGTCGGCGTTCGTGGACTCCCGATCGCCTTCCTGATAGTCGTAAATCGGGAACTGGAGCACCTTGCGCGTGCATTCGGCCACAATGCGGGCCGAGGGCAGGGGACGCTCCACCCGGTTGCGGTTCACGGAACTGTGACTGCTTTCCTTGTGTTTGCCGATGAACGCGCGCGAGTAGATCGTAAAGTGGTCCGACAAGACCGTCAGAGGAAGCGCCTTGTTCGCGTTGGCCAGGATCTGGGCCGTAAAATCGCTCACTTCCGTCAATTTGTTGAGGTTGGTCAGCGCCTTGTCGTTGTCAATTCCGTCTTCCTTGCCTCCCTGCCGGGACTTTATCAGCGTATCGGCCAAATCGCAACCCTGTTTCAACTCGCCCGCCGCCGCGCCAAAGACCGCCGCGAGACACTCGTAAGAGGCGGTATTGACGTTCAGGGCCAGACTGCGCGCCGTCACCAGATCGCGCAAACCGACCACCTGATTGCGTTTCTTCTTGCCCAGCGACCGGGTCGGGAAGAACTCCGGTTCCGGGTCCTTGTCCGGGTCGTAACCATAGTAGAGTTCTTCGGTGATCCCCGGGATCTTCATCAGTTCTTCCGTCGTGCTGAACGGGGCGTTCTTGGGGTAGAAGACCTTGTCCTCTTCGGAGAAATCGCGCTGCGACTCGGAATCTTTCTCTCGCCTTCTCCGACCGTGCCCGGCCAGTTTGTTGCGCAGTTTGGCATAGTAAACCCGTTCGCTCTCGCCCAGCGCCTCGGGCACCGACACCTCGTCGTCCGGGTCCTGCCAGTCCTTGATCGCATAGGCGATCTCGTCGGCGTCCTTTTCGTCCACCTCGAGTTGCATCAGGAGGAATTTCAGAACCAGGTGCATCCCCTCCTTGCTGTTGTTCAGGCCGATCTTGCTCTCCTCGTCTATGACGAGCAATTCATACTCGCCCTCGACCTTCTGCGCGGAGTTGGCGGGATCGGGGTTCTGGACCTCGAACGAGCGCGGCACGATGCTCGCGCCGGTCCAGATATCCCCCAGGGCGTCGAACGGTTCCTTGGCGTTGATGTCCTTGACCGCCTCCTCGGGTCGCTCGACGAGCCGGTCGTTGCGCAGGTCCGTCACCGCCCGGGCGATGCCGATGCGCGCCAGCTGCTCGGCGCGGAACTGATCGCGGTACGTCGAGGTCAGCTTCGACTCGACCTGAATCTCAAACGCGAGCGAATGCGCCAGAAGGGTCAGGACCAGCACGATCCAGAGCGTCAGGATCAGGATGGTCGCCCGGCGCCGCCCCCACTGGGTCAGAGGGTTCTGGAAACGCATGCCCCGCCTTGCAAACCATCCCTTGCGCAGTCTCATCGGCTCGTCCCCCGCTGGCGAAGTCCGGACTGACCGGAGCCGAACGTTCCCGTCCCGGGAGTCAGGGGCCCGAACGATCCGTCGGCGTTCGGGAACGACTGGAAGAACAGGTCGTCGCCCGGCGTGAACACTTCGAGCGCCGCGGGCAGCCAGATGACCGTCTCGATCCGCTCGACCCGCGATTTCTGTCCCTTGCGCTGCCGTTTTTCATCGGGCACTTCGACGCCCAGGGTCAACTTCACACAGGCGGGCAGGTTGTCGCTGGCCCGTTCCTGGTAGGCGTTCAGTTTCTGCATGAACATCGGGTCCATCGGGTCCACCTCGAACTTCGGCGAGCGCAGCGCCTTCTCGTCCGAATCCCACCGGGTTGTTTCGGTCCAGTTTCCCGTGCCGGTCGCCCCTCCCCCGGAGTTCCCCTCGCCCCCCGAGAAATACCCGAATTTCACATTGAACTCGACGACCCGCTCGGCCAGCAGATCGGGCGGCAACGGCTCGGGCTCGACTTCGACGACGTAATTCACCTTCACCAGCTGATTGCGGAGTTCCTGAGGCAGCAGCCCTTTCTTGGCGATGCTGTCGAACGAGAAACCGCCATACGGGTCCGCATTGTCGCCCCCGCCGCGCCGCCCGCCGGAACGCCGCTGCTGCTTTTCGGTCCGCTGGTTTTGGGCGTTCTCGATCTCCTCTTCCAGGTTCGGGTTCAGGCGCAGGATGCGCGGTACGGGCGAGCGCTGGCGATACAGGTTCCCGTTCTCGACATAGTAACGCACCCGCTCGGTTCCCCAGGACGACTCGTCGAACGTCCCGTCCGACGGCGTGAAATGCGCAAACTCGATGTAGGCGCCGCCGCTTTTCCCCGCCGAGCCCGATTCGGTCGGCTGGGCAGGCTGAGGGGGGCGAACCGCCTTACCGGCTTTCGCCGTTTTGCCTCCCCCGCCGGCGGTTCCCTCGCCGATGAATTGCAGGTTCAGCCGCAAACCGAGAAACCCCGGCTCTCCCTTTTCCGCCCGGTCGCGCTTGCCCGATTCGTCCTTCAACTGCTGGATCAGTTCCTGTTCCTTCGACGCCATCTCGAACTGCATGTCATTGAAACGCTTGTTGTAGTCCGTGTCGTAATACACCGCCCGCAGGTCGCGCGAGATATGCTCGACCACAAATCGCAGCGTCTGCATCGTTTCCGTAGTGCGGCGTCCGCTGACGAAAGACTTTGTCGCCGTCCGGAACGCAATCACGAGGGCCAGCGTGCTGACGGCAAAAATCGCAATCGCCACCATGACCTCGAGCAACGTGAATCCCGCGTCCGGACGACGCGCCGAACGGCAAACCAGAGAACGTGCGGGATTCAGAATGCGTCGAATCATGAGAGTGCGACCACCGGGTGTTCTTTTTTTTGACCAGAGGCAGAGAAAGCCATTGCGGTCCAGTTATACCGATTGGAAGTAATGACAACCATCGTCTTGCAACAAGAACCGCGAGATGACCGTAATATCGGAATGAAACACGAAAATCCCGAAGGGATTCCCTTTGAGTAGCCGTGGGTGACCGCAGGGAACCCACGGGACGGATTCCTATAATTTCCCCAACCCCGAAGGGGTTGCCCTATCGGCTCATCGAAGCAGGTAACAGAAAGACCTCTTTGCATACCGACTTTCCCTTTTGGGGCACCCCTTCAGGGTGCAAATTTTCCGGAAGACACTTTTCCGTGGGTTCCCTCCGGTCACCCACGGCTATTCATGGGAGGCCCCTCCGGGGCCAACAAGAGCAATCATTCAAAAGAGAGAGCGCTCTTTCACGATCGTTTTCGATTGTTTTTCGACGCCTCCTATTGATCGAACCGAATCTTGTTGAACTTGCGCGCCTGCTCGCTGAACCGCTCGCCCGACGTCAACGCCGTCTCGACATGCAACACCCGTTTCGGCGCGGCTTTGCCGCTCTTCGTCTGATAGTACACATCCAGCGAGATTCGGCGCAGGTATTCGAGTCGTCCCTCTTCGGGCGGCTTCACATCGTCGTAGTCCAGTTCCACCTTGTCGTACCGGACCTTGTAGGTGTACTCCGGGTGGTCCTTGCCGAAATCGCCCGTTTTCTCGCCCGCCTCGGGAGGGGTCAGTTCCCACTGCTCGATCAGGTCGCGCGCCAGCACGCTCGCCATCGTCACCGACGAGGCGTTGCGCGCTCCCTTCATCGAGGTCGTGAACGACTCCATCACCATCGCCAGCGCGACGCCCATGATGGTCAGCGACACAAGCACCTCGAGCAGGATAAACGCCCGACGTGACCGTTTTACACGGGGAAGGGGGTGGGGCAAGAAATCCATCTTTGTCACGGTATTTGAAACAAGCGCCAACGGCGCGTCCCATCGTAGCCTGGGGCATTGCCCCAGGAACCGGTGTTGCCTCCTGGTCAAGGGTTGAAAGCCCGCCCTGTCAAAATGATGGGCACCTTCATAAAACGGGCCTTCAGCCCTTTCCGGAAATGGAAATTCCTTTTCCTGGGGCGACGCTTCGCTTGCCCCAGGCTGGTATAGATCGCGCCGTTGGCGCTCTATCGCGGCTGTCAGGTTCATGTTGTTGGCAACACACCCTTCTTCGCTTCTCGATTCCCTCATCGCTTGCGCTTGCGCAGGGCGCTCTCGAACCACTTCCCCTCGGGAGCCGCCGCCTCGACCCGCACACCGCCCGTCGCCCCGGCGATGTAAATCGTATAGACCCGATCCATCTCATCCGCCACGACTACCGTGGCCGGAGTCGCCGACCCGTTGCGGCGGAACTCGACAATCCGTTCCTTCTCACGCCGCCCGGCCTCGTAGGCCGTCTCGATCCCCACGAACTTGATATGCCCGCGCTCGGCGTCCAGCGTATGCCGTTCCTCCATGCTTTCCTTCGTGTCGCGCACGCTCGACCGCGACCCGCCGCGGCGCCCTTTCTTTTCCGGGTTCAGCCGGAGGTAAAACTCGTTCTTCTCCTCGTCCAGCACCAGTTGCGTATCGCTGCCGCGCAAGACGGCCTGCTGGCGGGCGAACCGCGCCAGCGACGCGATCTCGCGCGCCGCCGCCGTCAGTTTGTTGCGCCCGTAGGTTCCCTTCATCATCGGGATCGAGAGCGCCATCAGCATTCCCAGAATCAGAAGAACGACCAGGATTTCCAGGAACGTGACCGCCCGCCGCGCCGGGCGCTGTGCGCCCCCGCCCCACCCCTCGGGAAGTCTGCCTCGAATCCGCATCGGTTCTTCCTTGTTCGTCCCCACCCCCGGACTTATTGCCCGCCGCTCGGGTCCAGACTCATGATCGGCAGAAGCATGGCCACCACCACAAACGCCACCACCAGACCCAGGACGAGGATAATCAGAGGCTCGAGCATCGAGGTCAGCGTCTTGAGCGCCCGCTCGACATCGCGCTCGTAGGTGTCGGAGACCCGCACCAGAATCTTGTCCACCTGCGCGGTTTCCTCACCCACGGCCACCATGCTGGCCATCACGTCCGGAAACAGCGGGCTTTCGTTCATGATCGCCGTCATCGAGGTGCCCTGCGAAATGGCGGGGCCCAGTTTCTCGACATCGCGTTTCACCACCACATTGGTGATAACCTCTTCGGTGATTTCGAGCGCCTGGAGGATCGGCACGCCGTTGCGCAACAGGTTGCCCAGCGTACGGGCAAACATCGCCAGCTCGCGCTTGAGGACAATATCGCCCATCACCGGAATCTTCAGCAACACGGTGTGGAACAACCGCAGCCCTTCTTTGGTCTTCAGAAACTGACGGCCCAGCAGCACCGCCACCGCGATCCCCGACAACCCGACCCACCAGTAATTCGTCAGGAAGTGCGTGATGGTAATCAGGATCACCGTGATCGCCGGCAGTTCCTGGTTCAGGCTCGAAAAAACCGTGATAATGCGCGGAATCACCACGGTCAGCAGAACGGTAATCACGATAATGCCGGCAAACACCATGACCGCCGGGTAGGCCAGCGAGGAGAACACCTTGCCGCGCAGTTCCGCCTCGCTCTCCGAAAAGTCCGCCAGGCGCGTCAGCACCTCGTGCAGCATGCCGCCCGTCTCGCCCGACCGTACCATGGCCACGCTGAGCGTGTTGAACACCTTCGGGTGACGCTGCATCGCCTTGGCCAGCGTGTCGCCCCCCTGAACGGCCTTGCAGATATCCGCCACGATCTCATGCAGCTTCGGGTCGTGGACCTGGTTCACGATGATCGTCAACGCCTTGACCAGCGGCACCCCGGCCGCCACCAGATCGGCCAGTTGGCGGTTGAACGACACCATCTCCTTCTGGCTCACCCCGCCGCTCAGAAACGACAGGTTCAGCGTGAAACGGCTCTTGGGGGTCACATCCTCGATCTTGACCGGGAAGTACCCCATCGCCTGCAAACGGGTGATCACCGCCTGGCGGTCCTCGACCTCCAGAGCGCCTTCGATCCGCTCGCCTTTGCGATCCCGGGCCACATAGAGAAATTTACCCATCTCGGCACGCCATCCCCCGCGTCACACGCCACCCCGACGCTCGTCTTATTGTTTCGCTTCCCGCTCCTTGACCGCGTTGAGTAACTCTTCCGTCACGCCCGCGTCGTCTTCCATGGTCACACGCAACACCTCTTCGATGGACGTCATGCCCTGCTTGATCTTCTTCCACCCGTCGTACCGCAGCGGCTGCATCCCGTCGCGAATCGCCTGCGCCTTGAGCTGCGCGTTCGACGCGTTCTCGACGATCAGGCGGCGAAAAATCTCCGTCACATGCACCATTTCATACACGGCCGTACGCCCCCGGTACCCCGTGTACCGGCACGCCCCGCACCCGCGAGGCCGGAAAATCTGCAAACCGGAACAGTCCTCGTTCGTTACATTCACCCGCGCCAGCAAATCCGCCGGGGGATCGAACTGACTCTTGCAACTCGGA
>Ga0116171_10006447_pt1 | contig 10137 bp, 6 predicted proteins | sample AD_JPNHW2_MetaG_FD_89798 | JGI IMG/M metagenome (GOLD analysis project Ga0116171, IMG submission 89798) | Active sludge microbial communities of municipal wastewater-treating anaerobic digesters from Japan - AD_JPNHW2_MetaG | ecosystem: Engineered > Bioreactor > Anaerobic > Digestate | place...
CAAAATGGTAGCATCTTCAATATCTTTTTTGGGAGTAAATTCAGCCCGAACTACATATAATGTAACATCGGTGAGCCTGTTGAGCAGGAAACTGTCTGAAACCACGCCAATGGGAGCTGTATCGATGACAATATAATCGAAGTTTTGCCGCAAATCGTCAATGAGTTTATCCAGCGCCGGTTTGGCCAGGAGTTCGTTGGGGTTGGGTGGAATGGTTCCGGCAGTGATAATGGATAGATTTGGGTGAATTCCTGTTGGTTTCACAAGTTCACTTTGGCTGATTTGTCCGGAGAGATAGAGTGTAATGCCTGTTTTGTTTTCGATACCCATATATTCACTCAGTTTGGGTTTACGTATATCCAGTTCAATGATCAGCACCTTTTTGTCGAGTAATGCCAGACTTATAGCCAGGTTGATGGTCACAAAAGTCTTTCCTTCGCCGCTCACACTCGATAGCAGGTTGATCACTTTTTTATCCGGATCGTCCATCACAAAAAGAACATTTGCCCTGAGAAGTCTGACCATTTCGGTGAAACTGTCGGTACTGTTTTCTTTGACCAACACATTGCCTGTTTGATCTGTTTTTGGAATTTCGCCCAGCACCGGCACGGTGGAAAATGCCTCCAGTTCTTCCTTATTTTCGATCTGATAGCGCATCAAATCTCTGATCTTTATTCCAATTACGGGTATGAGCAGGCCAATGAGCAATGAGGAGAACAGAATAATTTTCTTTCGTGGAGCAACGGGACCTGCATACCGAACCGTGTCAATCAGTTTGGTGCTGGGAGCAACAGCCGACATATTCATGTATTTTTCCTCCTTTTTTTGAAGTAAATATAAAAATAGTCCTTCTTTCACTCCCTGTTGGCGTTTTATGTCAGTGTATTGCCGTTCCTGACGGGGTACCGCTCTGATGCGTGCACTGGTTTGATAGTATTGTGACAGAATGTCCCTGCGTGCAATCTGCAGGTTGTTCTCCTCGTTTTCCAAACTGGATTTTACAGTGTTATAAGTATTTTCAATTTTATTATTCAGATCTACCATGGCCTGATTACTACCAGATGCAATACGTGATAATCTGTTCTTATCCAGGACCAGTTTGTTGTAATTACTGATCATATCGTTCAGACCACTGCTTTTTATTCCCGAATTGGCGGGAAGAAGCTGGTCGTGACTTTGATTATTCTGAACATAGGATTTCAGGTTGGACACAATACCCAATTGTGTTTCCAATTCAAGTCTTTTTTGTTGCGCATCGGCCGTTTGAGCATTGTAGATGTCTGATTGAGCTGCCAGATCCGTTATTCCCTGTGATTGTTTGTAGTTTTCGGCCTGCGATTCTACGGTATTAAGTTCTTTGCTGAGTGAGTTGAGATGCTCTTCTATCAGTTGTGAGGTCTTATTGGCCATTTCCAGTTGGTCATTCATTTCTTCCCGGTTATATACTTCGATGAATTTTCTCAGAAAATCTTTACCGAGTGCAACATTTGAACTTACCATTGACAAATTCACTACCGATGATCCTTTTGAGGCCAGTTCCATCTTGATTTGTTTCAAAAACTGATCGGCTATTGTCATCGGATTTTCAAGATTTACCTCTATCTGCATATCATCATGCAGTTTCAGATTGCTTTTCCTGAGGTTTATTCTCCCAAAGGGTAATTTCACTTCTTTATCCGAAATAAAGGCATGTACCGTGTAAGGATTTTCGTTATACGTACCGGTAAATTCGCACTTCCCATCGGGGTGAACCAGTACCTGAAAGCTGACGGGATCGTTAAAATTTTTCAGAATGCTGTCGGGTAAAGTCACCAGGATGGGGCTTTCATCTCCGTAAAGCACATAGCTCCTGTATTTGCCTAAACCGGGAATGAGTTTGTTGATTCCCAACTTTTGAATTAAACTCAAAGTGCTGATTTGATAATACGTGGCATAGACCCCAAGTTCACGTACCACTTTCTCAAAAATCAGTGAGTTTTTCAATAATTCAAGCTCATTATCTACACTGTTTTTTTGAGTAATGATACTCATGTCCTTGAATACGCTCATTTCCACCGATCCACTGCCTTTTACGTCATCTTTAATCAATACAGATGTTTTGATGCCGTAACTTGGCAGAGTAAATTTAAGATATGTAGCAGCTACTGCTACACATACTATCAGCGAAAGTACAAACCACTTCCAGTAGGAAATATACTTAATCAGTATTCCTAATAAATCAATGGGTGGCTCCGGCAACAGATTGAATTCATCTTCCTTTTCAGAGTATTTATTCATATTATTTTTTTTTACTCATTGTATCACCTAAAAATTCAATTAATAAACCTGCTATTATTTTTTATAAATGGAATACACCGTCAAAACCAGGCTTGTAAGTGTCAATCCAACGGATAATGAGGAAAGTCTAAAAGTTTCGGCGGCACCGAAGTTTGCTGAATTTGATTTCGATTTATTCGGTTCTACATAAACCACATCATTCTGTTCCAGAAAATAAGCCGGAGAGTTGATTATATTTTTATCATTAAGATTAAGGGTGATGTATTTTTTTATTCCCTCGGCATCTTCCCGCAGTACCTTTACGTTGTCGCGACGACCGTATATGGTCATATCGCCGGCTAATGCCAGGCCTTCGAGTATCGTCATTCGGTCATTACCGGTTTCGTATTTTCCCGGTTTTAGCACTTCTCCAAGTATATTTACCGAGTAGTTATTGATACGTATGGTAATGATCGGCATTTCTTTGGTGAAAGCTGGTGCCAGCATTTTCTGAAGTGTTAATTCCAACTCTTTGCGTGTAAGATTTTTGACCTGAATTTTTCCCAATACAGGAAAATTTATATACCCGTCATTATCAACCAGGTAATTTTGCAGTTTTGGTTGTGAATAAAGTGAGCCGGCATCAGTGGGTGTTTCTGTTTGCGGGGTAACCAGATTATAGATTCGCGAAGCTTCGGGCTCCGAACTCACAACAGTAATGGAAAGCATATCTTTTGGTTTGATACGGGCATCAAACAGACCCGAAGATGGGTTCGTATTAACCGATAATTTGGATTTGTTGTCCGATTTTTCAAAATACGCAATGTTTTTTACCCCTGAGCAGGAACTGATAAAAAGTATGCCTGCCAATAAAAACATATTCTTGTAAGTTGTTTTATTCATCGTTGGTTTTTTTATTTGAAAAGTTAGTATAATTCTTTCACGTATTATTAACCGAGTGCTTGTTGTTTGTTTTAAGCATTATCAGGCAGATATGTTTCTTTGTGCTTAGTATTGCTCCTTTGGGGCAATTTTATTTTTTATGATAGAACACGTTAAAACCATTAAAAGTTTAGATCTGTATTTTATTATAAATCAAAAGAATTTGAAAATAATATGTTTTTTAATATAAATTCTTAGCAGTCTATATAATCACTGAAATGCTGAACAAAGGCTCTGAATAATTTGTTTTTTAAATGATAAAAAATAGGAATGACGGTCGAACTGATTAATGTGGAATAAGTGTCTGCATTTCAGAATGATATGAATTTATATCCGGTAAAGATGAGCAAGAAATCAACAATTATTCCGGTTTTATTTTTTTTAATTCATTGTTTTGTAGCCGGACAGGGATCAGCCTATACAGGATTGTATAAAAAATCTCCCTCCTTAAGGTATGTGGATACCAAAAACCTTATAATTGAAGGCGTTGAAATAGTTGATGTTAAAGATCCCTGTATTGCTCTTTATGGATGTAGCCATATTACCATCAGAAATTGTAAACTGGGACCGGCAATATCCAATTTGGGAATTTATTTATACCGTTGTTCTGATATTACCATTACTAACTGTGTAATCGAAAATGTAGCATCAGGCATGATTGCGTCCACCTGTACAGGCAATATCAGGTTTGAATACAATGATGTGAAAAACATTCTTGGATATTCGCGTGGTGGTGAAAAATCATGGGGACAAATGGTTCAGTTTATCAGTGTATCGGGTGCCGGTAACAGCATCAGTTATAATGTGTGCGAAAATGTATCCGGCGAAAGTGCCCCCGAAGACATAATAAATCTTTTTAATTCGCACGGAAGGGTGGAAAGTCCGATCCGGGTTGTCGGGAATTGGCTGAAGGGGGGAGGTCCTTCCGAATCGGGCGGAGGAATAAATCTTGGAGACAATGGTGGCTCATACCAGACGGCCGAAGAAAATATCCTGGTCGATCCCGGGCAGTATGGAATAGGCATTTCCGGAGGAGATCATCTGAAAATCAAAAACAATAAAATAGTTGGTAATAAGCTGCCATTCAGTAATGTGGGCATTACTGTATGTAACTGGTATACGAATGAGGACGTAAAATGTCAGGATATTGAAGTGGCTGATAACGAAATAAATTATGTAAACAAAAATGGAGAAGCAAATCCTCTCTGGAACGGAGGTAACTGCGGAAAAATCGATGGCTGGGAAACCAATTTATTCAACTGGGAATTAAATAAGTCCATACTGCCGCCACAAATATGGGGGAGAGCACATCAAAAAGCTCCTGACTGGACACCGGGATGGCCGGTTGTATCAGCCATTATGTCGGATGGATTTACACTCTGTGTCAATACACTGGATAAAGGAATTTCCTATTATGTGATTCTGCCTGCAGGTTCTGCTTCACCCACATCAGCTCAGATCAAAGAAGGCAGGGACACATCCGGAAAACCGCTCGGATGGAATGTGAAAGGAAAAATTAAGTGCGATATTGCTCAAACAGAATATGAGGCTTCAATACCATTATTGGCCGAAAATAAGAGTTATGATATTTGGTTTACCGTGGAAAATCCTGAATACTGCATACTGGGACCTCCAGTGCACATCACAGTTAACACTTTAGAAAAAAATAATACCATAAACCCTGTATCAGGATATATAAACCACTGACACAATCTTCGTTCATTATTTTGTTAGATATTTTTCAATTAGGGGATTAATCAGCTAAATCCAGAAACAATGCCTTATATCAATCAAATATTAAGCCAAAAAACACATGAAACTTTATATTAAATACATGCTCAGCGTCCAGTGTAAAAAGGAGATGCAGGATCAGTTGGATAAACTCGGACTTCACTATGGTGAGATGGAAAAAGGTGAACTGGAGATAACAGAGGATATCAATTACGATCAATTGGAAACCCTGAAATCAGGTCTGGTCAGCGCCGGACTGGAACTGATAGATGATAAAAAAGCACTGCTCGTTCAAAAAATAAAAAACCTGATAAACGAAACAATCGAAAAAACGGAATTGCAGCCAAAAACTAATTTGTCGGTTTATCTCAGCGATAAATTAAATTATGATTACCCTTATCTTTCCGGTCTGTTTTCCGAAGTTACCGGAGTTACTATTGAGCAATACACCATTAACCAAAAAATAGAACGGGTAAAAGAATTACTCATATTCGACGAATTGAACCTCACGGAGATTTCATACCTGCTCAATTATAGCAGCGTGTCACACCTTTCCAACCAATTCAAAAAAGTTACAGGATTAACCCCGTCATTTTTCAAATATATGAAACAACGAAAAATGATAATTCGCGACATAGGATGATTGAACTGCTTTTTTTGGTGTTTCTGCCCCTTTTTTGCCCTTTTCAGTCAATATGGATCTCCATCTGTTCATCAATAGTACCCTGTATTATTGCAATTTTGCGGATAGTTGGTTTTAATATCCTGAATAACTGAAAATTGTGTAATAAATTTCTGAAATTGTGTAATTATTGAACCTGCAAAAGAAAATACTTTTGTCAGGTTTTATTTTTTTATGGAGCATTCGCTCGCAGAATGCTGCATAAATAAAAAGTTATTATATTTTACAGATGTGTTAAATGGTTGATGAACTGAAAATTATGCAAATCATTTCCGAAATTGTGTAATTTATTAACAAATAAAACCTACTAATTTTGTAAAGAATAAATTTATTAAAATCATCGGAACGAATTGAGCTATTCAACGAACGCTAAGATTTAACAAGGTTAATAATTATCAGATATACAATAAATTAAATTATTCACGGTTTTAAGTTTTGAATTTTTCTCTGTTTGGTTGTCTGCATTGCAAAGAAATAGAATAAATGAAGGGAAAAAAACCAGACGTTTTTTTGAAATCACATGAATTTTATGAATCATACCTACCTTAATTTTTTCACGCAAATTTCCTAAACCATAAAGACTTTCGTATGTGTAAATAACACATATTGAGGATTATAGTTAAATTCAATACATTTGATAGGGGAGATTTTGTGTCCAAAGAGATAATTTTAAGAACAATTAAATAAATAACAATTAATTTTAACATGATGAAAAGAAACCAACTGATGAGAAAATTTTCGGTATTAGGTGTACTGATATTTTCAACGCTCTCATTCCTGTCTTATGGTCAGGGATCCACTTACACCGGCTCTTACGTAAGTTCTTCGCGTATGGAGTACTCGGCTAAAACAAATATGGTTATCGAAGGTAAGTCATTTAATAATACCACCGGTCATAGCATAACGCTTTGGAATTGCAGTGACGTTACTATACGAAATTGTAAATTTACCGCGTCCCCTAAATATCTGGGTATCTATTTATTCGGTTGTAAAAATATTACGATTACCAATTGTACATTCGAAAATCTCGCATCTGCCATGTTGGCGTCTACATGTACCGGTAATATTAAATTTGAGTACAACGATGTGAAAAACATATTGGGAACTTCGCAGGGAGGCGATATAGCCGGATCGATGGTTCAGTTTATCAGGGTTACCGGTGCAGGAAACAGCGTAAGTTACAATGCCTGCGAAAATATTCCCGGCGAAAGTGCCCCGGAAGATCTCATCAATATGAACGACGGATCGGCAGGTACTCCCGAAAGCCCGATTATGATTACCAATAACTGGATACGCGGTGGCGGTCCTTCACCTTCGGGAGGTGGTATAAACCTGGGTGACGTGAATGGCTCATACCAGACAGCCGAAAATAATGTTTTGGTTGATCCCGGTCAATACGGCATAGCCATTTCAGGCGGACATCATAATGTGTTGAGAAACAATAAAGTGTATGCCAAACAACAATCTTTTACCAATGTGGGTATTGTTGGCTGCAACTGGTACGAAGATATTGCTGCATCACATGATAATGTCATCACTAACAATGAAATAAATTACAAAAACAGCAGCGGTCAATTAAATAACTGGTGGATTGCTGCTAATGTGGGAATTATTGCCGGTCAGGGTACCAATATATACAATGCAAGCTTAAATGCAGCCATACTTCCTGCACAATTGCTCGGGAGAGCACTCGTTAATACTGCACCAACCTATGTGTGGAATCAGACTTCTCCGGCTTCATTTGCCGTTGCATCCAACTGGACACCTGCCCGCACAAGTCCTACAGCCAAGGATGTACTTCAGTTTAGCGCCGGTGGTAGTGTAGTCGTTAACAATGTACCGACACAGGCTATTGATCAACTGCAGGTATTGAATAATTCCACAGTTGAATTACAGTCAGCTACTTCTACCGTATTGACAGTAAGTAATATGACAATAAATGCAGGCTCTAACCTTAAAGTTGGCGCAGGCAGTCAAATTACCGTGGCAACCACACTTACCAATAATGGCAACGTGAGTTTGCTGTCAGATAACACCAAAGGAACAGCTTCGTTGCTCACTCCGGCTACCCTCGCAGGTACCGGTACCTACAACATTCAACAATATCTCACAGATGGACTTAATTGCCACATATCCAGTCCGGTAACCGCCGCTTTAATTTCGGCTATCAATACCGCTACCAGTGTTACTACTTACAGTGAACCTACAGCAAAATGGGTGACTGCTACCGGCTCAATGACTACATTGAAAGGCTATCTGGCCAATTTGACCATAACAAATGGAACAATTGCTTTCAACGGAACAATAAATAACGGTAATCTTTCATTACCGTTGACACGTACATCGAACACCACAAATGCCGGTTTCAACATGTTGGGCAATCCCTATCCTTCATATCTAAATCTGAATAACTTATCGACGGCTGACATTGAACCCACCATTTGGTACAGAAGCAAGGATGCCACTTCATTGTTTGATGTTTATAATATCAAAAGCGGTGTGTTTACAAGTAATAGCGGACTGGCTGTAACAGGGGTGGTAGCTCCCATGCAGGCATTCTGGGTAAAGGTTAGAAAGGGAAAAACGTCTTCTACTTTTACAATTAACAATGCTCAGCGCACTCACCGCGATGTGGCCGATAATGTATTCAGAGCTCCTGCGGCCAATAATGCCGAAAGACAACTTATACGACTGATAGCATCAAATGGCACTAATTCGGATGAGACTGTAATTTATACCGATGCTTCAGCCTCCAACAGTTACGATGATTACGATTCATCAAAGGGAATGAACGGCAGCACTTCAAAAGTACCGGATATTTACACTACCATAGATAATGAAAATCTGGTGATAAACGGGATGAACTCACTTCCACTGGATACAGAAATACCGCTGACTTTTGCTACTAACAATGCTATGTCGACCACATTTTCAATCAAAGCCAGTGAAATAACCAATCTGGCATCGGGGGTAAGTGTAATTCTCAAAGACCTTGAAACCGGAAATGAAACTAACCTGACCGATGGAACCACATCCTATGATTTTACAGCTGAAGCCGGAACTACCAAGGCCTTAAGTCTGATATTCAGAACCATAACAGTTACTACAGGCATTAATACGGGCAACAATATGCTGGTCGACGAACAAGCTACCACCATTTACAAAAATAATCGCAATATTATTTTCGTTAACTGCAACGGTGGCGTTGCATCTGATGCCACAGTATCCGTATTCAATGCAGCAGGTCAGAAATTAGCATTCCAGAAAATAAAAAGTTACCACACGGTAGTTGAAGCTACCCTGACATCGGGAGACTACAACGTAACTGTGAATAATGGCCAAAAAGTTAAAACTCAAAAAATTTCAATTAATTAACAAATAGAATCCCACAGCAGATGAAGAAGTTAAGTTATATTTTCATAATAGTGATGACCATAGTGATGGCATCATGCGAACAGAACCTGGAATACGAAAATCTACCGGCCAATAAAGTGGAAGGCGAATGGATGGTGAAAGCTTATATCAACGGTACCAATGTGTTCGGCACTTTTCCTGTCAGAACCTACACTACCGCATCGGGCAAAGACTCAATCTATATCAACGATTACGAAGGAAAATTTTGGGATTTTAATGTGAAAGCTGCAGTAAAAACTGCCGATAACACATTCCAGACACAACACTCCGTGAGCACAGTAACAGGAAAGAGTACCGGAGTGAAAGTGCTGAATGGTCGTATCATCAATAATGACAGTATTTATGTCGAAATGCAGTTTGAAGACGATGAAACACCCTATGGCGTAAGCTATCAGTTGACAGGTCACCGTATAAAATAATGCATCATACATATCAATCGGTTATAAATTAGCAGTTTATATAAACCGTCAGCCCCCAAAAAACCTGTCAGGTGATTTGGGGGCTGATTATTTCCAGGTATAAAAGTTATTGAACAATTATTTTAAAAGAATTTTCTGTGTCGTTACATTGTTATCGGTAACAACTTTTACAACGTAACATTCATTGGCGAAACTGTTTAGGTTTATCTTTCTCAGTCCGGTAACATTTTCTTCCATGGCAATCACAGAACCCAGCATATTGAAAACACTCAGTTGTTTGATCTTAATAGGGCAGTCAATGTAGATGGCTTTATTGGTGGAATAAGTATTAATTCTTAAAGCTTTTTCATTTGAAAATCCGGTTCCCGGACTTACCGACATGGTGATGGTATTGGATGTTGCTGGATTTCCGGTCAGGCAGGGTGAGGTGTCATTTGAAGTCATTTTTGTATAAATCTGATCTCCGTCAGTCGGTATATATGAATAGGTTTCACCGGTTCCAACTGAAACATTGTTTACAAACCATTCATAAGCAGGATTTATTCCGCCGTTCACCGTTGTTGGGGTAAAGGTAACAGAAGCTCCTGTTGCAGCCGGGTTGGAACTTGCCTCAATACTTACATCCGGTGTGACTGGCGGATTGGCCGTAATAACTGCACTTCCGGTCATTGAGCCTGTGATTAATGTCGTAGC
>Ga0116171_10006448_pt1 | contig 10137 bp, 10 predicted proteins | sample AD_JPNHW2_MetaG_FD_89798 | JGI IMG/M metagenome (GOLD analysis project Ga0116171, IMG submission 89798) | Active sludge microbial communities of municipal wastewater-treating anaerobic digesters from Japan - AD_JPNHW2_MetaG | ecosystem: Engineered > Bioreactor > Anaerobic > Digestate | place...
AAACTATAGTGTCTTTGAAAGGTAATTTGCGAATAAACAATTACACTTGTCAGTAAACAAGTCAAGAATAGTAGTAGTTTTTTCATGATATGTCCTGTTTTTGTAATGTTCGGTAACGTTCCGCAGCTATGCCCAGTAGCCGTTTTGCGGGCTTCGTCACTGTCCAAAGGCACAATGTTAATGCGGGGCAAGATGTTTCAAGTTGCACTTTCATAGGCTATTGGGCATAGGTGCTGTTACCTGCTGTTCTATTTTTCATATTCAGGTATTGTGTTAATCTTTGATTGAATAATAGGAATGTTTAATCCATAACGTGTAACTAATTTCTTTACAATATCAAAATACCAAGTACCTGCAAATGGAGAAACATAAATTTCTTGAATAAGATCATTTAATTCAACATTTATTGTTATTGACTCAGCAGCAGTAAGTTTAAACTTAAGTAGTTCATCCACAATATTATCTACACTTGAAACGCCTGTCTCATACATAGCCATTATTCGAAATTCATTCTCGTATTCAAATGCCTTTCTCTTAAAAAATACAGGGAAAGGCGGTGTATAAATGCCATTTTTTTTGTTTTTTTCATAAACCCCTAAAATGCTTTCTTTATCGTAGTCAAGATACTCTACTCTTCCATAAGTTACATTATTTGAGTTGTCTTTTCTAATAGATCTTTTCAACTCACCTACTGTCGTTTTAATTGCTATACCTTCTGGACTTTTTAAATAAACTTTCCACATTCCAAATGATTCAAAATTATTTATATGCCAGCAATTTGCAAAAAAGCCATATTTATAAGCAATTGTAAGTGCTTCAATAAAACTCTTTCTTGATATTGTAAATAGTTTTTCCCCTAAGCTGCCTAGTAATTTGTGAGCATTAGTAAGAAAGTCTTCTATTGGATACCCTCCTTCAAACTTATCATCAAACTTATCTAACCTTGTTAAAAATAATTGCTTTTCTTCAAGAATTGAAATAAACTTAGATAAGTCCATATATCTCCAGATCGTCTCTGTGTCATTGTAATTTTCAACTAACGCTGTTTTCGATTCATCAATCCAATCAAGTGCTGAATTATTCCTAATCCAAATATCAGAAAAAGAATTACTGTTGCTTACCTTAAATACTTTCATGAATTATTTCTATGGTTCAACTGAGATTGGTGTAAATATTTTTGGTGTTTCACTTAAAGGCAGAGGGACAGCGTCTGCAATTCTAATTAAAGAAGAAAAGGCAAATGCATCACCCAATACTAATGCCTGTTGAGGCTTCAAACTTGTCAATAAATCAATTTGACTTTTGTCCTCATACTCTATTGTGTTCCGAATAAACTCTAAATCTCTGTTATTTGTTATCTTGTGAACTATGAGAGAATTGCATTGCGAAATAACCGTATGTGAAACTTCAGAAGGTCTTTGAGTTGAAACCAAAATATTTACTCCATATTTTCTTCCTTCTCTTGCAACCTTATCTACATAATAATTATTTATTAGATCACTTCCATCATTTGATATATATCTATGTGCCTCCTCCAGCACCAACAACAAATTAGATGAGGTTCGATTTGCGACTTTATAGAAGTAGATACTTTTACAAATTTGGTAAGTTATAATAGATAAAACATCGTTAGCTGTTTTAAGAGATAGAATAAGTATTTTTTTGTCGCTATTGAGAAAGTCAACAATTGAATTTTCCGCAGTCTGAAAAATACAATTATATCGTTCATCATTGACAAAACCATTTATTCTGTTCACAAGATGCCCGCAAAATCCTCTAATAAATCCTGCGTTGCGGGCATCTGTACTAGCATCAATTGCGTCTAAAACTGCTTGTGCTAAATCTGAAAAGTTATAATAGATAGGATCATCCACATTCCTAGAATGTTTCAAAGTTTCTATTGCAGTGCGCAAATAAGGAAGAACATTGGGCGAGTTTTCTTTTAACAGTTGGGTTAGTTCAAAATATTTAAGGTCTTTGTGAGAAAGAAATATCTCGTCTATTCCTTGTTTTTCAACAATATCTGCTCCAAGCTCATCAAAAACCTCAGAATACTCATCGTTGGAATCAATAATGATTGTTTTCAAACTAGGTTCTGAAGAATTATTTAACCTTTCTCTGTTACAATAAACTCCCTGCAAAATTGAAGTTACAGTGCATGACTTTCCGCTTCCTGTGTTTCCAAAAACTGCACAGTGTTTTCCAAATAGAATATTTGGATCACAATTTATCTTAACTTCAGGAAAATAAATATCACTTCCAATGTTTAATGTTGGAGTATTATCTTTTATTGTGGAGTTATAAATTGCCTCAAGATTTTTTTCTTCGATTGTAAAAACATCAGTATTTAGCGTGGGGAAATAGTCAATGCCTTTTTTGAAATTATTTTTTATCGGATTAAATGTTCCTATGAGTCGAATTTTGGAGATAATATATTCTTCTTTTGGTGTAAATAAAGTATCCCTTTCTTTTGAAGGTTCTAACTGCTCAAAAATAATTCCTATTGCTTGCTGAGTATTATAAAGCGGTATGGAAACATAACTATTAAGCATACCAACTAAATGCAGTCCATTTCCTGAGGAAATTGGCTTTGAAAAAATATCTTTATCGTGTATAATTTCTATATACCGATTTGTAATTCTAAATACCTCGCCTATCTTGAATGCCATTTTTATTTTTTTGAAAGTTCTTTTAACGTGTCAATTATTGTATCCTTCTTCTGAATATAAGAACTTAAAGGTATTAGGTAGCGCACCACATTACTAAAGCTTCCAACCAACTCCCCTTCAAATATTATTATTCTTTGGTCGCTTAAACTTCGTGATTTCAATGTTTGTAAAAAGGTTGGACTATTATCATCAATCAATCCGTAGGAGTGAATCACTAAATTAAGATTTGGGTTATATAATCCTGTCCTAATGATATCGTTAATGTGTTCATCTAAGAATGAATAACCAATTATTACCAGTGTATTCTGGCTTTCCGTCAAACACTTTGAAAAATTCCGAAACAATTCGCTATATGGCAAATCAAGTGAATAAGATTTTTTAGTTTGAATTGGATAAATCATAAGTGTGCCAATTTCAAAATCTTCTTTCTTAAAAGTATCAGAAATCTGAATCTCTTTTAGATTATAAAGATCGTTCAAATTTTCAGAGTATTGCCAAGAAATACTACCATGCAATTTGTAAATATTCAAATAAGTTGCAATTCTTTTCCCTTTTTCTGTTGATTCCTGCTTTATGTATGTTTCATTATGAAATGTATCAGGGTCAAATTTGCGCATATGAACACCCCTAAAGCCGTTGTTATAACTAACTCCAATTTTTTCACAAGCATTTTCAAAGGCTAAATCGTAGTTTGGTGTAAATACTCTGGGTCTGTTAAGTGTTTCTTTTCTGCTAATTATTTTATTGATAAAAAGTTCATGCATTTCAAGTCTTTCTTTAAGATAATCAATTGGAAAAGGAACATATTTGTCAACAAATTCTTGAAGAATTAATTCAAATATATCTTTGATTGATTTTGCTGTCACGGTATCCTCTCGATTGTTAAGGTGATAAAGATATTCCTGGTTTATCTTATCAAATTTCTTTTCTAGCAAATCCACTGATTCTAAATATGAAATAATATTTGTATGAAATTCAGCTGGCTCCTCAATTTCCTTTAGCTTTCCAATAATTTCAGCAAATGGATTTTCGCCTTTATTAATAGTCTTGCCTCCAATTTCTGCAGAAGTTCCGCTTCCGCAAAGAAAACTAAGGTTCTCATTCAAATAGTATTTCATTAACTTGTCAATTGGAATTTCTTCCTTGTCTCGTATGAATGCTGCTTTTACTGCTTCGTTTTCTATGTCTCCTTCGGGAAAGTCAAATGAAACAGTTTGTCCATCAATTGTGATCTTGTTTATCATTTTTTATCAATATTTTTAAATACTATGGGTTTTCTTTGAATAGCAGGTAACGTTCCGGGGCTTTGCAGCGGGCGGGTTTTAAACTGTCCTGCCGTGTCACCCCGTCCATAAAATTAATTAATTTTCCATACGTTTCAAATATTTCCCGCACCCGCCTGAGGCAAAGCCCCTGTTAGCGGCTGGCAAAGTGTCTTCTCAATTGAGTTGTCCTTTGTTTAACACTTTATTTTTTTGGTTTTTGGTTTCGTATTTCGAGTTATTAAATCCATTTTATCTTTAAACTTATTGCGGAGCTGTATTTGATTATTATCCTTTAATTTTTCAATATAGTCGTTAAAATAATCTGTCACCCGTTTGTGAAACTCACCTCTATTAAGTTCTATACTTTTAATTCCATTAACTTCAATGACAGAAATGAGTTGAGACTTTTTTAAGTTTATTATAGTATCTTCTTTTGTTTCACCTTGATGTAAGAGTCCACAACGAATGTGTTGATAAAAGATGGAGATTTTCTCATCTGTGTCAAAGTCCTTGTTGAAATAGTTGCTGCGTTGAAAAAAATCCTTGAAGGTTTTACAGTTTGGTCTGAACATTTCATCACTATCGTCAATACCATGATAAAATTGATTAAATGTCTCTATAAGCAAGCAGTCAATTGCTAAAACTGTAAAACCGCTATAAAATTTTATCTTCTCATCCGAGTGTTTTACTAATGCAGTGATAGGTCTGAAAAACCTTGTTTCAAACCTGTCCTTAAATATTTTTATTGCTTTGTTCCAATCAGCTGAGTTATTGTCCGATAAGTCCAATTTTACCCAAGATTCATTTGTGTCTGAAGATGATATTTTGAAACTTGTCATTTTTTAATATTCTTTTCTATTATAAAGCCATCATAAATCCATAAACCAACAAAAACAATAAGCCAATACAATAATATCGTTGAAACAAAATATAACAATAAGGCAAACCACATGTTGGTGTATAACTTCCAATCACTTAATAATGAAATTGCAATTGGAATTAATAGACTTCCAACTATTATTAATCTTGAAAAACCTTTATTAAGATTTTTGAATCTAATAATGTGATTTTTATATCCACGATTATAAATCCATAAACCAGCAAAAACAATAAGACAATATAATAATATTGCTGAAACGGCATATAACAACAATGCAACCCACTTGTTGGGGTAAGACATCCAATCACTAAATAATGAAATAGAAATTGGAATTAAAATGGCTCCAACTATAATTAAAATTAAAAAACCTCTATTAAGATTTTTGAATCTAAATCTAATCATAAATAGTTTCTCCAATTTTGAATATTTACTATTATTATTTTTATTTACTTCGGGACATATTTGATTATTATTTACATTCTTTTGCTCTTCAATAATTAGGGCAATTGGATTAGGATTTAAAACCGTATTTACAATGACTTGATTATTTGTTGGAAATTCATATTTATTTCTTGAAAATTGATAAAATGAATCTTCAATTATTACATAAATAATCAACATTAAAATAAAGAAAAAAACATGATATTCAATTTCGGTTAAATAATTGGGATTCCTAAATATTCCAATTATCATTATTATGCAATAAAATAATATTACAAAAGAAATCGGTATGCTTAAGAAATAGAGCACTCGATATCTTGATTTTTGTGATCTAAATTGCAATTTTCCAGATATAAACAAATAAACACTAAAAATTAAAGAAAGAGAGATCGCAATAATAAGGCCTATAATTTCACCTATTAAGGATGGAATATCATTTAATGAAAGGTTAATTCGTTCGTCATTTCCTGTTAAAACTCCAATAATAAATATAAGAATAGAAATAGATGAAAAAATAGAAACAATCATTTTTAACACACCATGAATTTTGTCGAAAGTTTTATTTCCCATAGCAGATTTATAATTTTTATTTTGAACTTAATGTTAGGGTAAAAAAAACGATTAAGTTAAGTAGTTTATTAATTTCAATGCTTTTACAAATATAAAATAATATTGCGTTTAAATATGGGCTTTTATCAATATCATTAATATCTTCCATGCCTTTATTTATTCATATCAGTTAGTTTCAGAAGCACATAATCATTTTTTGCTTTTGCTTTTCTTATTGTTTCTTCAGTATCATAAAACTTATAATAAACTGCAGTTATAAACCTTTCTTGAATTTGGACAAGATTCATTATTATAATTTGAACCCATTCATTGTCATCAGATAAAAATTTCATTAAAAGTACAAAGGTTCTAACCTGCTTGGCAGGAATGTAACTATCTATTAAAATTGGGGTATCAACTGATAAATAATCGAAATTGGTTTCAACCTTTTTCTTTATATCATCCCAATTTTCTTTAATATAACTACCCTCCATTAAATTAGCCATCATGTTTAAATCAGACTCAACGAATTTTTTCCCTATAGATTTGCTTTTTGAAAAAATAACAAAATAGTCATCATATAAAATTTCGCTGATCTTGTCGACCTTCTTGTATGTAGAATCATTTAGATAATAAGCTAAAACGGAATCTTTGTTGGGATTGGATTCTGATATTCGTTTTTTTAAAAAAACATTTGTATGACATTCAGTCATTCCGTCAATTGTTGGCAAACATATTTTAATATCACCTAAAGAAACAGGGTTTTCACACTCAACTTTTGTTTTGGGGTTTTGCGAACATCCAATAATCATAATAAAGATAATAACTAAAATACCGGTATTTTTTTTCATAGCTGTTAAGTTGTAATAATTGTTTTTTGTATATTAATTAAATGGTATAGCTCAAAGTTCGAAATGTCTCCAATGCTTGCCGCTAACGACCGAGGCTAAATGCTGGCAGGCAAAATAAAGCACCAAAGTGTCATTTTTCAACAATATTTTTTTGTTGAACCTTGCTTGGATTAAGCACGACCTGCCTGCTTGCATTTAGCCTTTGTTGGCAACTGGGCATCGTTTCAGTCAGTTCGATAAATTCGTAATCAGGTATAGCAATAAAAAGGTCGCCTTCAACTGCTTCAAGTTTTTCTTTAGTTGCTTTTATAGCATGGTCTGACTGGTCAATACCAATCCATTTTCTGTTATTAGTTTGGGCTGACTTTAATGTTGTTCCTGACCCGCAAAAACAATCTAAAACTATACTCTCATTATTTGAAGAAGTTTTAATTATTAAATCTAATAAGTCTGGATTTTTTTCAGTCGGATAAGTAGGGTATTGAGGGTCTTTATACTCCCATATATCTTGTACTCTTTTGCCTTCTCTCTCGTCTGCAAATATTATTTTCCTAGGATTTCCAGTTGATGACCATTCTATTAATCCGTCTTTGTCCCATTGTTCCAATGTTTCAACATCAACTCTCCAATGCCTTCCTTTGGGGGGGGATATTCCTTTAAAAGGTTGACTTGATTTACCATTTTCCGTTTCACCTGGTGCATGAATTGGAACAGTTGTATATCTTCTGCCTTGTTTATCTATTTTTGGGAATAATTTTTCAAAATCTTTTTCCGTATATTTTTCTCTTGGTTCATTCCAAATTGGGTTTGCAGTTTTTGTATAAAATAAAATTAAATCCTTCATGTTCCCAAAACCAATTCTATCAAAGTTTTTAGGGTTACATTTAATTCTTGTAATATCGTTTTTAAAATTTTCTATCCCAAAAACTTCGTCCATCATAACTTTTACATAATGACCAATCTTATAGTCAATATGTAAGTATATTGAACCTTGTTCTGATAACAAATCCTTTATTAAAATTAAACGCTCTTTCAAAAACTCAATAAAGTCTTTTCCTTTTAGTGTGTCTGTATAAGCAATACTTCCGTTTTTGGAATTACTTATTGTTGTGGCTCGCCCGTCAGTTATTGTAAAATTACCACCTGTCGCAAACGGTGGGTCAATATATACTAAATCAATTTTCCCTTTTAATTTTTTTTCGCTTAAAAGGTAATTAAGTCCAATAATATTATCTCCGTGAATTAATATGCTTTTCATAGGTTATACTTGGTATAAAAATTCACGTAAGACCAATGCACTCATGATATTGTAACTCATATAAGTTTCTGTTATGGACTTATACATCTTATTGTTTCCTTTGATGTATAAAACACCATCTAAAATGGCAATTTTAACAGCATTTACTTTTTTCGCTTCAACAGTGCTTATTGCATCATTAAACTGAGCATTCTGATGTCCACCAAAATCAGTTAAGAATTTTGCTTCACCAATAACATACTTTCCGTTGAAACGACCAACAAAATCAAGACCTTTATTGTGGTTGTAACCCAATTCATTCTTTGCAAAATCCATCATGGATTTATCGCTTCCATCTAAAATAGCATCCTTTTTATTTGCAAGAAATTTATTTAATTCAACTGGAGTTATTCCTAATGATTTTTTTCGCAACCATTCCCGAAACATAGGTCCAATTTGACGATTAGTTTCTTTTGGTTCGCTACATCTTTCGTATAATTTGTCAAGTCCAATTTCGTATATTCTACCACAAATTCTGTTTATTGTTCGAGGATTGCGGTCAATAGAAGTGCTGTCTCTTTTTAAATATGCAATATAGCTGTCTTTTATAGGAAACAAGTCAAGTTTTAAAAGTTCTCTAATAAGCAAACCGTTGTTTTTGCGTTTAAATGCTTTTTCAACATCAGCCCAAACTTTTTCATTTATTTCTCTTATTCCTTCTGGAATTGTCGGATATACTTGAAACAAGTCATCAAGATATGACCTTTGATTTGCGTATTCAATACTTAAATTAGTCCATTTACTCATGATTTCTTTTTTTTTCAAAATTACGAATTTTCTGTCAAGTTTCTTTCACTGTTTTTTTGTCTTGTTGCCAACGGTTGGCGGTATGAAAAGTTGCCGATTGCGGGCGATTTCCTATCAAGTTACACAAAAGTTGAAGCGGGCTACAACCCTTAAATAACCTACTATCCCGGCAATTTTTTATACCGCGTGTTGCCAACTGGTTTTATTTCTTTCAATATATTTTCAAGTGAATATAAATAATCCTGTATCTGTCCAGAGCTTATTTTTTTCGGAGAATGCACTAAAGTGTTTCTAAAATTCCTTAATCTATCAATTTGATAAGCTAATTCTTTGTCAATGATTCCTTCTTCATTTAGTTGTCTAATTGCTTCTCTTACTCCTAAAAATCTTTTAGATTCTTTTCCAGCTTTAGTAACTAAAAATTCTTCAAGTTCTGCCCACAATTTCAAGAATTCTCCCAAATCACCAGTCTTTAATTCTTTTTCAGCAATTTCTTTAATTTGATTACATAAATCAAAAATCGGGTCATTGTCTGGATAAAGTGATTTTTTAGGGATTTTATCAAAACCATCGCCCCAGAATCCATTGTTATTAGGTATTTTAAATTTTGCAATTAACCGATTATTAAAATCAAGTTCTGTTTTGCTTTCGTAATTTGTTGTAATGTCATCTGTCCCTACTAAATATCCCTCTTGGAAATATGGTCTTAATGCGGTTGGTGGACAAATACTTAGAAGTCTGATGTTTATTATGTCGTGTTCGGAATTAATAGTAATCCTGTTTGTAAAATATGGAAGTCCAAATACAAAAATGTATGCAAATTCATTTTCATTATCCATTGTTGCAAATGAACAAGCAACCCTTAATGAATGTGTAAAATCAAGATATGGTGTAGCACAAACTTCATAATGTTGTAATATGCTCCATTGCACTGCTCTTCTGCGTTTCAGCTCTTTATAACCATCAATTTTTTCTTTCTCAAAGAGTTGAACTAAAGCTTTACTCGCACCCTCTAAAATATCATACCGATTTGTCAATTCTCGAATCGGCAAGTAATCACCCCGATAAATGCTGGGATAGAAAGAAGAATTTCCTGCTTTGTTCCTGTAATCGGTGTTTTGACCACGATAGAATAATAAGTAATCCTTATTTCTAAAGGATAATTTCGCAGTATGTTCTACCAATTCTCGAAATGTATTAACCAGAAACGGCTCAGAAGAACCAACTTTATTTGGGTCTTTAAAATGCTCTAGTAATTCTTCTGTCAAATCAGGTTGTATGTGTCTCATGCTGTGTCTTTCTTAAACTTGTTGGCAACGTTCCGGGGCTTTGCAGCGGGCGGGTTTTTAACCGTCCTGCTGTGTCAACCCGTCCATAAAATTAATTAATTTTCCATACGTTTCAAATTTTTCCCGCACCCGCCTGAGGCAAAGCCCCT
>Ga0116171_10006453_pt1 | contig 10133 bp, 6 predicted proteins | sample AD_JPNHW2_MetaG_FD_89798 | JGI IMG/M metagenome (GOLD analysis project Ga0116171, IMG submission 89798) | Active sludge microbial communities of municipal wastewater-treating anaerobic digesters from Japan - AD_JPNHW2_MetaG | ecosystem: Engineered > Bioreactor > Anaerobic > Digestate | place...
ATTTTGCTTCCGACGGTTAACAAGGGTGTAACACCTTGCGATAAACCGACCGTGCAGAAGGCTGAGAAGGCTTCAAAGACATAAGCGGTGGAATCGAACGCAGCCAACTCCGGACGATTGACTTCCAACCGTTCGATGATCACGAATCCGACCATGACCGCGACCAAGGCGATGGCGGTTAAAGAGAAGGCTTTGACGATCGTGGAATTAGAGAACGTTCGCTTGAATGCATGCGGATGCTTACCCGAGATGAACGAATAGATGGTCAGGAAGACGATGAACCCAGTGGTTGTTTTAATACCGCCGCCGGTCGAGAGCGGGGAAGCACCGATGAACATCAAAACGCAAATTATTAAGCGGCCTGCCAACGAAACCGTGTTCATGTCCACCGTTGAAAACCCTGCAGTACGGGCGGTGACACTGGAAAATAAAGCCTGCCAAACAGAGAGATTGCTGACACCGAACTCAACCCCGTATAGGATCACGGCTCCGCCAACAATCAAAACGGCGGTGGTGAATAAAACAATCTTCGTATAAACCGACCAATTGCGAATACGTTTGAAACGTAAAAGTTCAATGATGACCGGGAAACCAAGACCACCGAAAACAATCAACGCCATCGTATTAATATTGATGATTGGATCATTGGCGTAGGCGACGAAACTTGTGCTTCCGAGAAGATCGAACCCTGCGTTGTTAAAGGCGGAAATCGAGTGGAAAACGGAGAACAATATACCCTCTGACCAACCAAAGCGAGGAACGAAAACTATGGCGTAAATAAGGGCTCCGAAGACTTCAATGGTCAAGGTAATCAAAAGCATTTTTCGGACGAAACGGATAATGCCGTGAATCGAATCCAAACTTAAGGCTTCCTTGATGATGTAACGGTCAATAAAACCAAGATGGCCACCGACCGCGGTAACGATAAAGGTGAAGACGGAAATAAAGCCTAAACCGCCAAGTGAAATCAAAATCATCATGACGATTTTGCCAAACAATGTTAACTGAGCGGCGATGCTGGCATATGGGGAGAGACCGGTCACGCAAACCGCCGACGTCGCCGAGAAGAAGGCGTTGATCAAACGGGTTCCCCAATCAAAATTCCAGGGAGTTGCCTCCGAGGCTAAATTGGTTCCTCCGGACATCGCTTCGACCGGGAGATTGCTCCAGGGCAACCATAGCAAAACAGTGCCGACGAGAATGATGGCGGCAAAGCTGATTAGTACCAAGCCATAAGGCGATCTGTTTTTCCGTTTGAACATAAAGTGACTCCGTCAGTAACATTTTTGGTGTCGGGGTTATTATATTCTATCTACCCTCAATTGTCCATTATTCACAAAGACAAAAAGAAACGCCTTTTGCTTGGTTTTCAATGGCAAAACCCCTTTGTTTTTTTCAAAGACCCCGTTTTTGTTCTTCAAAAACCTTGTGTGAACAGGGGCGCCTCCCGTGTATGTGCGTATGAAAAAATTAAAAATTTTTCTTGCCTGTGCATACGCATTCGAGTATAATAAGTCACGCATAGGCTTTCACGGGCGAGACCCCAAGAAAAACCTAAGCTATGCTTAGTGGAAGGACACCGATGAGTCCCTTGACCACAGCACGTAAAAACACAAAACCAGGAGGTGTGTCACGTGAGTAAAAAAATCGCGAAGGTCGTGAAGATGGAACTTCCGGCCGGAGAAGCGAAACCCGGACCTAAATTAGCGTCAGCGGGTATCGTCATGCCGAAGTTCTGCACGGACTTCAATGCCAAGACTGCCGACCGTAAAGGTCAAATCGTACCCGTCATCATTACGGCGTATGAAGACAAATCATTCGATTATGTCATCAAGACGTCTCCCGTTGCTGGGTTGTTGATGAAAGAAGCCGGTATTTCTAAGGCGTCGGCAAACGCCAAAACGACTAAAGTCGGTCATATTAGCAAGGCCGCTTTACGTAAGATTGCCGAATACAAGTTGCCCGATCTCAATTGCAACGATATCGAAGCCGCGATGAAAGTCGTGGAAGGATCCGCTCGCAATATGGGCATCACCATCGACGACTAACACACAGTGGAAGGGAAATCCCCGTTAGTACCACAAAGGAGAAAAAAATGAAGAAAGGTAAAAAGTACCAAAACGTAGCCAAATTGGTGGATGCGACCAAGTTCTACACCATCGAAGAAGCTGCTGAATTAGTCAAAAAGACGGCAATCACGAAATTTGATTCGACCATTGACGTCTCGTTCCGCCTCAATGTTGATCCCAAACAAGCCGATCAACAAATCCGTGGCACCGTCATCCTGCCGCACGGAAACGGCAAATCCAAGAAAGTCTTAGCCATCACCCACAAGGTCGATGAAGCCAAGGCGGCCGGAGCCGATTTCGCCGGTGGCAAAGAATTGCTCGAGAAAATCGCCAAAGAAAACTGGTTTGACTACGATGTCATCGTCGCCACTCCGGATATGATGGGCGAACTCGGCAAAATGGGTAAAATCTTAGGCCCGAAAGGCTTAATGCCGAACCCCAAGACCGGAACCGTTTCGATGGACATCGCGAAAGCCGTCCAAGAAATCAAAGCCGGTAAAGTCGAATACCGCGTTGACAAGGAAGCCAATTTACACGTTTCCATCGCCCGCGCCAGCTTCGATGTCCAAAAGATCATCGACAACCTTCATGTCATCTGCGAAACGATCGTCAAGGTCCGTCCCGCAGCCGTGAAAGGCACCTATATCAAAACTGCCGTCATCCATACGACCATGGGTCCGGCCATCAACTTGACGTTCAACGGTCGTTAATTTCCTGAAAGCTATCAATATACCTAAGACAGCAACGGCCAAGGGGCTTAATCATGTTGCCGAGGTGTAGGATAATTACGAAATTATTCTCGCTCACCCAGTGAGAACTCACCGTATATTGAAGCCTCATAGTCGAAAATCTAAACAGGAGGTGAAATCGATGAATCAAGAAATCTTGAAATCGAAGCAAGCGATCGTAGACGAAGTCACGGCTGCGGCTAAAGCGGCGAATTCCATCGTTATCGTGGAATATCGCGGATTAACCGTTGCTCAATTGACTGATTTACGGAAAAACTTGCGCAAAATCGGCGCGACCCTGAGCGTGTACAAAAACTCGCTCGTCGGAAGAGCACTCTCGTCCCTAGGCGTTAAAGACCTCGGCAGTGCGCTCGAAGGCCCGAACGCGTTCGTGTTCAGCAAGGACACGGTCGCCGGACCGAAAGCCGTCATCTCGTTCGCGAAACGCAACGAGCACTTAGTCGTCAAAGGCGGCGTCATCGAAGGTAAGGCGGCTTCTGCGGCCGACGTTAAAACCGTTTCGATGTTACCCGGTAGGGAAGGCTTAATCAGCATGTTCCTATCTTGCTTACAATCGCCCATCAGTTCGTTTGCCCGCACCGTTCAAGCGGTCGCCGACAAACAAAATTAACGCCCATTAACGGAGGAAACACAAAATGGCAAAGTTAACCAAAGAAGAAATCATCGCTTCCTTAAAAGAGATGACCATCGTTGAACTCAACGAATTAGTCAAAGCTGTCGAACACGAATTCGGCGTCACTGCCGCCGCCCCGGTTGCCGGTGCGAAAGCTGCCGCTGTTGAAGAAGAAGCCCCGGTTGCCAAAGGACCGAGCGAAGTCTCCCTCATCCTCAAGGCCGTCGGCCAAACCAAAGTTGCCGTCATTAAGGCCGTCCAAGCCATCACCGGTTTGGGTCTTATGGATGCCAAGAAACTCGTTGACGGCGCCCCTGTCGCCATCAAAGAGAAGATTTCTCCCGTCGAAGCCGAAGAACACAAGAAAGCTCTTGTCGCTGCCGGCGCCGAAATCGAAATCAAATAGTCTTATTCCTTGTTTCGCAAAATCAGAAACCTGTCTTAGGGCAGGTTTTTACCGCATTTAAGGGGTGAAGGCTCGTGTCCCATTATTTCGTGAATGACGCATCCTTGGAATCAAAGCCAAAAATGATTAATTACGTGATAAAGGACCGGTCCTTCTCCTTAAAGACGGATGCGGGTGTCTTTAGCAAAGACCGCATCGACGAGGGAACTTTTATATTCCTCGAGACGCTGTTGGCGCTGAAGTTATCCGGACGCATCCTCGATGTCGGGTGCGGATACGGGGCTTTAGGTTTGACCTTGGCCCAGTTCTTACCCGCGTCGCAATTTGTTTTAATTGACGTTAACGCGCGTGCGGTCGCGCTATGCAATGAAAACATTGCGAGCTTACGCACACCCAACGCCGTCGCCCTTCTCAGCGACATGTACGAACATGTGGAAGGGACCTTCGATGCGATTGTCATCAACCCCCCGATCCGTGCCGGTAAAACGGTCATCTACGGAATGTTTGCGGGGGCGAAAGACCATCTCAATGACGGCGGTTCGCTCTTCATCGTCATTCGCAAATCGCATGGAGCCGAAAGCGCCGCGAACTACATCGCATCGATCTTCGGCAATTGCACGAGAATCCATCGCGCCAAAGGCTACCACGTTTATCAAGCCGTTAAGAAGTAGCGAATCGAAAACGCACATAAGGAGTAAACTATGGCACTATCAAAAAAAGAACCGAAAATGTTGTCGAACGACCGGATTGATTTTTCCAAAATTTCCGGATCTCTTCCGCTCCCGTATCTGGTTGAAATCCAAACCGAATCCTACAAATGGTTCCTTGAAGAAGGAATCCACGAAGTCCTCAATGATGTTTTCCCCATCACGAACTATGCGGAAAATCTCATTATCGAATACGTGAGCTGCCGTTTCGACAAACCGAAATATGGCTACTTGGAATGCAAAGAAAGAGATATGACTTACAACGCGCCGCTCAAAGTGACGCTTCGTTTACGTTTTAAAGACACCGGCGAAATCAAGGAAAGCGAAGTATTCATGGGCGACTTCCCGCTCATGACCGAAAGCGGCACGTTCATCATCAACGGTGCCGAACGGGTCATCGTTTCCCAACTCGTCCGTTCTCCGGGTGCTTATTTAAGCTCCACGTTGGACAAATCCGGCAAGTATCTCTTCAATGCGGACCTCATCCCGACGCGCGGGACTTGGCTCGAGTTCGAGAGCGACCAAAAAGACATTCTTTCCGTCCGTATCGATCGTCAACGGAAAATGTACGCGACCATTTTGCTTAAGGCCATCGGTTTAACCGATCCGCAAGAAATCCTGGATCTTTTTGGCCGTCGCGATCCGCTTATCAACACGCTCGAAAAAGATGGTGACACCAAATCGATTCAAGACGCTTTGGTGCAAATTTTCAAGAAGTTAAAACCCGGCGAACCGGTCACTTCCGACGGCGCCACCAACTTCCTGATTCAAAAATTCTTCGATCACAAACGCTACGATTTAGGTCGTGCGGGCCGTTACAAATACGCTAAGAAACTCGGCGTCTACAACCGTTTGCCGGGCCGTATTTTGGCAGAAAACCTCGTCAACGAAAAAGGCAAGGTCAAATACAAGAAAGACCACCTTTTGACCAAAGAAGAAGTGGATGCTTTACGCGCTGAAAAATTCTTTGAAAAAGGCGCCCACCAAGTCACTCTTCGCATCAACGAAAAACTCGACCTTCACGGCATCGTCAACGTCGTGAAAGTCTACAACAACGCCAAGAAAGAACTCGAATGCAACGTCGTCGGCACGGATTTGAACCTGACCGAACCGACCGTCACCATCAGCGATATCGTGGCGACCTTCTCCTATTTCATGAACGTCATGGATGGCTTCGGCGATACCGATGACATCGACCACTTAGGCAACCGCCGTGTCCGTTGCGTCGGTGAATTGATTCAAAACCAATTCCGCATCGGTTTGAGCAAAATGGGCAAAGCCGTCAAGGAAAAGATGTCCATTTCCGAAATCGACAACGTCACGCCGCAAAACCTCGTCAACATCCGTCCGCTCACCGCGGCGATCAAAGAGTTCTTCGCGACCTCGCAACTTTCACAATTCATGGACCAAACCAACCCCTTGGCCGAATTGACCAATAAGCGTCGTCTCTCCGCGTTAGGCCCCGGCGGCTTAACCCGCGACCGCGCCAGTTTCGAAGTCCGCGACGTTCACTACAGCCACTACGGCCGTATCTGCCCGATTGAAACCCCTGAAGGTCAAAACATCGGTCTTATTAACAACCTTTCGTGCTATGCCAAAGTCAACAAATACGGCTTCATCGAAACCCCGTACCGCAAAGTCGATAAAGCGACCGGCCGCGTTTTAGATGAAACTGAATACCTCTCCGCCGATCAAGAAAGAACGCACATCATCGCTCAAGCCAACGTGAATTTGGCCGATGACGGCACCATTCTTGATGAAACGGTCATTGCCCGTAAAGACGGCGAAAACATCATCGCCGATAAATCGCAAATCGATTACATCGACGTTTCGCCCAAACAAATCGTCTCCATCGCCTCGGCCTGTATTCCGTTCCTCGAAAACGATGATACGACCCGTGCGTTGATGGGCGCGAACATGCAACGTCAAGCCTTACCGCTTCTCAAACCGCACGCCCCGTTTGTCGGAACCGGTCTTGAACCGATCATCGCCCGCGACTCCGGCTCGGCCGTGGTAGCAACTGCCGATGGTATCGTCACCTTCGTCGACTCCAAGAAGATCGTGGTGCTCGAAGGCAAAGAAGAACACACCTATCGTTTACAAAAATTCGGCCGCAGCAACCAAGGGACTTGCATCAACCAAACCCCGATCGTCAAACTCGGCGCGAAAGTGAAGAAAGACACCGTCATCGCTGACGGACCCGCTATGGAAAACGGCGACTTGGCCCTTGGCCAAAACGTCACCATCGCGTTCATGACCTGGAACGGATACAACTACGAAGACGCCGTCATCATGTCCGAACGCTTGGTCAAAGACGATGTTTACACCTCCATTCACATTGAGGAATACGACATCGAATGCCGCGATACCAAACTCGGTAACGAAGAAATCACCCGCGATGTTCCGAACATCAACGAAGATGCGAAAGCCTTCCTCGATGAACGCGGCATCATCATCCCGGGCGCTGAAGTTAAAGAAGGCGACATCCTCGTCGGTAAGGTCACTCCGAAAGGACAAACCGAACCCACGCCGGAAGAAAAATTACTCATGGCGATCTTTGCCGAGAAAACCAAAGAAGGCAAAGACTCCTCCTTACGCGTCCCGCACGGCGGCGCCGGCATCGTTCTCGATGTCAAGATTTTCTCACGCAAGAAAGGTGACGAACTGTCGCCCGGCGTGAACGAAGTCGTCCGTGTCTACATCGTCCAAAAGAGAAAAATCTCTGAAGGCGATAAGATGTCCGGACGTCACGGTAACAAAGGCGTTATTTCCCGGATTCTCCCGGTCGAAGACATGCCGTTCTTACCCGATGGCACACCCGTCGACATCATGCTCAACCCGCTCGGCGTCCCGAGCCGTATGAACATCGGCCAAATCCTTGAAATCCACTTGGGTATGGCCGCCAAGAAACTTGGCATGAAGCTTGCTTCCCCGGTTTTCGATGGTATCTCCAACGAAGAAATTTATGACCTCATGAATAAAGCCGGATTGGCCGAAGACGGAAAGACCGTCTTGTTCGATGGCCGTACCGGTGAACGTTTCGACGAGCGCATCTCGGTCGGCGTCATGTACATGATCAAACTCGTGCACATGGTCGACGACAAGTTACACGCCCGTGCGACCGGACCTTATTCCTTAGTCACGCAACAACCGCTCGGCGGCAAAGCCCAAAACGGTGGTCAACGCTTCGGCGAAATGGAAGTCTGGGCCCTCGAAGCCTATGGCGCTGCGCATACGTTACAAGAAATTCTCACGATCAAATCCGATGACCGCGTTGGTCGCCGTAAGACCTACGAAGCCATCATCAAAGGGTTCGATATCCCCCGTCCGGGCATCCCCGAATCCTTCAAAGTGTTGCAAAAAGAAATGCAATCTCTCGGCATGGACGTCAAACTGCTTGACTCCGATGGCGAAGAGATCGATATGGACGCTTTAGCCAAAGAAGCTTTGGCCGAAGAAAGAAAGATTAACTCGACTATCCGAGCGCTCACCGGCGAATCCGTCGTGGAGCAGACCGAGAATATGCACGAAGTTAATCTGGATGAGTAAAGGAGGGCACTGAAATGTTTGATGTCAATCGCTTAGCAGCCATCCAAGTCGGCTTAGCCTCTCCCGAAAAAATCCGTTCGTGGTCTCACGGTGAAGTCAAGAAACCGGAGACGATCAACTACCGCAGCCAAAAACCGGAAATGACCGGCCTCTTCTGCGAAAAGATTTTCGGGCCGAGCAAAGACTACGAATGCCATTGCGGCAAATACAAGAAGATCCGTTTCCAAGGCGTCGTCTGCGAACGTTGCGGTGTCGAAGTCATCTCGAAGGAAGTCCGTCGCGAACGCATGGGCCACATCGAATTAGCTTCTCCCTGCACCCACATCTGGTATTTGAAGGGTATCCCTTCACGGATGGGTCTCATCCTGGATGTCTCTCCCAAACAATTGGAAGAAGTCATCTACTTCGCCGCACACATTTGCTTAAATCCCGGCAAATCCGAAGTCCTTTACTACCGTCAATTCCTCGATGAAAAGACGGCCCGTGTGGAATTCACCGCCGCGATCCGTGCCTTACAAGGCCAATTCGAAGAAGGCTCTTACGACAAAACCCGTAGCGAAGAGTTGATCGCCAAGATGGAAAATCCGGCGGAAACCTTTGACTTCTATACCATCGCCAGCTTCATTTCCAAATTCACCGGCGCCGAATTCGGCGAAGGTGCCGAAGCCGTTAAGAGACTTCTTAAGGAAGTCAACCTCGACAACGAATTCGACAACATCCAAAAAGATTTACGTGATTGCACCGGCCAACGCCGTGCCAAATTGACCAAACGCTTGGAAGCTATCGAAGCGTTCCGCAACAGCGGCAACCGTCCCGAATGGATGGTCCTCGAAGTGCTGCCGGTCATTCCGCCCGATCTTCGCCCGATGCTCCAACTCGATGGCGGCCGTTTCGCGACCAGCGATCTCAACGACCTCTATCGTCGTGTCATTACCCGGAATACCCGTTTAAAGAAACTCATCGACATGAATGCCCCTTACGTCATCTTAATGAACGAAAAGCGGATGCTTCAAGAAGCCGTCGATGCGCTCATTGATAACGGCCGTCGCAACAAACCTGTCCAAGGTGCCGGCGGACGTCCGCTCAAGTCCTTGTCCAGCGCCCTCAAAGGCAAACAAGGCCGCTTCCGTCAAAACCTCTTAGGCAAACGGGTTGACTATTCCGGTCGTTCCGTTATCGCCATCGGACCGGATCTCAAGATGTTCCAATGCGGTTTACCCCGTGAAATGGCCATCCAATTGCTCCGTCCGTTCATTGCCTCGATTTTGATTAAACGTGGCTATGCCAACGCCCACAAGCAAGCCGACAAGATCATCGACCGCTACGATGAAGTGGTGTTCGATATCGTCGAAGAAATCATCGGCGACCACCCCGTCTTACTCAACCGTGCTCCGACGCTTCACCGTCTCGGTATTCAAGCGTTCCAACCCAAGTTGGTTGATGGCCGTGCCATCCGGTTGCACCCGTTAGTCTGTACCGGATTCAACGCCGACTTCGATGGCGACCAAATGGCCGTTCACGTCCCCTTAAGCAAAGCCGCTCAAGAAGAAGCGCTCAACCTCATGTTGGCGTCCAACAACATCTTGGGCCCGAAAGATGGAAAACCGATCGTCACCCCGTCGCAAGACATGGTGCTTGGTAACTACTATCTGACCCTTGAATCCACCAAAGAAGATTTCCTCAAGAAATCCGAAAAGTGCAAAGCCATCGGCGATGTCGAAGAAGCCGAACGTTATGAACGTTACGCTCATAGCGAAGGCAAAGTCTTCCGCAACGTGGACGAAGTCTTCCTCGCCTATCAAACCAAACAAATTCACTTGCATAACCGCATTGCTTTACCGGCCCGCGCGTTAGGCAAGACCGGTTTCACCGAAGAGATGAACAAGAAATACTTAATCACCTCCGTCGGTAAGATTATCTTCAACCAAATCTATCCGCTCGACTTCCCGTTCCTCAACGACACTCCGGCGAGCAACGGTGGGACCTTCACGGACAGCTACATCAACAAATATCTGGTTCCGCAAGGCACCGATATCAAAG
>Ga0116171_10006459_pt1 | contig 10126 bp, 9 predicted proteins | sample AD_JPNHW2_MetaG_FD_89798 | JGI IMG/M metagenome (GOLD analysis project Ga0116171, IMG submission 89798) | Active sludge microbial communities of municipal wastewater-treating anaerobic digesters from Japan - AD_JPNHW2_MetaG | ecosystem: Engineered > Bioreactor > Anaerobic > Digestate | place...
AGTTTCGTACTGAATGTTGCGGAAAATGTCGGTGTGAATGATAAGACTCCTATCGCGATATTTTCTCTTGAAATGGGTCGATATCAGCTTGCCGAGCGATTTTTGTGCAGCAACAGCAAGGTTGATTCTCAGGCGGTTAGACGCGGTCTTCTTGCTACAGAGCATTATCAGGATTTAATAGCGGCTTGCGGAGTTTTGTCCGAGGCACCTATTTATATCGATGATACAGCAGGTTTGACGCCTTTAGAATTGCGAGCTAAGGCCAGGAGGCTTAAAAGTCAGTACGATATCCAATGTGTAATGGTGGACTATTTGCAGTTGATGAACCTTGGTACAGGCAGGAGTGAATCTCGTCAACAGGAAATAACAACGATATCTCGATATCTTAAGGCCCTTGCCCGTGAACTGGAAATTCCAGTAATAGTTTTAAGTCAGCTTAACCGTGCAGCGGAGAGCAGGGATGATCATAGACCCAGGATGAGTGATTTGCGTGAAAGCGGGAGTATTGAACAGGACGCCGACGTTATTATGTTGCTACACAGAGATGATTATTATCATCGCGGCGAATCTGAATATGAAAATACAAATATAGCGGAGGTTATTATAGCAAAGCAGCGTAATGGTCCAACCGGTATGGTCAAGCTGACATTTATCGAGAAGCTGACTCGCTTTGAAAACCTAGCTACTCATGTAGAGGATCCATTTTAAGGATGAATGAAATGAAAAGATCATGGAAGATGGTTGTTTTTCTGAGTGTGTTCTTATGCAGTGTGTCCTTGTTCGCTGCTGAGCCAGATGGTAACGATGTTATTGTTGCTTCAGACAGTAATAATGTTATTGCGGCTGGTTCAGATATTAATAAAGTTAAAGCGGTTGATTCAAATAGTAAAGATATTATTGATGTATTAAAAGTTGCTGGCAATGTCAGCGTCAGCAGCAACAAGGTTCTTACCAAGGTAAGGACCCGTGTCGGTGACATAATTGACCAGGACAGATCCAATGAAGACTGCAAAAGGATAGCGGAACTTCCTGGAGTTGAATACAGCTATTATAATACTGCGGTTGTTGAGGGAAGACTTGAGCTTACATATGTTGTTGTTGAGCAGAATATTGCAAGGCAGCTTAATTTTATCGGTAATAACAAACTTAAGGAGAAGGTTTTAAAAAGAAAGCTTGATTTTAAGGTTGGAGATTATGTTGATTCAGTAAAAGTTGAGAAGGGTGCGGATGATCTAACTGAATTTTATCATAAGAAAGGTTATTCTTTTGCTGAGGTAACTTTTGATAAGGAGAAGCTTTCCAGCGGCAAAGTAAATTATACAATTATTGAAGGCCCAAGGGCGAGAGTTGTTTCTGTTAAGGTTGTTGGTAATAAGTCGATCAAGACGGGCAAGGTTAAAGGTCCCCTTAAAACCAAGACCAAGAAATTCTTTATTTTCAATAATTATTACGATGACGAAGAGATTTCCGAAGATGTGACCAAGCTTGAAAAGATGTATTCCAGGCGAGGTTTTCTTGATACAAAGATAGAGAAAGAGATTAGTTTCAATGAGACCAAGACGAAAGTTTATGTTGTTTTTAACATTGCAGAAGGTCAGGTATATAATCTTGCAAGCTTAAAATTTTCGGGTAATAAATATTTCGATGAAAAGATTCTTCGAGAGGGTTTCAAGCTTGAAGAAGGTGAGATGTACAGCGAATACAAATCGCAGTTTGATGTAAAGAGTGTTCTTGCGCACTATAAGGCAATAGGCTTTGTTGATGCGACTGTCGAAGAGAAGCGAGGATTTTTGCCAGGCAATCGAGTTGATGTTGAATTTGAAGTAACGGAGGGAGAACGTTATAGGCTCGGTCTGGTCGAGGTGAGCGGTAATGAGGACACGCAGGATAAAGTTGTCAGACAGATACTTGATGAATACGATTTTGTACCAGGCAACTGGTATAATGCTGATAAGGCGGCGGGAACCGGGAAAAGTTTTCTTGAGAAAAGAATTCAACAGAGGTCAATGGCGGAGTCTGTAATTATTACACCTGTAGACGGGATCGAGGGTTATAAGAATGCCAAGGTCGATGTTACAGAAAGTCAGACGGGGTCGATTGTTGTTGGAGCCGGTGTTTCGAGTAACAGCGGAGCAATGGGTCAGTTGGTTTATCAGCAAAGGAACTTTGACTCATCAGATAAGCCTGAGAACTGGGGAGAATTTCTTACCGGCAAAGCGTATAAGGGTGCGGGTCAGAATTTGCGAATAGCTTTAGAACCTGGTACCGAGGAGAGCCAATATTCAGTTAGTTTTACTGAGCCTTATTTTCTCGATAAAACAATTAGCCTTGATATGGTTGGTTCAGCGTGGGAAAGGGAGCAAGAATGTTATGATGAGGAGAGAATTAAAGGCTATCTTGGTTTTGAGAAGCGTTATATGAATGACTGGCGAACACATATAGCATTTAGAGCTGAGCAGGTAGATGTTACGAATCTTGACAGCGATGCTCCCAAGGAAGTTTATAAAGATAAGGGCAGAAGTATGCTCGGAGGGGTAAGGTTCGGGGTTGGTAAGGATACCACGGATGATGACTGGAACCCATCCAAGGGGTATATATTTGATGTAAGTTACGAGCAGGTCGGAGGTGATTATACCTTTGGAGTTGTAAGGGGCACTTACCGTCAGTATAAAACTATTTTTGAGGACCTTGATGAACGCAAGACTGTATGGGGTATCAGACTTGAAGCGGATTCAATAGTTGGCGGCGAAGCTCCTGTTTTTGAGAAATTTTATGCAGGCGGTCAGGGCAGTATAAGAGGTTTTGATTATCGCGGAGTAAGTCCGAGAGGTTTGCGTACCAATAATGGAGCAGCTTACGATGGTGCAGATCGTCATGATCCGATAGGAAGCGAGTGGATGGTACTTGCTAATACTGAAGTGACGATTCCTATTTTTAATGAGAATTTTGCACTTATGCTGTTTGTTGACAGCGGTATGGTTGAGGAGGGCGGTTATCGTGTTGCAGTTGGTACTGGAATTCAGATAATGCTTCCGCAGTGGTTCGGTCCTGTGCCTATGAGATTTGCAATCGCCACACCTGTAATGAAGGATGACGACGATGATACCCAAATATTTAGTTTTTCTGTTGGAAGGCTATTCTAGTAAAAATATTTGTTCCTAAAATAGATATATATGAAAGGTTTGATGTATGAAGGCAAAAAGTATTTTATTTTTTAGTTTATTAGGTTTGGCAGTTTTGTTTGTAAGTTATGGCAGCTGGGCAGAGCCAAGTAATACGACAAGTGATTCAAAATATGGAGTTGTAAGTATCCGGACGATATTCGAGACCAGTCAGAAGAATGTAAAGTATCGTGCAGATGCAGAGGAACAGCAGAACAAAATGATTGCAGACCTTGAGAAGCTTTCTAAAGAGGCAGAAGCAGATGAGGCTGGTTTGAAGACTCTGGTTGCCGGCAGCAGTGATTATATTGCACTTAGCAAATCGATTTTCGAGAAGCAGGCAAAGGTTGATGCGCTGAAGGAGTTCTATAAGCAGAGTATGACCATGCAGGATAAGCAGTGGACGGAGAAAATTTATGAAGATATTCTTCGTATCACAGGTGAAGTTGCCAAGCAGCGTGGTTTGATTCTAGTTTTAGCAAAAGATGAAGTTGAATTTCCATCGCCAAGTGCGAATGAATTGATGCTTGCTATTCGTACGAATAAGCTTCTTTACAGCGGTGGTTGTGTCGATATTACAAACGATGTTATGACCGCATTTGATGCGGAGAAGTAATAATTATCAGGATATCAGGATTTTATTTGTATGGAATTGACGGCTGGTGAATTAGCGAAAAAAATAGGCGCTAAAATATTTGGTGACGAGTCTGTTGTTATAAGTTCTGTCGGGACGGTAGATGCTGCCGGCGAGGAGCAGATAACATTTGTCACCGATGAGAAGCATTTGCCTAAGGTTCGTAACAGTAATGCCGGTGCAGTGATGGTTTCTTCGCAGGTTGAAGGATTGGATAAACCCCAGCTTGTGGTTGATAATATTAATAAGTCATTGATCGAAGTTTTGGGCATTTTTTCGCCGAAACTGGAAAGTTTTAAACCTTCTATAAGTCCAAGTGCTGAAATTGCGGATAGTGCTAAGATTGGTTGTGAAGTTTATATTGGGCCTGGTGTTGTTATTGCTGGTAATGTTGAAATCGGCGATAATGCGGTTCTTAAAGCTGGGTGTAAAATTGGTGAAAAAACCAGGATTGGCAAGAACAGTATAATAGACTATAATGTTGTTGTGTATCACGGCTGTGTTATAGGCAATAATGTTATAATCCAGGCCAATAGCACGATTGGAGCGACTGGTTTTGGTTATTATTTTATCGATGGTGCACACAGACTGATACCTCATAACGGCGGTGTTGTTATTGAGGATTTTGTTGAGATCGGTTGTAATAGTTGTGTTGACAGAGCTAAGTTTGGTAATACGGTTGTTGGTGCTGGTACTAAGATCGATAATCTTGTTCAGATTGCTCATAATGTTATAGTGGGTAGATGTTGTTTGATAATGTCTCAGGTTGGGATAGCAGGGAGCACTAAGCTTGGTGACGGCGTTGTTTTGGCAGGGCAGGTCGGCGTTAAGGATAATGTCGAGATTGGCTCTGGTGTTGTTGCAGGTGCTCAGGCTGGTATTGCTACTAATATTGAGGCAGGTATGAAGGTTCTTGGTGCTCCTGCTGATGATGCGAAAAAATTTATGCAGCAAGTAATGGCAGTTAAGAAATTGCCTGAAATGGTTAAGCAGTTGAAAAAGTTAAGTAAGAAGGTTGACAGTCTTGAAGCTTCAAAAGACGATAAGCTCGGAAGTTAAAATATCAGGCAGAGGCCTGTTCAGCGGCAAAGATGCACGATTGGTTTTTCGTCCTGCGGATGTTGACCATGGTGTTGTGTTTGTTCGTACAGACCTTACGGAACCTGTTCGTATTGAGGCCTTGGTTGGTAATGTTTCCCAGGTGCCCAGGCGTACGGCTTTAGCTAAGGGGCCTGTCAGCGTTGAGACGACGGAGCATTGTCTTGCGGCTGTGAGTGCCTTGGGAATCGACAACCTTATAATTGAAGTTGACGGGGTGGAGCTGCCTTGTAATGATTGCAGCAGTATAGACTATTACAGGGCATTGACCAAAGCAGGAGTTGTTGAACAGCAGGGGGCCAAAAAAGAATTTATAATTCGTGACCCAATAACGGTATCTTCGGGCGATTCTTATGTTTATGCTTTGCCTTGTGATGACGATGTTTTGAATATTACATTTGACCTGGATTATGGCGGACACACAGGAATAGGCAGACAGATATTCAGCTGCAGGGTTGTGCCGGAGAGTTTTGAGAATAATCTTATGTCGGCTCGTACGTTTTTGCTTGAGGCGGAAGCGAAGCAATTTCAGGCCAAGGGGCTGGGGACTCATTTGAGTCCGAAGGATATTCTGGTTATCAGTTCAGATGGACCAATAAAGAACAGCTATCGTTATGAGAATGAATGCGTAAGGCATAAGATCCTTGATCTTATCGGTGATTTGGCGTTGTCTGGCAGGAATATTTCCGGCAGGGTTGTAGCATATAAGAGTGGTCATTCATTGAATCAGCAACTTGCATCGAAGATATTCGAAGCGGCGAAAAGTCAGGACAGGTTTGACAAGTTCGGTACAGATGCGATTCTGGATATTCGCCGAATACAGAAAATATTGCCACACAGATATCCATTTCTGCTTGTTGACAGGGTTACTGAGATAGAAGGTGACAGGAAGATTAAAGGCATAAAAAATGTTAGTTTTAATGAGCAGTTTTTTCAGGGTCATTTTCCTGGTACACCGATTATGCATGGCGTTTTGATAGTTGAGGCAATGGCACAGATTTCGGGATTGCTTTTTGCACAGAGGCTGGAGAATACTGGTAAGCTTGCGGTTTTGCTAAGTATGGATAATGTAAAATTGCGTAAAGCTGTGACGCCTGGTGACCAGTTGATCCTTACGTCTGAGGCGACTAAACTGCGTAAGAGAACTGCGCAGTGTCAGTGTCAGGCGATGGTTAGCGGTGTTATTGCAGCTGAGGCGCAAATAAAGTTTATGCTTTTGGATGATGATAAATTGTAAACCATTAAGTGTGGTAAATGCTCACTGATGAGCGCGGAAATTTAGATTAAGATTAGTGTTTTTTTTTACTTTGTTTGGAGGTTTTTGATAAATAAAATGAGTCAGATACACAGCAGTGCAGTTATTGGTGCGGGTGCTAAATTAGCAGAAGATGTTAATATTGGTCCCAATTGTGTAATTGGCAGCGGCGTTGAAATTGGCAGCGGCTGTATTTTTGAACCTAATGTTGTAGTTGGTAAGGATGTTAAGATTGGAAAGAATAATCACTTTTTCTCCAATTGCAGTATAGGCGGCTGGCCTCAGATACTAGGTATGAAAGATGAGAGTAAGATTGGCAAACTTGAGATCGGTGACGGCAATGTCATTCGTGAGCAGGTTACTATACATCCGAGTATGCACAAAGACGGCTTAACTAAGGTTGGCAGTAATAACCTTCTTATGATCGGTGTTCATATTGGTCATGACTGTGTTCTTGAGGATATGATAGTTATGAGCAATTATGTTCAGATAAGCGGTCACTGTCATATTGGTAAGGGTGTTTGGCTTAGCGGTATGGTTTTGCTTCATCAGTTTATTACTATGGGGAACTGGTGTTATGCTGCAGGTATGACAGGCGTTAATCATGATATTCCGCCTTTTGTTATAGTAAGCGGTCACTATCCGCCAAGAGTTCGCGGAGTTAATAAGCGAGGGCTTTCCCGTGCCGGCCTTGACGAGCAGGCGCAGAAAAATGTTATGCGTGCCTATAAGGCTCTTTATCGTACCGGAGGCAGTTTGCTGGCAAATGCGACCGCATTGGCTAAGGAAGACTGGATCGATGATAATGTCAGGAGTATGCTCGATGTTATTTTCAACAGTACTAAGCACAGGTACGGCAGATATCTTGAAACGTTCCGAGATTAATTTTAACCAAGCGTCAGCTGGCGATCTGATGTTGCCGCGGGCGGTGGAGATATAATTTAATGAATAAATTACGGACAGCAGTTGTCGGTGCCGGCAAGATGGGTACCATTCATGCGAAGGTTTATGACAGCCTGGACAGTTGTGAGTTGGTTGCGATTGTTGACAAAGACCTTCAAAGTGCAGAGAAACTTGCCAAAAAATATAAATGTCAGGCATATAGTGATTGTAAAGATCTGATTGGCAAGGTTGATGCGGTTACGATATCTGCGCCGACGATATATCATAGTGAGATCGCTGAATTTCTTATAAAAAATAAGATAGCTGTGATGATCGAGAAGCCTTTGGCAGCATCGGTTGAGCAGGGCAGAAGGATAGTCGAACTTTCCAAGCAATATGATGTTGTTGTTGCGGTTGGACATTCGGAAAGATGTAATCCTGTAGTGCAGGCGATGAAGAGGCTGGATATTGAACCTAAGTTTATTGAGGCCAACAGGATCAGTCCTTATCCATTCAGGTCGATGGATGTTGGTGTTGTTCTTGATGTTATGATCCATGATATCGATATAATTTTATCTCTTGCTAATAGTAAGATCAAAAAAGTTGAGGCTATAGGCGTCAATGTAATTGAGGAGCAGGAAGATATTTGTAATGCGAGAATCGTTTTTGAGAACGGCTGTATAGCTAATATTACAGCTTCGAGGCTGGCACTTAAGACTGAGAGAAAAGTTCGTGTTTTCAGCAAGCAGGCATATCTGAGTCTGGACTATTATAAGAAGTATGGAATTATTATAAAAGCAGGCGAGAATGTTAATGTTGTTGAGTGGATACGAGAGAAGAAGAGGGAAAAGAATTTTAATTTCATGTCTGTTAACTGGCCTGAGCTTTTGCATATCGAGGAGCTTGAGATAGATGACCGAGAACCTTTGCGTGTTGAACAGGAGTCATTTTTGAAGGCTGTTGCAGATCGTTCTTCAAGGCCTGAGGTTAGTGTTGAGGATGGTTTGGCTGCTATGGAGTGTGCAGAGATGATATTGAAGTCACTTAAAGAGCATAGCTGGGATTAATAAATTTTGGAAATTGATTTTAGGGGAACAGATTTATGATTCGTAAAATTAGTTTGTTGTTTATGTTAGTTGTGTTTATGGCAGGTGGGGTGGTTTTGGCAGAAGACAGTAATACACCTAAGGAAGAAAAAAAGGCAGAGATTAAGATAGTTAAGGTGAAAATTGAGACGAATATGGGTGATATTGTTCTTGAACTTGATGCAGAGAAGGCACCATTGACTGTTGAAAATTTTCTGCGTTATGTTAATGAGAAATTTTATGACGGGGTTATCTTTCATCGTGTTATAAATAATTTTATGATTCAAGGCGGTGGTTTTTCTGCTGATATGAAACGCAAAGATACTCATGGGGCCATAAAGAACGAATCATCTAATGGACTGAAAAATGATGTTGGTACGATAGCGATGGCCAGGACCAATGATCCGAACAGTGCGACGTCCCAGTTTTTTATTAATCACAAAAATAATGATTTTCTTAATTATGTTAAGGGCGTGAACCCCGGTTATGCGGTATTCGGCAAGGTTACAGAAGGAATGGATGTTGTCAATAAGATCGCAGCTGTTAAGACTGGAAAGTGGAAAGGCATAATGCCAGATGTTCCCGTAGAGCCTGTAATAATAAAGACAATGACAGTTGTTGAAGAAAAATAGGTTGTTTTAGAAAGATATAATTTTATGACAGCAAAGAAAGTAGAATTAAAAACTAATTTAGGTGATATTATTATTGAGGTTGATGATAAAAAGGCGCCTGTTACCGCTAAGAACTTTATTAGTTATGTTGAAGATAAGTTTTTTGACGGTGTTATTTTTCACCGTGTTATACCGGATTTTATGATTCAGGGCGGGGGATTTAATGTTGATATGAAAGAGAAAAAAACCAAGGCTCCTATCGTTAACGAGGGAGGCAATGGTCTTAAGAATTCTCGCGGTACCCTGGCGATGGCCAGGACCAATGATCCTGATAGTGCTACCGCTCAGTTTTTTATTAACCTGAAAGATAATAGTTTTTTGAATGCGGCACCGGGTAATCCAGGCTATGCTGTATTCGGCAAGGTTGTTGAAGGGATGGATACGGTTGATTCAATTGCTGAGGTTGAGACTGGCAGTCATGGATATCATGACGATGTTCCAGTAGAGCCTGTTGTTATTGAGAGTGCGAGGGTTATCAGTAAATAAATTACGGCTGATAAATAGTAATAAAAAAAAGGGCTGACATCATATCCGTCAGCCCTTTTTTTATTCAGATATCTGAAACGTTAATGGAAATTTCTTCCAGTCTGCATAAAGGTTTTCATATTTTCAAGAGGAGTTCCAGGGGGCAGGTCGCAACCTGTGCTTAGAACGAAGTTAGGATAAGGCCTCATTTTTTCGAGCAGGTCCGTTGTTACCTGTCTGACTAAATCTGTGGAGCCTTCTTTCATAACTGCGGTTGGGTTTATGTTGCCTATGAGAGTTATATCATTGGGGATCATCTGTGCAGCTTTTACCATATCGACGCCTGTTTGTGGAGAGTCAATGCTAAGGGCACCGACGCCGGCTTCTGCCATTGGCTTGAGCAGATGCATAGTGTTTCCGCAAACGTGGTAGATGGAATCGACCTTGGAATATTTATAGCTTTCGATAATCTGCTTTACATATTTTGTGCTGAATTGTCTGAACTGATCGGGGCCCAGGATTGCGCCGGTTGGTTCGAGAATGCAGATTACATTTGCACCTGCGTTTATTAAAGCGTTTGCATATTCCTGTATCAGAGAGGTTGAAAAATCACAGAGTGCCTCGAGTCTATGAGGATCCAAAATCGAGTCCATTGCAACGCGTTGTGCGGATTCAAGCAGACCTGAAAGTGTTATTGGCCCGATTATGTATGCTCCGGTAAGGACGTTTTTTGGCAGCCCCAGTGACATCATTTCAATTGTTTTTATGTATGACTGAATTCGTGCATCCTGTAAGATGTTTATTCGACGGAAAGCTTTTAAATCGTCGAGTGATTCTACGGGGTGATATTCAACGGAACTTGATTCGTGTATCGG
>Ga0116171_10006460_pt1 | contig 10126 bp, 8 predicted proteins | sample AD_JPNHW2_MetaG_FD_89798 | JGI IMG/M metagenome (GOLD analysis project Ga0116171, IMG submission 89798) | Active sludge microbial communities of municipal wastewater-treating anaerobic digesters from Japan - AD_JPNHW2_MetaG | ecosystem: Engineered > Bioreactor > Anaerobic > Digestate | place...
CCAATCTTCGTTCTTGAAGATAGAAGTACTATCATTAATGGCAGTCGTTTTGAACCAGGTATTAAATTGTCGACATTACCAAGCAAGTGCCTTGATTTTGGATTTGATTGGAGTGGATGTGATATAAACCTCGAGTTTCCAATAATAAATCCCAATCCCAAAAAAAGTGTGAAACCTAAAGCGGGGAAGTTGGCAGTGCAGGATTATCTTGAACAATGGCTAATGAAATCCGCAACAGGGGATACCCTGATTATCAAGGATCATGCTTCAGGCGAAATTGCGGATTTTATTGAAGTAATGGAATCGAGTATGACTATAAAGTTTTATCACTGCAAAGCCTGTTCTCCAAAAAAATCTCCCGGGGCACGTATCTCTGAACTTAAAGTTATCGAGCAAGTGCTACGTAGTATTATCTACATAGGAACAAATTCATTGATTTCAGAACTTTATAGACGTGTTACTGAAAACCAAAGACCCAATACACGAATGGTTTATGGTACTTCAACTAACCTAAAGAACATCGGAAAGAAATTCCAAGCAAACCGGTGGACGTTTGAGGTTTGTATTGTAAATCCTGGTATCGACCTTAACAGATCAATTAGAGCCGAGAATACAAACACACTCTTAATCGCTTGTTATGAATGGCTTGGGGCTGCCAATGCAAGTCTTAAGATCATCGGCTCATAAGGGAATATCAGAATCATAGTTCAAAAGCAAATTGTTTAATACTTTTACATGAAATTACCTTCCAATGGATAAGAAATCCCTATCCGAACGAGATGTCTGCACGAAGTTTATAACTCCTGCAATAGTCAAAGCAGGCTGGGACTGTGATAGACAGGTCCTTGAAGAAGTTTCATTCACAGATGGCAAAATATATGTTAGAGGGAAACTGACTGCCCGGGGGGCTCGCAAACGGGCTGACTATATCCTTTATCAAAAGCCGAATATTCCCATAGCCATTATTGAGGCTAAGGACAACAACCACTCAATTCGTTCCGGGATTCAACAAGCATTGGACTATGCCCAGGTCCTCGATATCCCCTGCGTTTTTAGCTCAAATGGTGATGGGTTCCTTTTCCATGACAGGACCGCAGAAGGGAGGAATATTGAAACAGAACTCCCCCTCGATTGTTTTCCCTCACCCGAGGAATTATGGCAACGGTATAAGAAGTACAAAGGAATTGCCACCTCCAACGAAGAGTCTATTGCAACACAGGATTACTATTTCGATGGTTCCGGCCGGCGACCGCGCTATTACCAACAGATAGCAATAAACCGAACAGTCGAAGCAATCTCGAAGGGTCAAAGCAGGATCCTGCTTGTAATGGCCACTGGGACAGGTAAAACCTATGCTGCTTTCCAGATAGTATACAGGCTTTGGAAAGCAGGGGTCAAGAAAAGGATTCTTTTTCTTGCTGACCGAAATGCCTTGATAGACCAAGCCCGTAGGGGTGATTTCAAGTATTTTCGGGATAAAATGACTACCGTGAAAAATCGGCAGGTCGACAAAAGTTTTGAAATATACCTTTCACTCTATCAGGGCCTGACAGGGAGTGAGGACGAAAAAAATATTTACAAGCAATTCAGTAGAGACTTCTTTGACCTGATTGTTATCGATGAATGTCACCGTGGCTCTGCCAGGGATGACAGCGCCTGGCATGAGATCCTGAATTATTTTAACAAGGCAACCCATATTGGGCTCACGGCTACACCCAGGGAGACTAATGAGATCAGCAACATAGAGTATTTTGGAGATCCAATTTATACCTATTCGCTTAAACAAGGAATAGATGATGGATTTCTTGCTCCCTACAGAGTAATTAGGGTTGGCTTAAACGTCGATTATGAAGGGTGGAGACCGGATGATGGAAAAACCGATAAGGAGGGGGATCTGGTGGAGGATAGGGTTTATAATACAAAGGACTATGACCGCAACCTTGTGATTGATGAAAGAACAAGTACTGTTGCAAAAAAGGTTTCGGAATTCTTAAAGGGATACGACCGGTTTGCAAAAACAATTGTGTTCTGTGTCGATATTGATCATGCAGAAAGGATGCGTTCAGCCCTGGCAAAGGAAAATGCCGATCTCGTTGGCGAGAACTATAAGTATTGCATGCAGATTACGGGAGACAATGATGAAGGCAAACGTGAGCTGGATAACTTTACCGACCCCGAACAAAGGTACCCCGTCATTGCAACGACCTCTGAATTGATGACCACAGGAATTGATGCACAAACCTGCAAGGTGATCGTTTTGGATGCGAACATTGCATCGATGACCAAGTTTAAACAGATCATAGGAAGAGGTACCCGGATTAACGAGGAATATGATAAAAAGTACTTTACTATTCTTGACTTCAGAAACGCCACAGATTTATTTGCAGATAAAGATTTTGACGGGGAGCCAATCAGTGTTAAACCTGTTTCGGCAGAAACGGACCTCACTGATATCATTGAGGAAGGAAACTTAGTATTTGAACCCCTTACTGATTATGTGACTGATGAGGAAATTATTTTTGAGGACCCAACAATACGCGATCCGGGCATTCAACTGTCTATTACTGAGCCAAGAAAAAAGGTTTATGTAAATGGGGTTGATGTTTCGGTTTTGGTCACTCGAGAACAATATTTTGACCAACATGGGAAACCAATCACAACCAGCCTCAAGGATCATACGCGGGGAATTATACGAGGTCAATATGCCTCATTAGATGATTTTCTAAAGAAATGGAATTCCACCGACCGTAAAACAGCAATTCTCGAAGAACTTCAACAGCAGGGTGTCTTGGTTGAAGCTCTTGATGAGGCTGTAGGACGTGACCTTGACCTCTTTGACCTTATTTGTCATATTGCCTATGATCAACCGCCTCTAACGCGTAAAGAACGGGCGAATAATGTCATTAAGCGGAATTACTTTGCCCAATATGGAGAGAAAGCACGGAGAGTCCTGGAGGCTTTACTTGATAAATATGCCGAAGAGGGGATTTCAGATATTGAGAATATGGAGATATTGAAAGTAAGACCTTTGACTGATTTTGGATCTCCACTTGAGATTATTAATGAATTTGGAGGGAAAGCAAATTACCTGGATGCTGTAACATCACTCGAAAAAGAACTTTTTAAAAACACAGGCACATGAAAATTTCGCAGATCATTGATAAAATTGATGCAAACCAATTATTTGTACCAGCATTCCAGCGCGAATTCGTGTGGAAACGAGACAATGTAAAAGACCTCATCTATTCCTTGATCAGAGAATATCCCACTGGGACTATGTTAACCTGGGAAACTAATAATCCTCCGGAGCTCAAGGGCCCTCATAAGTACGATACCAAACAAGGATCGGTCAAACTTATCCTCGACGGGCAGCAACGAATAACCACACTATACATGCTGATAAAGGGTGCAATCCCGCCTTACTACACAATTGAGGACATAAAAATTGATCCGCGTAACCTATACGTCAATTTACAAACCCTTGAATTGGAATATTATATGCCCAGGAAGATGGATAATAATCCTATATGGACTTCCATAACCGATATTTTTCATGGCAAAGTTAATTCCTGGGAAGTGGTAGAGAAAATAAACGCCGATGGTGAGAATAGGGTTGATAAAGAGTTTCATAAAAAATTGGACCAGCATATTAAGGCCATCGAGAAAATAAAGGACCGCGATTTTCTTGAGCAGGAAGTACCAATAAAAGCCTCATTGAAAGAGGCGATTGACATATTCTACATTGTGAATGCAAGCGGGGTAAATCTGACTGAAGCCGAATTGGCCCTGGCGCAGATCTCAGGCTACTGGCCAGAAGCACGGGAATTATTTAAGAAGAAACTATCTGAGCTTGAGAAAAATGGCTTTCCCTTCAAGCTCGATTTTGTCGTTTATATTTTGTTGGGTATTCTTTATCATATGGGGTCTGACATGAAGAAATTGCACTCCAGGGATAACATCGATAAAATAAAAGCGGTCTGGTCAAAATTGGAGAAAGAGACCCTTGACTATGTCCTCAACATTTTACAGACACACGCATATATTGACCATTCAAAAGAGATCAACTCCGTTTACGCTCTGATTCCTATTATTGTCTTTGCACAGGACAAAGGGAAAGACCGAATCTCTCATGTGGAGATCCATAAGATGATCAAATGGTTTTATTATTCCCAAATCAGGTACCGGTACATCAGCCAGTTACCTCAGAAACTGGATAAAGACCTTGGGATTATTGAAAAATCAGAAAATCCCTTTGACGAGATGCTGAGCATTATCAGATCCGAAAGGCCTCTTGAAATAACAAAGGGTGAGTTTATTGGTGTTGGTGTAAGTAACCCTTTGTGGAGCCTGATGAAGTGGTACTTTAAAAGCAGGAATGCAGTTTGTTTCTCCACAGGTATTGGAATAAGAAAGCCTATGGGTAAAATTTATGGGCTTGAATGGGATCACATTTTTGCCTATTCCCTCTTAAAGGAAAACGGATACAATCTGAACAACCGAACTAAAAATGCCCTGGCACAAGAGATTACCAACCGAATTGTTTTGACCCAAACCGCTAACAGGAGTAAGAGTGCATGCCATGCTGATGTTTACCTCAAACATGTTCAAGAGCTATTCCCTGAAGCCTTGGACTTACAGTGTGTTCCTAAGGATGAAGAACTTTGGACCATTGAGAATTTTGAACGTTTTCTGGATGCAAGGAGGGAGATACTTGCCGGACATCTCAACAAGTTCCTGTCCTCCATCACAGAAAATATAGAAGAGCCTACTGTCGCTGATATTGATGAACTCATAAACCAAGGGGAATCGACCTACTTGGAATTCAAATCCTCTTTGCGTTGGGATCATAATGAACTTTGCATAAACCGGAAGTTGGAGGATGTGGTGCTGAAAACCCTTGCAGCGTTTAATAATGGGGATGGAGGGACCCTATTGATTGGAGTGTCGGATGACGGCGATGTCCTCGGATTATCGGATGATTATAATACACTGGATGGAACTCGTGACAAATTTGAACTGCATCTAAGGACCTTGATTAAGAATGCATTCGGGATTGACTTCTCGACGCGCAATGTTAAAGTTACCTTCCCCAGGGTGGGCGAAGAAGAGATCTGCATGATTGAGGTCGATATGGGAATCAAACCACTTTATCTTATCAGGGTTGACAAAAATAAGATCAAACAGGAAAAATTCTACGTACGCAGTGGAAATTCCTCTCAAGAAATAACGGCCCCTTCAGAAATCATGAATTACATCAACTCCCGGTTTAACCATAAATCATGACAAACATTACTGGCGTATTAAAAAGCATCCGTGATATCATGCGCATGGACACGGGATTGAACGGTGATGCGCAACGCATTGAACAGTTGGGATGGATGCTGTTTTTGAAGATATTTTCGGATAAAGACAGGGAACTTGAAGTTCTTAATGAACACTATACGTCTCCAATACCACCAGAATATCACTGGATAAAAGAAAAGGGCAATTGGGCAGGTGACAATGAAGGCATGACAGGTGATAAACTCCTGACCTTCGTTGACCAAAAGTTGTTTCCCGCACTTCGTAACATTGATATTAGTGTTGGAAATGGCAGGGCATTGATTGTACGTGAGGTATTTGAGGGTAACCACAACTATATGAAGTCGGGCATTAACCTCCGTAAAGTACTGAACAAGCTCAATGAATTAGATTTTAATATAGCAAAAGACAGACATGCTTTTGGTGAATTGTACGAAACGATTCTTAAAGACCTTCAAAACGCTGGGAAATCTGGTGAGTTTTATACACCACGTGCTATTACAAATTTCATCACCGATATCATAGACCCGAAGCTTGGTGAAAAGATACTTGACCCCGCTTGTGGTACGGGTGGTTACCTGACCTCTGCAATCGAACATCTGGAACAACAAGCTAATAGCGTTGAGGAACGAAAGAGCATACAGGATAACGTTCATGGGTGGGAATTCAAACCATTACCGTATTTGCTTGCAACCACTAATTTGATTCTACACGATATTGAATTGCCCAAAATCAAGTTTGGGGATTCTCTTAGCCAGCCGTTGAGCAATTACAGGCAACGTGACCGTGTGGATGTTATACTTGCGAATCCACCGTTTGGCTCTTTTGTTGGTGATGGCAATGAAACCAACTTCCCAGCAAATTACCGCACAAAGGAATCTGCTGACCTGTTTTTAGTGCTGATGATTCATTTACTGAAAAACGGTGGTCGGGCAGGAATCGTACTACCTGATGGTTCGCTAACCGGGGACGGGGTTAAGCAGAGAATCCGTGAAAAGTTGTTGACGGAATGCAACCTCCACACCATAGTACGACTGCCAAATTCCGTGTTTCAACCCTATGCAACAGTTGCGACCAACTTGCTGTTTTTTGTTAAAGGCACACCAACCAAAGAAGTCTGGTATTACGAACACCGATTACCCGAAGGTCAAAAAGCATATAGTAAAACCAAGACCATACGGCTTGAAGAGTTCGAGCCAATAAAGCAGTGGTGGAACAACCGACAGGAACATGAACAGGCATGGAAGGTGGATATTCAGACCATCATCGAGCGTGGATATGATTTGGATATTAAAAACCCAAACAGGCAGGAAGAAGTGCATGAATATACCAGTACTGAACTAATTGGATTACTCGAATCATCTATGTTGAAAAGCCAAATGTTACTGGAGCAACTAAAATCGGAACTATAATGGGATGGCAGGTGCACAAACTTGGAGACCTTTGTAACATTGAAAAAGGCAATATCGGTATTACCAAAGCAATTGCTGGTGAATATCCGCTTGTTGTTCTTGGTGAAGAAAGAAAAACGCATAATGAGTATCAATTTGAAGATGATGCAGTAATTATACCTCTTGTTTCATCAACGGGGCATGGTCATAGAAGCATGAAAAGAATTCATTTTCAGTCAGGAAAATTTGCATTGGGTTCGATTCTGTGCGCTGTAACTCCCAAAGATAAAAGTAAGGTGTCTGCACAATACCTATTCCAATATCTTGACCTGAACAAGGAAAATGAACTGGTTTCACGGATGCGTGGAATGGCAAACGTGAGTTTACCAATGAGTGCAATTGCCGATATTGACATACCATTACCTCCATTCAAAGAACAAATTGAAATTGTTGAGCGATTGGGAAGTTTACAGAAATCGAATAAAGCAATTTCCGATGAACTTTCAAACCAAGTAACATTTCTTAAACACCTCCGTCAGCAAATCCTGCAAGATGCAATACAGGGAAAATTAGTACCACAGAACCCCGAAGATGAACCAGCCAGCAAATTGCTGGAACGGATTATAGCCGAAAAGGAACTACTGGTCAAGCAAAAGAAAATCAAGAAAGAAAAATCATTACCACCGATTAAGCCAGAAGATATACCGTTTGAGATACCTGATGGGTGGGTGTGGTGTAGACTTTCAGAAGTTTCGAACTTCATTGATTATCGAGGAAAAACTCCAAATAAAGTCTCAGCAGGTATCAAACTAATAACTGCAAAGAATGTAAAATATGGCTTCTATTCAACATTACCCGAAGAGTTTATTTCGCCTGTCGATTATAATAAACATATGACTCGTGGGATTCCTCGAAATGGAGATATTTTATTTACAACTGAAGCACCTTTAGGGAATGCATGTATTCTTAACTATGACAAGCAATTTGCACTTGCACAAAGAATAATTACCATACAACCAATATTGTTTGACAATAAGTTCCTTCTATTTTCTATACTTTCAAAAACTTTCCAAAATCAATTGATAGAAAAGCAAAGCGGCTTGGCTGCGAAAGGAATAAAATCGAAACGCCTCAGTGAAGTATTTATCAACCTTCCACCCCTCCCCGAACAGCACCGCATTGTCCAGAAAATCGACCAACTAATGAAATATTGTGATGAACTTGAAGCCACCATTCAGCAGAACCAAAACTACACGCAGGAATTACTGCAGGTGGCGTTGAAGGAAGCATTGGAACCTGACAACTTATAAGATTGAGCATGAAGGGACCTGATGAATTAAAAAAGATGCATGAGAAGTTAATGGCATCAACCACCTTTACCTTCCCTGTTAAGGGGCGTGTGGATGTGACAACCAAACAAGGGGTATATATAATTTTTGATCCAAAAAGCATCGTTCTGCATGTTGGCAAAACTAACAGGGCAAAAACCGGATTAAATCAACGGTTACAGAACCATCTAACGAATCATTCATCCTTTTCGAAGAGCTACCTAAAAGGAAATGGGAAAATTCTTCGGACGGGGTACAAATTCAAGTATCTTGAAGTGCCCGATGCAAGGGATAGAACCATTCTTGAGGCATTAACGATTGGTATGTTATGCCCGGCTTATGTAGGGACTGGTGAGAAGAAATGACATAGATTCTGATCGACTGTTCTAACAGGTAACAATGAAATAGTTTTTTTGACTAACTTATAATTAACAAATACGACATGATCACAGATTTAAACGGATTTTGGGAAAGGCAACATGATAAGAGGGTCTTTGAAATAAAAGAGACCGAAACAGAATATTTTTCTGTAGTGGAGAAGGATACTAATAAACAGTATGATTTTCATTTATCCCTGGGTAGTCCTTTGGGAAATGATGGGCATCTAACTTCCAAGGATCCATCCTGGGACAGTAAACGTATACATGGAATGGATGAGGACACTTTTTATATTACTCATCAATTTTCAAACGAACCTTGGATATTCAAAAGAAAACATTATGAAGAAGCCAATTGAAGCCTGGAAGACAAAAATGGCGATTATCAGGTCTTTCTTAGCATGGTTTTCAAGACTCAGGTCCGCGTAAATCCTTTTAACTTGGCATTTTCAGCCTCAAGTTCCTTGAGCCGTTTCCGGTCCTGGACCATCTCCCTCCATATTTGGCTTTCCAGTAATAAAATGTCGCCTCACTAATCCCATACTCACGGTAGAGTTCGGACGTTTTCATCCCTGCCTCTTGTTTCTTAAGAATGGACACAATCTGTGCCTCTGAAAACTGGGTCTTTTTCATAGATTTTTTTAGCCATTTTATATTAACCCGAAAATCTCTACTTTAGGATTGTCCTAAAAATGGGAGTACCTCATTTTCTAAATATTGCTAATTTTAACTGGCCGAACTTCGGGGAGGTATACAATCCAACATTTTGACTATGAGCATAGCAATCGCATTAATAAGCAAGGACAATGGGGCAGTAGGTAGCGACACATTAATCTATTCGGGTGCTACTTACGAAAACAATGTTATCACAAAGTGGGCTGAGAAAGAGGACGAACCTTATTCCAAAGTGAGACGATATAAAAGGTTGAACATTTTGTTGGCAGTTACAGGAATGATGCGCTTAAATGGGAATGATGTTCTTACGGAGATAGAAAGGATCATCGATACTTATGATCTAAATAGCGGAGGTGAATTAAAGAAAGTAGCGGAATTTGTTGCTTCAGAGGTACACAAAAGGATTATGGGAGAGAACATTAGGCATTTGTCGAAAAACTTTCAGTTAATTCTCCTTTCACAAGAAAAGCTTTTTCTGGGGGACTACATGTATTACTACTACGTATTCACTCCTATTGGGGGAAGTATTTCAATGGATTTAAAAGAAATCAAATCTTCTGCCGTACTAAAAGGTAGATACTTTCATTACCTACCTTTCGGTGATACATTGGCACAAGATGCCATCCATAAAGCCATGAAGTCTATCAAAATTGAAGAGAAAAATGCTCGCCAATATTACTTTAAAGTAATTGATTATGCGATCCGTGAAGGAATTACACATTGTGGCCCACACCCTGAAGCTCAAGGGACACATCCTTCATGTGGGGGTACACCTTCAAAAATACTTATTTGAATTGTTACTTGCCTTGACCCTGGTGGAGCAAAGGAATTTTCAAATTTTCCAAAAGGTATTACGGCGTCTTGTTATGCAAATTGTTTGCAAATGAAAAAGGGTTTCAGTTGCTGATGCTTCCGAAACCCTTGTCTTTTCTGGCTCCCCCTGCAAGACTTGAACTTGCGACCCTCTGATTAACAGTCAGATGCTCTAACCAACTGAGCTAAGGAGGAGTGTTTCCCAAAATTTGGGAGTGCAAATTTACATATTGTTCAGGAA
>Ga0116171_10006461_pt1 | contig 10125 bp, 9 predicted proteins | sample AD_JPNHW2_MetaG_FD_89798 | JGI IMG/M metagenome (GOLD analysis project Ga0116171, IMG submission 89798) | Active sludge microbial communities of municipal wastewater-treating anaerobic digesters from Japan - AD_JPNHW2_MetaG | ecosystem: Engineered > Bioreactor > Anaerobic > Digestate | place...
ATATCTGGGCCTTCGTATTTAGCGTTGTAATCTTCATGGTTTTTATAATTATTATCCCTAATGCGTTGGCAAAATATTCGAGCGAAAAAATACTGAGCAAAACTTATAATATATTAATGTTTTTTACATTTGTAGCCTGGCCAATTACTTATTTATCGGGTTTGTCTGATCTGCTGGTTAGAAGGTTGACTGGAGTTGTTGAAAATACACCAGAAGAAGAGCACGAAGAAAGACAGGAGGAATTTCTCAGCGGGTTAGAGAGGAGAAAAATCGAGGGTGTTGTTGATGAAGAAGAGCAGGAGATGATAGAGAATGTTCTCGAACTCAGCGAAACTACCGCTAACGAAATAAAGACACCAAGAACGGATATTAATGCTATTGAGGTTGACTCGGATTTAGAGACAGTACTCGAGACTGTTATTAAAGCTGGTCACTCAAGAATTCCTGTTTATAAAGAAAATATAGATAATATTGTCGGTGTGATCTACGCTAAGGATTTGCTTACTGAAATAGGTAAGGATAAAGCAGAATTTAAACTTAAAGATAAAATACGTGATGCATATTTTGTTCCAAAGACCAAACTTTTGCGTGTGCTGCTTCACGAATTTCAGAATCAGAAACTTCATATGGCTGTTGTGCTGGATGAATATGGCGGCACGGCTGGCATTGTTACGCTTGAGGATATTCTTGAAGAGCTTGTTGGTGAGATAACAGATGAATATGAGAATCTGCCTATTAAGAAGATCAAGAAAATAGATGATCAGACGATAGAGGTTGATGCCAGGGTTTATATCGATGATCTTAATGATGAATTTGACGTGGCACTGCCTGACGAAGAGGATTACGATACTGTTGGAGGTTTTGTTTTTTCTCATCTTGGGTATATCCCCAAGGCTTTGGAAACTTTCGAGTATGAGAACCTGAGGTTTACGATATCTGCTGCGGAGGCGAGGAAAATAAAACGTATAAGGATTGAAAAGTTGCGGAAAAACGAAGATGTTGAGTAAAGATACGGCTATCTGTATTCGCTGTGTTGATTATTCCGAGACATCTCAGATCGTAACATTTTTTACACGACAAAGCGGTAAAATAAGTGCAATTGCGAAAGGCTCGAAACGTGCCAAATCTTCTTTTGATGGTCCTATAGAGATTTTTTCTTTTGGCGATATTATGTTTCATGCCAGTGAGGAAGAAAAGCTTTCGACTTTGACAGAATTTCAGCAGAAAAGCGGCTTTGGAGGGCTGAGCAAAAATTACCTTGGTTATAACAGCAGCCTTTTTGCATGTGAGCTGATGATAAATATGGTTGATGAGTATGATCCGCATCCACAATTGTTTGATGACTTTGTGCAGTTTTTAAAAGATGTTCAGGTTTCAGCTGGTCGAAATGAAACGATTTCTCTTTTGATATATTTTCAGTTATCACTGTTGAGAGAGGTCGGTTTGCAACCTGTTTTAAGTGAGTGTGTTAATTGTAAAAATAAATACAGTGAAAAATGGTTCGATGTTTATTTCAGCAATTCAGCAAATGGGATAATCTGTATGGATTGCGATATGCATTTTCCAGATAAGGTAAAAATTTCCAAAACAATCGCTGGCTGTCTGACCAGCCTAAAAAATATTCTCACAGCAAATGAGCAAACGTTAAACCAGATTGAAAGAATTATAATCAACCTTCTGGCTAGTCACATGCAGAAGATGCCTAAAATGGCAAAGTACATTCTGGAAAAATAATTTAAATGTCTTCGTCCAGAGACTCTTCAAAGAAAGAAGATTCGGTATCCTTTTTCTTTTGTAATTTTAAACCAAGATGATCGCAGGCGGCAGGGGTGATTTCTCTACCTCTTTTTGTTCTTCTAAGAAAGCCTATTTGCAGCAGGTAAGGCTCAACGACATCTTCGAGTGTGTCTCTTTCTTCACCTAAAGTTGCAGCGATAGCGTCGATACCGGCAGGGCCGCCGTTATAAACTTTTGCCAGTGAGCGCAAAAACATTCTGTCGAGTTCATCAAGCCCTAAGTGGTCGATCTGCTCCATTTTCAGAGCACTTTCAACTATCTTAGCTGTGAGCCGACCTTCGTTTTTGACCTGAGCATAGTCACGAACCCTTTTTAAAAGGCGGTTTGCGATTCTAGGTGTTCCCCTTGATCTTCCTGCTATCATTTCGAGAGTTTTTTCTTCGCACGTCATTTTTAAAATATCAGCAGATCTGAAGATGATTTCGGCCAATTCCCGTTCAGTGTAAAAATCCATGTGGAACAACATGCCGAACCTGCTTCTAAGCGGGCTGCTTAATAGTCCTGCTCTGGTTGTTGCGCCGATGAGAGTGAATTTTTTGAGAGGAAAGTTTATAGTTTTTGCGTGCAAGCCGCTATCAACGGTGAAGTCCACTTTAAAGTCTTCCATTGCTGGATATATAAATTCTTCAACGGTTGTGCTTAGTCGATGTATTTCGTCGATGAAGAGTATATCGCCTGTAGCTATGTTGCTGAGCATTCCCATTACGTCGCCTTGCTTTACCATTGCAGGACCCGAGGAAGCTCTTAATGTTGCTCCCATTTCATTTGCGACTACATTTGCCAGCGTGGTTTTACCCAGACCTGGAGGGCCATAAAAAAGCATGTGTTCCAGCGGCTCCGATCTTTGTTTGGCAGCGGCGATTGCGATAGATAATTTTTCTTTTACCGACGCTTGACCTATGCACTGGTTGAGTGTTTTAGGTCTAAGCGAGGTATTAAAAACTTCTTCCTTGCTGTCAATTGTCGCATTGCTGATAACTCTGTTTACTGCCATATTAAAGTTCCAATCAGACCTCTATTCCCTGTTTCAATCTATAAACCAAAGGTACAAGCTCTTCCGCGGTAATAACATCAGGATGTTTTTTGCAGGCGGCAGCGATAAGTTCCATTGATTCGTTTCTTCTTTCACCCCAGGCTATTAATATTTCCAGAGCCTCTGCCTGGTATGCTTTTAAGTTTGAAGTCTCAGCAGTTGAAGTCAATTGTTCGGTTGCGAAAGTCAACACTTTGCCTTTTAACTCTGCGATTATAAGCTGAGCCATTTTTTTACCAAGCCCTGGCAGTGACATAATAATTTTTTCATCACCATTTTCTATTGCAGATGCTATCGTCTCAACAGGGATGCTCAATGATTTGAGTCCTTTTTTGATACCTATGCCCTTGACGCTCGTAAATTTATGGAAAAAGTTTTTTTCTTCAGGATTCAGAAAACCAACCATTCTTGGTATTAGGTTTCCTCCGCCTGGCGTACCTTCATAATATTCCATTGTACACAATTCGATATCTTCCCCGATCTTATTTGCCAGTGTCATGACAGCGTACCCCGGCAGCATAAGCTCATAGCCGATTGAACCGACCTGCACCATCGCATTGGCTTCGTTGAGTTGTATTAACTTACCTCTTATCCAGGCTATCATATTTATCTTCCTGACATAATTAGATCTTCGTTTATAGAATTTATGCAACAAAGTGTTGCGGCTATTGCGTCGGCTACGTCGTTAGGCTCAGGCATCTCAGCGAGAGAGAGCAGAGCCTGGATCGTTTTTTGCATCTGTATTTTCGTAGCTCTTCCATTGCCTGTTATAGCTTTTTTAATCTTTGTAGCCGCAAAACTTTTTACTTCAATTCCGACTTCAGCACACCTCTGCAGTATAACGCCTCTTGCGTGTCCCATCAATATCGAAGTTTTAGGATGCTGATAATGGGAGTATAATTCTTCGACAGCAACGATATCAGGGGTGAATTTCTGAAGTATCGAGCTGATATCGACGGCGATCTGGTTCAGTCGAAAGGGCATATTCTTTTTTTTGTCGGTTTTGAAAATGCCAGCTTCAATAAGGGACATCTTATTCTGATTGCTTTCCAGAACAGCGTATCCGCATATATATAATCCCGGGTCTATGCCGAGTATCCTCATTTCCTTCTCCAGATAGTTTCACCTGGTTTATCTTCAAGCAAAATTCCAATTGCATCAAGTTTTTTACGTATCGCATCGGCGGTGGCAAAATCTTTATCTTTTCTTGCCTGGGTTCTTTGTTCGATGAAATTCTTTACCAGTTCATCAATAATTTGATCATCACCATGGTTTGTTTCCTGGTAAGTTTCTTTTACAATACCAAGAACATTGCCGCCGAGGAGAGTGAACATCTCATTGACCTTTGTCAGTGTTGCGGAAGTTGTGTCTGATTTTTCGATAAGTGAATTAGCAAGTTTAACAAGCTCAAAAATGACAGAAAGAGCAATTGAAGTATTTAGGTCGTCATTCATTGCGTCTTCAAATTTTTTCTTAAGCTCCTCTAACTGCAGAACTACCTTTTCGTCGGCGTCGCCTTGTTTGGCGAGGGCGATTTGTTTTCTTGTTGCTTTTACAGCGTCGGTTATTTTTTCGTATCCGCTCTGAGCTGAATGCAGTGAAGCATCTGAAAAGTCAAGGGGGCTTCTATAGTGGCTGTTTAAAACTAACTGTCTGGCTGCGATAGGGTCGTAAGCTCTTGTCAATCTTTCGTGAGTCCCTGAAAAGACCTGCGACAGTGTTATGAAATTATTAAGACTTTTGCCCATTTTCTGACCGTCAACCGTCACCATGTTGTTATGTATCCAGTAGCGGACAAACTGTACACCGTTGGCAGCTTCAGACTGGGCGATTTCGCATTCGTGATGGGGGAACTGGTTTTCTATTCCACCGCCATGAATATCTATTGTTTTACCGAGATATTTCTGACTCATAACCGAGCACTCAAGATGCCAGCCCGGATAGCCCATTGACCATGGACTTGGCCACTGCATGATGTGGTTGGGTTCTGCTTTTTTCCATAAGGCGAAATCTACGGGGTTTTTCTTATCAGAGGAGACTTCGATTCTGGCGCCTGATATCATTTCATCGATATTTCTGCCGGAGAGTTTTCCGTAGGCTTTGAATTTTGTGACATCAAAATATACAGAGCCATTAGATTCATAGGCATACCCTTTTTCGATAAGTGTTTTTACCATTTCTATCTGTTCGAGAATATGGCCCGTTGCTCTTGGGCTTATATCAGGGCGGACGCAGTTCAGCAGGTCCATGTCATGGAAGTAACTTCGGGTGTAATATTCAGCGATTGCCATCGGGTGCTTGTGTTCCTTGCGTGCGGCAACTCCAAGCTTGTCTTCACCCTGGTCGGCATCATCTGTTAAATGACCGACGTCGGTAATGTTCTGGACATATGTTACGTCGTAGCCGAGGTATCTGAGGTATCTTACGAGTATATCGAAACTGATATAGCTTTTTGCGTGTCCGAGGTGAGCGTGTCCATAAACTGTAGGGCCGCATACATACATGCCGACTTTGCCTTGTACGAGCGGTTTGAATTCATCTTTGCTTCTGGTGAGAGAGTTATATAATTTTAGTGCCATTCTAATTGCCTTGACTATAATATATTAGAGACTTCTTTTGTATTTTTTCTTTATCAGAGCAACAGCAGTAGCCGCCATTGCGTTACCTTGTCCGATATCGCCAAGGCCTTCATTTGTCTTGGCTTTTATATTAACATCGCAAAAATTAATATCCAAAATTCCTGAGATACATCTTTTCATCTGACCTTTTATGTTTGTCAGTTTTGGGGCTTCAGCATGTATTGTAACATCTACGTTCACTATGTCCCAACCTTTATCATTCAGCAGTTCTTTCACTACGACCAGAAATTGTTTGCTATCAGCATTTTTGTATTTCGGGTCGGTGTCTGGAAATAATGTTCCGATGTCACCATTGCCGCTGGCGCCGAGCAATGCGTCCACAATGGCGTGAATGCCGACATCGCCGTCGCTGTGGCCTTTTAATCCCATTGGGTATGGGATGTTTATTCCGCAAAGCATCAAAGGTTTGCCTATTTCTGTTTTGTGGATATCGGTGCCTATGCCTACACGATAATCAGGTTTTGGTCGGTCATCAATCACAGCGTGCCCTTTGTGCTAGGGATGTCAGTTCCGGTTATTTTTATCGCTTTTGCCAATGCCTGTCCAACAGCTTTGAATATAGCTTCTGCGATATGGTGGCTATTGATGCCGTAAGGAACATTTATGTGCAGGTTGAATTTTCCAAAATTAGCAAAGCTTCTGAGCATTTCATCAATGCACTCGACATCGAAATCGCCGATCTTTTCGGTATTGTATTTGACGTTATAGACAAAGCATGCTCTGCCTGAAAGGTCTATCGCTACATTTGCCAGTGCGTCTTCCATCGGCACGGAGCTGCTGCCGTAGCGGGCGATTCCCTTTTTATCTCCTAAAGCTTCATTGAGACATTGACCAAGGCAGATGGCGATATCTTCAACGCTGTGGTGAGCGTCAACTTCCAGATCGCCTTTGGCTTTTACGTTCAAGTCTATTTTGCTGTGTTTGCTTAGATGAGTCAGCATGTGGTCGAAAAAACCAACGCCTGTGCTGATATCGTAACTGCCTGTTCCATCGAGATTGATATCGAGAGTGATGTCCGTTTCATTTGTTTTTCTGCTTATCTTAGCGGTTCTGTTTTTCATAAGAATATCCTTTTTCAGATAATATCTCTTTTAAAGCATCAATCAGTATCTGGTTTTGCTGGGCGGTTCCAACCGTTATTCGTAATTTATCACCCAGACCAGGGAGATTTTTAAAATACCTTACATATATGTTTTTTTCTATAAGTCTATTGTATATTTCATCGGCTTTTGGGTTTTGCGCAAATACAAAATTTGTCGAACTGTCGGTCACAATGAACCCTAAAGCCCTTAATTTTTCTGTTAGTATCTTTCTGTCAGCTTTTACCTTTTGGACGTTTTCTTTAAAGTAAGTCTGGTCCTTAATAGCCTGAGTTGCAACTTCTATTGCGACGGCATCGACGTTGTAGGAATCTTTTACCTTCATCATTCCATCAATAAGAGATTTGCACGCTAAGGCGAAGCCGAACCTGATCCCTGCGAGCGAATACCCCTTGCTTAGCGAACGCAGGATTATTACGTTGTCGAAATCGTTTATCAGGCTGATGCAGTTGTTCTCCGCAAAATCGACATAAGCTTCGTCTATAAGCAGTACACCTTTGAGATTACCTGCCAGCTTAGCGATTTTATCTTTGCTAATTAAAGTTGCTGACGGGGCGTTGGGGTTGCATACTATAGTCAGTGCTGCTGTGACATCGGCAAGATTTTCGGGCAATTCATAATTATCGTTGAAGGGGACTTCGATAACAGGAGTGCTCTGGAGATTAGCCAGCTCCGGATATAGAGAATATGTCGGTGTTGGATATGCAAGCGGTCTTAACTGGTCACAGAATGATCTTATCGCAATGTTGAGCAGATCGTCGCCGCCATTGGAACACATTATATTGTCAGGTTTAACGCCTAAAACCTCAGCAGCGGCTTGTCTGAAATCGTCACCGGCTGGTTGTGGATATCTGCGGAGCTTTTCAGGTCTCATATTTGCCAGTGCCTGCATGACTTTAGGTGATGGCGGATAGGGGTTCTCATTTGTGTTTAGTTTTATCACTTTTTCAGCTTTAGGCTGAAATCCAGGCGTGTAGCCCTGCGTTTTTTCAATGTTTTCGCGAAAATAACTCATATCTGTTCTCAAAATAATAATATAAACCGGTATTATACGAATATTTCTTTGTAAAAAAAAGAGAAGATTTCGGGAATATTTATAGTTTGTTGAGGGTATGAAAAAAGCCCATTTAAGAAAAAATGGGCTTTGAATCGGGGTGATAGGACTCGGACCTACGGCCTCCTGGTCCCAAACCAGGCGCTCTACCAAACTGAGCTACACCCCGAAAGGCAAGTGGGCATTTTACATAGAAATGAAAGTTAATGCAAGAAAAACGTTTTTTTTGATGAAAAGTTTTTAAGTTATTTCAAAATAACAGGTTTATAGACGTTATGAGGTAAAAATAATTTGCATATTTTTGCTTGTTGGGGTATAATAACTGTATGTTGATTGCCTTTTTGGCGATGAATATAATGCTTTAGGTGATGAAATTTGCCCTTTTTAATAATTGTATTTTTGCTGACGGTGTTGTTGTCAGTATAAAAATGGGAAAAAGCCTGGTTAATGACTTGCAGGAGAAAATGTTAAAATGGATGGTATGTTTTACTCATTAGAACAAACAGCTAAGAAGCTGAATAAAACAGAAGAAGAGGTTAACGCGATTGTAAAAGAAGGCAGACTTCGCGTTTTCTTCGATGGCCCCAATCAGCTTTTTAAGGTTGATGAGGTTGCATCTCTTTTGGCAGATACGAGTATGCGTATGTCCAAACCTGCAGGGGGAAAGCTCGCTGATGAGCCTATGGACATTGAAGATGGCGAGATCGGTCTTACAGATGATGAAGACACGATGTCTCTTTTTGAATCGTCTGATGATCAGGGGGAAGGTGCTTCTGAAGATATTGATGATATTATCGGCTTAGCTGATGATGAGGATGCGACTGAGACCGGTGAAGTTACTGATGCGGCTTCAGATACTTCGGCGGAGACGGCAGAAGTTGGTGGAGCCAATGACGTTGGAGATGAAGATGATTTTCTAATGCTGTCCGAGGATCAGGACCAAGGTGAGAAAAAGCCTTTGAAGGAAAAAAGTGCAAGTGAGTTCGATTCAGAGGAAGATGATGTATTTGCTGATTTGTCGGAGACTCTTGGTTTAGATGAAAAAGCATCCAATACTTCTGCATTGACAAATGCAGATGATACAACTTTAAATGGCGGTGGTGTTAATATTCTTGGTGAGACGGATGGCGGTTATGATCTTGCCAGTGATACGATGGGTGAGACGAAATCTGCATCAGATTTTGATGATGATTCGATGGAAAATATTGAGGATGATGTAAATCTTGATAGTTTCGGCAGCGGTTCTGGTTTGCTGGACCTTTCTTTGCAGGCAGATGATACTTCTCTTGGCGGTATTCTTGATGAAATATATACTTCTGATGAAGAAGGCCATGAAGCCTCAGCGGAAACAGAAGGTTCCGCTATGGCAGTGACGGCAGCGGCAGAAGAGATGTTTTCTGATGGTGATGCTGGTGAGCCTAATGTCAATTTTGCTGATGTTGCAATGCTGCAAAGTTTTGAGGCTATACCAGATACATCCAGTAATATGTTAGGTGCGACATTGATATTACCTTTCGTTGCGATGGTTTATACAATAGTGATAGTACTAGCGGGCGGCAGAGATTTTAAACCATCGATTCTCAAGATGGTTGAAGGTTATATTTCATACATCTTTATTGGTTTTATTGCAGTTGCTCTTATTTTTGGCCTTATAGCATGTTTTGCCGGCGGCGATGGAGTTGCGAAAGAAAAGAAACCTAAAGCCATAAAAGAGAAAAAGCCCAAAGTTGTGAAAGAGAAAAAACCTAAGGTTGTAAAAGAAAAGAAAGCTAAAAAGTAATATTGCTGTAATAAATGTTAATGAATAATAAGCCCGTTGAGATTATCAGCGGGCTTTTTTATTTTTTGTCACTGCCTGTTATTATTTTTTACCAGCGGCCATGACTGCCAGGAACCTGAATTTATTACCTTGGCAATCTTTATCTTTTTCGTCAAGCAGAGTAATCTTTACTTTATGCCAACCATTGGTGAGGTTGGTTGCAATGGGTTTCCAGACGCACATGCCGCCATTCCAAATCCAACCAGCATAGGCATTCAATTTCATAGGTTCGAGATTGTCGACTTGTACCTGTATCATTCCGAAGTCTGTTTGCTTGTCTATATGATATACAATGCTTATGAATGAGCCTTTGATGTCAAATTCGAGTGTGCTGCCAGGTTTTTCGCTTAGCCAACCATTGCCCAAAAATTGTCGGTATGGTCCTTTGTCATTGTCCGTTGACCAGCCTTGGTTATTTGCAGGGACAGAGGTTTTCGTACAAAGCATTGTTGTATATTCAAATGGATTTGAAGTTATCGGTTCGGGCAAATCGGGAATGCTTTTAATTTTAGGTTCTTTCGGCATTTTATCCAAGACTGTTTGAATCAGGGCGGTGACAAATTCTGCGGAGTATCGATGTCCTAAATCGTTCGGGTGGACGGAGTCTGCTTCTATGTCTTGCCATTTTATATTACCGGCTTCTATTTCTGGGAACAGTGCGTCACGGAAACTTACCATAGGCA
>Ga0116171_10006465_pt1 | contig 10118 bp, 3 predicted proteins | sample AD_JPNHW2_MetaG_FD_89798 | JGI IMG/M metagenome (GOLD analysis project Ga0116171, IMG submission 89798) | Active sludge microbial communities of municipal wastewater-treating anaerobic digesters from Japan - AD_JPNHW2_MetaG | ecosystem: Engineered > Bioreactor > Anaerobic > Digestate | place...
GGCGTCCAAGAAGGCTATGGCGTCCATCTCGCTCGGCGAACCCGAGCGCTTCGAGAACATCGAGTGGCTGCTGGACGAGCTTTCGCGGCGGTTCGCGCCGGTCACGGTTTGCGGTGACGTCCAGTGGGGACTCAACCGCACGAAGGACGGATGGCTTCTCTATCTCATCAACAACGCAGGCGTCATCAAGTTCGCCGATAAGGCGCCCGAGTTTCTGCCGGGCGGTTCCGCCGTGGAGGCCGATCTCGGCCGTCTGGCGGTTTTGACGGCGAAGGACATCCTCTCGGACAACTCCGCGGCGATTGAGGACGGCGTCCTCAAGACGGCCGTTCCGCATGGTGGCGTCGCGATCTTGGAACTGAAATGAAAAAGGGGCCGCAAAGAAGCCAATTCCTCCTGGCGACGGCGCTGGCCGTCGGCACGCTCGCGGCGTTCGCGGCGACGGAGGACGGCTTTTACCGCATCTTCGGCCGCAGCGTGAATGCGAACTGCAGGCCGACGATTGCCGCCCACGAGTCGCTCAACACGATGATACCGGTCTGCTCGGCCCCGTTCAGGAAACTGCCGGACGGGGGGCTGACCTACGACCTCGATCGGTTGACGACGCCGTTTGACAAGGCACCGACGGGAGACGAGCCGTTCCTGATCGAGTTCCTCTCGCGCGTCTCCGTCTATCCGGGCTATTTCTACGAAGCGCGGTTCTGTCACGACAAGACGGCCTACGAGACATGGAAGAAGGCCCACCCCGGTTTCCTCGGCTTCATCTCGGACGAGATGGGGAACGATGCGTACATGAAGTGGCGCTGTCCCGACGAGCTGCAGTGCCGGGGCAACCGTGAGGTCGGTTCAGTGCCGGTTTCGGACAAGGTCTGGAAAGAGGTGATCTCGCGGAAAATACCGCCGACACGCGAGCGTTACGTGACGGAGGTCCTGAAGCCCCATTTCGAACGGGTCGTCGAGTGGAACTACGGTGACCGCAAGATGCTGATCGCGGGCGACGGGAACGATTGCCTCTGCCACCTCTATGGCTATTGGGGCGTGGGTGGGCTCAATCTCGAGACGACGCGCAACCACTTTCTCTATCAGATTCAGGAGATGTTCTGCCGCGGTGCGGCGCATCAGTTTTCGATTACCTGGCATTGGTACATCGCGAGCTTCTTCGGTTCCTATACGACCATGGCCGAACAGGTTCCGGGCTGCGCCACCTACGGGCCCGGTCTCGGAATTTCGGACTCGGCCATCAGGCGCACGACGTACCTGACGTGGCTTTCAGGGTCGGCGTCATACTGGCGCGAGGCGATGGACAACACGCACTTTCTCCACCGCACCGGCAATGGGGCGCTTTCGGACGAGGGGAAAATGTACGACGACTTCTGTACCTTCATCAGGGGGCGCGACCGTGGCACGCCCGTCATTCCGATCGCGCTCCTTGTGCCGGCCGCGCGCGGCTATTCGCGCAAGGGCGGCAAAGCGTTTTCGCCCGGGTATGCTTACCGGCACGACGACCGGATGCTCGATACGGTGATGTCCGTCATCCTCGATTTCCCGCGCAACCGCACAGACGAGCTCCGGAAGAAGAATATCGAGCGCGTGATGGCGAATTCGCGCTACGGCGACGTCTTCGACGCGTTGACGCCCGACTTTCCGGACCAGACGGCCTTCCGCCGGACGATTGGCGATTACAAGGCCGCGGTGTTGATTGGCGATTACGGACGCAATGCCGAGATGGAGGAGATTCTTCGAGACTACGTGCAGAAGGGCGGCGTCCTCGTCCTCAACTCTGCCCAGCTCGGCGGCGCGTTCGACACGGTGTTCACGGGCGTGAAGGTTGCGGGCGAGAAGAAGTCGGACGACAGCATATTCGCGACGCTTGTCCCGACGAAGGCACGCGTCCTCAAGGCCGGCAAGGACGGCTCGGTGCTCTTTACGTCGAATGCTGTCGGTCCGGGTGAGGTCATCGTCGCATCCGAGCGCTATCTCTCGCAATGGTTTGGCGACGACAAGGTTGCGCAGGATCGTGCCCTGTGCGATGTCGAATACCATCCGATCCGCCATCCCGACGTTGAATGGCTCTTCGACCGTCTTGAAGAGAAGACCGTGCCGCTGAAGGTGAACGGCTTCATCCAATGGGGGCTCAACAAGACGCGTGAGGGTTTTCTCGTCTATCTCGTCAACAATGCGGGCGTCGAGAAGGAGATGGACAAGGCGCAGAAAATCGCCCCCGGCGTCGAACGGGTCGAAATCGACGTGCGGCAGATTCCGCACGCATCCGCCCGCGAACTCCTGACGGGGACAAATCTCGGCAACGGCGACTTCATCACGTGGGAAGTCCCGAGCGGCGATCTTTCAGTCATCGAAATCAAGGCGAATTAAGGTAAAACGGAGGTAACATCATGTCCATTGATAAGCTCAGACTGCTGTCGTGCAAGACGGCTGTTGTCGCGGTCCTGGCATTCGCGTTGCCGCTTGCCGCGTCAGCGAAGACGAACTACGTCAACAACGGCATGGCCGACTACACGGGTCATGACGGTTCGACGCCCGCGCTCGCCTACCAGTATCTTCAGACGGCGCTTTCGAACGCGTCCTCGGGGGATACGATCATCGTTGCGCCTGGAACCTACGGCGCGGATCAGGGGCTCGGCCGCAAGGGCGTCGACAAGTATCCGGAGGACGGCAGCACGCGCGGATCGTCGCGTATCTACGTCCCACAGGACAAGAACCTCCACATCAAGTCCACGGGCGGCGCGGCGGTGACTCACATCGTCGGCGCGCACGACTCCGAGACGACGAGCGGTTTCGGTGCGAATGCCATCCGCTGCGTCGACGTCGAGATGGACAGCTCCTGCTCGAAGCAGGTGATCTTCGAGGGCTTCACGTTCCGTGACGGCGCGACGGTGGACGCCCAGAGACTCGCTGGCGTTGCGGGTGCCGTGTTCTCCTCCAACACTCTCTATGAGCCGCGCCAGGGCTCGTTCGCCTATGGCACCTACCTTCTCGACTGCGTCCTTTCGAACTGCATCGGCGCCTACCAGTCACAGCTGACCGTGGGCTGCACGATGATCCGCTGCCGTATCCAGGACAACTCCTTCCCTAAACCGAATTCGGGCAACATCCTCATTGACGGTTACGGACGCCTCATCAACTGTCTCGTCACGCGCAACCGCACCGTTGACCCGACGACGGGCCAAACCGCCTCCACAACGGCCTACTGGAACAACCAGACCCGTTTTCTGAACTGCTCGTTCGTCGACAACCACATGAACATCTGGTGCAGCGCACCCTGCCATTTCTTCAATTCCATTGACGCGCTCTCGAAGAAGAACAGCAACGACGGTTCCTCCGTCGGCAATGGCGGCAGCCGCACAAACGACTTCTCGGACAGCGTCTCGCTCCGCTACATGATCGCGCCGTCGCTCGGCGATTACCGCCTTCGGACGGGCTGCGATGCCGCAACGGGTGGCGATCCGTCCTGTTACACCAACACGACGTTTGTGAAGCCCCCGACGGCCTTCGCCATCGACCTCTACAAGGACATCGACGGCACTCCCATCCCGACGACCGGCACGATCGCCGTCGGATGCTCGCAGGCGACGGTGACGCCCGCGGCCGGCTCCGTGACCGGCTCGGACAAGGAGGTTGAGTTCAACGAGCACGCGTTGCCCCAGTATTCAGCCGCGTGGGTGTGGCCGACGGCTTATCCGACGAACTACCTCGTCCGGGTGCGTCCGGCGGCGGGCGCGCGCGTCTTCTCCTTCCTCATGGACAGCACGGTGATCATCTTCCCGACGGACTACGCGAATGACACGCTCACGTTCCGTCCCGATCCCTCGACCGCCGTCGCTGTCACGCTCGGCTATACGAGGGCGACCCCAAGTGATTCCAACTGCAAGCTCATCTACGCCGACGCGAACACTGAGGAAGCGGACGTGTCGCAGACCGGTGCGACGAACCATCCGTACCGTACCCTGCAACAGGCGATCAACGCGATCTCCAATGACAAGCAGGGAGTGATCGTCGCGCGCGCAGGCGACTATGACGACGGCAGCGGAACACTGGCATACAACGGCTATCCTGTCACGACGCGCGCCAACATGAACTGCCGCCATACGCGTCTCGTCGCGGAGGAGGGGCCGGCGACAACATCCATCGTCGGCGCGCCCGATTCTGCCAACCTGCCCGCGAACGGCGGCGACGGCTGCGGCGCCAATGCGATCAGCCTCGTCGGCGTGCGTCTCGCGAATGTCGCCGTTCAGGGTTTCACGCTCCAGGGCGCCTATTCTGGCGTTGGAACGTACAGCGATCAGGGCGTCGTTTTCTCGGCGTCGCCCTATCAGGCCCACATCACGGATTCGATCATTTCGGGGAACGTGGGACGCGTGACCGCGCTCGGCGTGGCCTATTATGCCCGCTGCCGGATCACCGGCAATACGGGCGCTTCGGGACTTTTCGCGGGCAATGCGATTCTGATCTCGTCGATCGTCGACAGCAACACGATCACGTCTTCGGGCGGTATTTACCTCTATGCCACGTCGGCTGGTCACGTCTCGCAGGTGCTGGGCACGACGCTGGTCGGCGACGGTTCGCACAAGATCTTCGCGAACCTCTCGCCCAGCGCGACGCGCCTCAACTCGATCTTCGCGGGCGGCGGTGCCGTGGCAGGCACGACGCCGCAGGAAATTTTCGCGGGCTGCGTGCTCAGCGGCTTCGCGTCGAGTCCGTGGACGAGCGGCGTCACGTACGCCGCCGATCCGATGCTGCTTGCCACCTCGGGCGCGGACGCCAACTTCCGCGTGTTCACCGGCTCGGCGGCCGTGGGTGCGGCGACGTCGTCGGTCGATGTCCTGACGGGCGTCCTGCGGCAGTATGCGGAGCTCGACTACGAAGGCCGGCTAAGACGGTCGGCTGTCGCCGGTGCCTTCAGGTCAGCGTGCACGGAAGGCGTTTACATCCAAGGGGGCGAGGGTGTCGCGGTCGTGTCCGGCGGCACGATCGGCTACAACGGCACTCTCGCCGAGGGAACCGTCGTGACGCTCGGCTATGCCGCAGGCTCGTCGCGTCCGGTCGCGGGCTATGTCGTGGACGGCGTCACCAACCTGATTGCAAGCGCGACGGACGTCGCCTCCGTGACCGCGCGGGCGGGCGAGGCACACTGGACGGTGCCGATCTATTCCAACGACTGGTGCGTCGACGACGTGAACGGCAGCGATACGACAGGCCTCGGCTACAATCCGGCCACGGCCTTCAAGACGATTCCCGCGGCGCTCACGAATTCGGCGATCAGGTCGGGCGACCGGGTTCTTGTCGAGCCGGGCACGTATGACGAGGGCACGATGACCTACGGCGCGAACGTGATCAAGAGCCGCGCGGTCGTTCCCGCGGGGATTACGCTCGAGTCTGTCTGCGGCGCGGCGGAGACGTTCATCAAGGGCGAGGCATCCGACGTGATGGACCAGTTCGCGAGCGGAAGCTCCGAATACAACACGGGGCTCGGCCGGAATGCGATCCGCTGCGTGTATCTGCCGGACGGCGCAGTGCTGAAGGGCTTCACGCTCACGAACGGCTTCACGCGGGCCTGCAATGACGAGGGCAATGCGAGGCACGGCGAATTCGACTATTCGGGCGGCGGCGTCTACGGCTACGGACGCGTGGAGAACTGCGTCATCACGGGCTGCAAGGCGTATCGCGGCGGCGGCGGATACTATCCGACCTTCGTGAACTGCGTCTTCGACGGTAACGCGTCCATCTACAGCGGTGGCGGCACGAGCGACGCGAAGCAGTTCGGGTGCCTTTTCCGCAACAATGTCGAGCACAGCAACAACAAGGCGGACGGTCCGTTCTGGTGGTACGCGCTGGAGAACTGCACGGTCCTTGACTCGGCGGGCGGGCCGCAGGCGGCCAAGTACCTCTTCAAGAACGACCTCATCCTCGGGCCAATCGGAATCTCCGGCGACAAGGACTCTATGGGACCGTCGAACTTCGTACATTGCGCGATCGCGAGCGACGTCGGCGGCTACCAGATGAGCGAGGGCTACTTTAAAAACATGATTCCGGCGGGCGTGGGAAACATCCTGACCAATTCGGCGCTCCTCGCGGTCGATGCGTCCGGCCGCCCGGTCGTCGGTTCGTCGCTGGCGGTCGATGCCGGCGATGCGACGGCCAACTCGTCCTATATCGGCGACACCGAGTTCACCGGCACGCAGCGCGTCTACAACGGCACGATGGACATCGGCGCGCTGGAGGGCGACTGGCGTCCGACGTACGCGAAGGATCTGAAGCGGTCTGCCGTCACCGTGACCGAGGCGACGCCCGGAGTCCTTGAGACGAGCGGCCACACGCTCCGCCTTTCGGACGGCGATTCGCTCTCTGCTACGCTCACCTTCGGCAATGCGACCGAGAAGTACGATCAGGAGGTCAAGGTGACGGACGGCTCGCTCACGGTCGTTATCGACGGGGAATCCACCGTCTATTATTCGGATACGGTCATCCGCTTTGAAAATGCGGCGACCGTGACCTATTCCTACAGCGGAGCGGGCAGCGCCCAGCTCTGCCGTTTTCAGGGCAAGGGAGGATTCATGGTAATCTACCGCTGATGGAGCAAAACAATGTACGCACCGCAGAAAGGAAATGACGAGATGGAGCTGACGCGAAGGGGATTTCTGGCGACGGTCACGGTGGCGGTCGCGACGCAGGGAATATCCGAGACGGCCAAGGATGTCGGCGTGATCGCCAGGAGTGCGCTGGGGAAGTGCGTCGGCGACCTTCCGGCGGGACGCTACGACGCGCATACGCACGTCTATCCGGGCGAACCGGATCCGCAGAAGCTTGTGAGGGCCTTCACTGACGCGGGACTTGCGGGCGGCGTCGTCTTCTCGCGCTGTCCCAACAGATGGCAAGTTCCCGGTACGCCGCTCCTCAAGCCCGAGGAGGCGATGGACAACGTAATCGCCTGGTGCTCAGGATCGCCCACGATCTTTCCGTTCTACTGGATCGACCCCGGCGCGGACGACGCCTGCGACCTTGTCGACAGGGCGTGCGAGAAGGGAATCTATGGCTTCAAGGTGATCCGCGGCGCGGAGAAGCCGGTTGACAAGAAGGCGCTCAAGGCGTATCGGCGTATGGCAGAGAAGGGCAAGCCCATCACGTTCCATACGGGCATCCTCTGGGACGGACGCGACTCGTCGGACTATTTCCGTCCGGCCAACTGGGAGGGGCTTCTGGAAGCGCCGCATCTGCGCTTCGCCCTCGCGCACGTCTCGTGGCCGTGGTGCGACGAGTGCGTCGCGGTCTATGGCAAGATGCTGAATGCGGTCGTCCGCCGCGGGCTCGACGTTCCGGAGATGTTCATCGACACGACGCCAGGCACACCCAAGTTCTACCGCAAGGATGCACTCGCGAAGGTTTTCACGGTTGGCTACGACATCGCCGAACACGTGATGTACGGCTCGGACTGCCGTGTCAACCGCTACAACACGGATTGGTCGCGCGACTGGCAGCGGACGGATGACGCGCATCTCGCCGAATTCGGCCTCGGCGCCGACGCGCTGGACGACTACTACCGTCGCGGCCTCAGGCGCTTCCTCTTCGGCGGCGACAACTCGAACCGCAAGGTTCCGACACCGGACGGCCGCAACGGGAATCCTGGAAAATGAGACCGATCCTGTGCGTGTTGGCGCTGGGCACCCTGTGCACAAGGGGCGCATTAGAGAAGAGCAACGCTTACTTCCGTTTCGATTTTCGTGGTGGGGCTTCTGATCGCGCTTTACGCCTATTTCTGGATCTGGCTCGATTGATCACAACCTGAATTCGGGAGTCAAAACATTGGAAACAAAAGAACTGTGTTGGGTTGCGGTGGCGGCGATGTCGCTGACCGCCTTTTCGGGAACTTATGACCGGGCGGCCGCGGACGCGAAGCGCGATGCGATTGAAGCTGAGGTGAAGCGTGCCGAGGCGCGTGTTGACGCCGCACAGGCGAAGCTCAAGAAGACGGTTTCGCTCGCTGCGTATGCGGCGCTGGCGCAGGAGAAGGACGGACGTAAGATTTGGTCCGCCGCCCTTGCCAAAGCGCTGGCCGAAAACGAAATCGTAAAGATCCCCGCCGCAGAGGAACCGTATTGGCTCGACCGGACGGTGATGGTGCCCTCGAACCGCCGCATTGAGGCGGATGCCGGTGCGGAAATCGCCGCTGCGCCCGGGTTCGTCGGGGCGCTCCTCAAGAATTCCGCATGGAAGGACGGTGTCAAGTCGCCGAAGAAGGGATTCCGGAACGACAACATCGCTGTCGTCGGCGGCACCTGGAACATGATGGCCGACACGCGCATCGTCGAGCATGACGCAGCGATGATGTTTTCGAACGTGAAGGGGCTCGCGATCCGCGACCTCAAGATCGAGCGTGGCCGTGAGTTCGCGATCCAGATTTCCGATGCGGAAGACGTGACCTGCGAACGCGTCGAGTTCGTCAACTGTTTCGCCGACGGCGTGCACGTGAATGGTCCGGTGAAGCATATCGCGGTGCGGAAACTCTCCGGTAAGGTCGGGGACGATTTCGTCGCGCTCAACGCCTTCGACTGGCCTGGCTGCTCGCACGATTTCGGCCCGATCTCGTACGCCTTGGTCGAGGACATCTCGCTCAAGACAGGCAGCAAGACGCCGGAGACGGACATCGTCAAATCCATGCGCCTGCTCCCCGGCTGGCACAAGTACGAGGACGGCAGCGAAGTCGAGTGCATGATCGAGAACGTGATCGTCCGCCGCTTCAACGGCCTCAGGAACTTCAAGGTCTATTTCCAGAGCTTCCCGTACAAGCTTGCCGAGGGTCCCGACCCCTACCATTACGCGCGACGGAAACCCGGGCGCGGGAACAATCTCTTCTTCGAGGACCTGGCGGTCGACCTCGATCATCCGCCGGACATGTTGCCGCCTTGCCGCGAAGGCGATCCGGAGCGCGGACACTCTGCCTGCTGGGAACTCGGTGCCGACATCGGTAACATCTATATCCGCAACGTCGACGTTTTCGCCGGACTGAACCGTTATCCGCACCTCAAGGTCGCGATGATCGGTCCGAAGACGTATGGCTTGCCCGGCCGCGAGGCCGGCGACCCCTACATGGACATTACGGTCGGGAAGCTGGTGCTGGACGACGTCCGGATTCACGGCGGCCGGATGGACAATCCCATCGCCGTCTATTCCTTCCACGACATCAACCACGACGGCAAATCGTCCGGCAAGGGCCGGTTGGACGAGCTCGTGGTGGTCGGAGGCGGCTACGTGCCCGGGGCGGATTCGGTCAAGCTCAAGGGCCGTGTCGGCGAGAAGGCGGAGAAACTCTTCGAGAAGCGCCTGAATCGCGCCAAGGCGCGCGGCGACATCTTTGAGGAGACCGTGAACGCGTTCAGGACACGTTACGACGATCTCCATGAGGATCCGTCGGGAAACGGGACCAAGAGCGGCTACTGGCAAGGCGAGTACTGGGGCAAGACCATGCTCTCCTACTGCGCGCACGCGCGGCTCACCGAAAGCAGGGAGGAGAAGGGGTTCATCCACGCGCAGGCGCTGCGGCTCATCGGGAACTACCAGCATGCTGACGGTTATCTCGCCACTTACGACGATCCCGATTTCATCAAGGGCTGGAACTGGAACATTTGGGGGCGGAAGTACACCCTGTGGGCGTTAGTGGAGGCATACGACCTTACTGACGACAAGATGCTGCTTGCCGCCGCGGTGAAGATGTGCGAGCACCTCGACGCGCAGCTCGAGCGTACCGGTTACAGCATCGCGGAAACCGGATGCTTCGAGGGGATCCCGTCGATGAGCATCCTCAAACCCGTGCTGATGACGTTTCTGCGCACCGGCAACCGCACCTGCATGAAACTCGCCAAGGTGATCGTCGCCGAAAACGACCGTGCGGACGGAAGGTGTCCCAACCTGATCGCCAACGCGTTCACCGGCAAGCCCGTGAGCGAGTGGTACGCCAAGCCCTGGGAGTGGGCGAAGGCCTATGAGTTCATGAGCGTCGTCGAAGGCCTCGTCATGTATTCGAGCGTCACCAAGGACAAGCGGCCGCTGGAGGCGGCGATACGGATTTTCGACAAACTCGCGGAACACGAGATGAACGCCGTCGA
>Ga0116171_10006466_pt1 | contig 10116 bp, 7 predicted proteins | sample AD_JPNHW2_MetaG_FD_89798 | JGI IMG/M metagenome (GOLD analysis project Ga0116171, IMG submission 89798) | Active sludge microbial communities of municipal wastewater-treating anaerobic digesters from Japan - AD_JPNHW2_MetaG | ecosystem: Engineered > Bioreactor > Anaerobic > Digestate | place...
CTCGCCCTTCGGCTCGTTTTCGGCACGGGCCATGACCAGAACCAAGTTGCGGCCACGGCTTCCGAACAATGCGTTCCTGGTTTGCTCCCCGGCGCTTGTGTCGATGTGTGCAAACTGAAATTTCCTCATTCCGATTGCCTCCATACCTATATGCCGATTCAGAAAATATTGACATTATTACAAGATTGTAGAAGTATAACACGCGGGGAAAAGCTTGGCAACCCGAAGCGATTCGGTTCGCTGTTTTCCTTTTGTACCGCCGTTTTGCGGGGGTCTATTCCGCTGCCGCCTGATTCACAAACTCCATATCCACCAAGTCCGCGTAGGAATAATCGCCCGAATAGAAACTGGTTTTGATCAGCACCCCCATGCAGTTGTCTACGGCCTGCTGGGAAATGTAGCCGTCCGGGCTCCAGATATTGTCCGCGTAAGCCCGATCCAGCGTGGCTTTCCGGGCCTCGTCGCTCAGGGTGGGGAACTCCTGCCGGAGCACGTCTGCGGCAAGCTCCGGATTTTCCTGAACGGTTTTCAGGCCCTTGACCATGGCTTTTACAAACTTCTGGCAGGTTTCCGGATCGTTTTGAATGGTGGATTGCTTGACGCTGATGACAGCGTATGCGTATTCGCCCAAATCGTGGAACTTGACAAAAGGCTCGTCCCAAATGCCCTCGGCAATGCCGGCCGATATCTGAGGCTCCGCGCCGTTGCCGATTTGCCCCTGACCGTGCTGGATCATGGCCGGCACGGTGGTCGCGTCCGGGTTTTCAATCAGGGTTACATCCTTTTCCGGGTCCAGCCCCAGTTCAATCAGCAGATAGCGCGTCAGCAGGTTGGGCGAACCGCCGTGGCGCTGGGCGATGATGGTTTTGCCCTTGAGGAAAGCGCGCAGATCGTCGTCCGTGTTGCCGGTGGGCGCCAGCCCCTTGGCCGCGAACAGATAGGCGTTAGCGCGATTGATGCAGTTGACGATGGACACAATCGGGTCCGCGTTACCCTGATTGGCCAGGCAGTTGGATTCCACCCCGCCCATGACGCCCCAGGCGGAGCCGCCCATCACCGCCGTTACGTGCGCGCCGCCGGCGGCCTGCACCATTTCCACATCCAGCCCCTGCTCCTTAAAATATCCTTCCCGGATCGCCAAAAACAGCGGTAGGTGCCCAACCAGATGGGCAGGCTCGGAAATAATGATTTTGCGAAGATTTTCAGCCGAAGCTGAAACCCAGGCGGAGCATGCCAACCCGATGATGAGCATCAACAGAAGGATGGACCGAAGAACGCTCTGTTTCATAAGCAATCCCAACCTATCATGATAATGGGTCGCCAGGCTGGTTTACAGCCTCGGCGGGTACGGCGGATACGGAGGTCGCGGCGGAAAGACGGGCTTCGCGGCCGCGCCGCCCGCAGAAGGCCTGCGTGGCCGAAGCGGCTTGGGCGGAGCGTCCGTCCGCTGCGGGGGGATAATCATCAGCCGACGGGAAAGCCAACGTTCCAAAAGCATAACGCCCCAGTACATCAGCACCGCCAGAATGGATAGCACCACGACGCCAACCCACATAAGGTTCAGGTCAAACAGGGTTCCGGCATAAAGGATCATGCGGCCGATTCCCTTGTTGGAAACCACAAACTCCCCCACGATGGCCCCGGACAGCGCCAGCGCGATGTTTGCCCGGAGGTTGGAGATCATAAAGGGCATTGACCACGGAATGACCACCTTGGAAAACACCTGCGCACGGCTGGCGCCCAATGAATAGAGCAGCGTTTCCATTGCCGGATCCACGCTGCGCACGCCGCTGAACGCCGACAGCGTGGAGGCGACAACCGTCATCAGGAACGCGAGAACCACCTTAAAGCTGAACCCGATGCCGAAAAGGATCACCAGCACGGGGGCCAGCGCCAGCTTGGGCAGGGCATTGAGCACGATCAGGTAAGGCTCGCTGACCTCCGCGGTTGTCCGGGACCACCAGAATAAAAGCCCAATCCATGAACCGATCACGGTGCCAAACACGAAGCCCAGTAGCGTTGAGCCAGAGGTGTAGGCCACATCGTCCCATAGGGTGCCTTGCGTGGCCTGAATCCAGATGGTTTTGGCGATCATCCGGGGGGAACTCCAGTAAAACGGATCAATCCAGTTATGGTCGGAGCTGATTTGCCACAGCAAAATCAGCAGGGCGCAGAGACCCCAGCGGATCATATTTACGCGCGCGCGACGGATTCGGGGCATTTCCGGGCGGCTTACAACGCCGCTTTGTTCCAGCTCCTCGTCCCTGCGAAACGGGGGCGACTGCTCTTTAACGTACCCAGTCATCGCGCACCTCCCCTCTGGCTTGCGCCTCGCAGCCCGCGTCGGTCGGGGAAAGCGATCCGCTGTGCCCTGCGGTTACCAGCAAGCCGAGCAATTGACGCTTGATCGCGGAAAATTCGGGGGTTGCCATTTGTTCCGGGGTTCGCGGCCTGGAAAGATCGATGGGGATGCGCGCCTTGATGCGGCCCGGAGGCGCGGAAAAAACGAAAACCTCATCGGAAAGGAAGATTGCTTCGTCAATATCGTGGGTAATAAAAAGAACAGTTTTGGAAAAATCCTGCCAGAGCGTCATCAGCCACATCTGCATATCCAACCGGGTTTGCGCGTCCAGCGCGCCGAAGGGCTCATCCAAAAGCAGAATATCCCGATTGTACAATAATGTGCGCAGCAGGGCCGCGCGCTGGCGCATGCCGCCGGATAACTCGCTGGGGTAATGCTGGTCGAAGCCCTTGAGGCCGTAGCGCTCAATCAACGGCATTGCCTGCCGGACACTCTGTTCCCGGGGCACGCGGTGAATTTCCAGCCCCAGAATAATGTTGTTGAGCACCGTGCGCCAGGGAAGCAACAGATCGTTTTGCAGCATATACCCCACGTAACCGGCTTGCCCCAGGATGCTGCGTCCGTCCACGACAACCTGACCGGAGGTGGGGAGGGTCAAACCGGCAATGATATTAAACAGCGTTGTTTTACCACATCCGCTTGGGCCAATGATGCTGACAAACTGCCCTTCGCGGATGGAAAAATCCACGTTTTGCAAAGCTGTCACTTCAAGCTCGTCTCTCCGGTACACCTTGGTAACGCCTGTGACTGTGATTTTTGCCGCGTCTGCCATCGTTGTTTCCATCCTTGTATAGTGAACTGGCAAACCTGTAAACCGCGCGGGGACCGTCCGCCTGCCGTTAAAACGCGGAGGATGCAAACACAAGGGAACTGGGGGCTTGTGAGAAAACCAACGCGCTATTTGGCGCAACCGTAAAAAGGGCAGCTGTGTGTCCGAACCGCGTTTTTGGTTTGCGCTGGGGCCGTGTTTGCCGTAAACGGGGGTGAGAACGAGGTCATGATTTGTTGTGTGGGTTAGAAAACAAGTTCGAAAGCATGGGAACGGAATGGGAAAATAACACTGTAAGAAGCACAACCATATAAGAAAACACTATTATGACTGCCTATTATATACAGTTCAGCAAACGTTTGTCAAGCGCACGCCTTTGCGCAAAGACAGCGCGCAGTTGAGTTTGCCCGAGTTTACAAATATGCGAAACGCCAGCGATTCAGAGGCTTGGGACAAGCGGGAGCGCCCCTGACAGCTGCGCTAAGCGCAGGAACAGGATGATAAAGTGCAAAGGAAAGACAGTGTTAAGTTTTGAACACATCGAAAACAGGGGGAGAATGGATGCGAAAACCGAGCGCCAAGAACGAGGAGGCGAGCGGGAAGGCAAATTGCGGAGGAACAGCGGGGGATGCGCCTTGGCTAAAATCGAAACGGTGCGGAAGTCTGAAGGCGCTCGCTTCACAACCCTGTGGGATCCGGCTGTTGAAAAACCCTCGCCGCAGCGAAAATGGGTCAGGGGCAAAGCCCTTGACCCGGTTTCGCTGCGGCGAGGGGGGACGGGATATCTGCGAACATCGGCAAAGCGTTGCACCCGCTCGCCTCATAGCCCTGCGGGCTGTTCGCGCGCTGGATGGGATTACGCTGCGGCGTGGGGCTTGGGGTTCTACCCCAAACCCCGGCAAGGGCTTCGACCCTGCACCCTGACAAGGGTTTCGCCCTTGACCCGGTTTCGCTGCGGCGAGGGGGGATCATTGCCAATGGTTATTCCGTCAAATGCTTAGCCCTGTTCAAAAATAGGCGCGTGCACCGTTGCCCCTAAATGGGCCGGATCTATTTTCAGCGTTTCCGCGCAGGCGGCTCTGGCACGCGACGCATCGCCAAGCCCATAACTGCCAAGCGCAATCAGATACTGGCAGTGCGCGCGGTTCCGGGCGTTCAGGTCGTCGTCAAACAGCTGCATATCCGGCAGGCTGACGGCGAAATAATCGATTTTTACATCGTCAAACAAATGCCGTTCGCCATAATCAACCAGTTTATGGAAACGGGTCAGCGCCTGCTGCTCCCGGCCCAGCGCGCGGTGCGCCAGCCCCTGATACAGGATCATATCGGCCGGCTGATCGTTATAAAACATCATGCCGGCCGGCTCCTCGTTGCCGATGGACGCGGTTTCAAAGCATTCAACGGCGCGGGCATGGTTGCCAAGCTGACGCGCGGCCAGCCCCAGCAGGTAATAGATATCATTATCCCGCGCGCCTTCCAGCTTGTCTTCCCCCAGGTTATCGGGAAAGGTGAGCGCCTGCGTCAGCAGGGCTTCGGCTTGCGTAGGTTCGCCGTTTGCCAGCGCGCGCCGCGCCAGCTGTTTTAAGGAAAGAGCGTACTGTGCGGTAATTTTACCTTCTCCGCCTTCCCACGGGTGGAAGTGCCGGTTCAGGGTCATGCTGCGCGCTTCTTCATAGCGCCCCAGAAGGTTGAGCAGGGTGATGTATTCGGTGGTGAGATCGTCCCGTTTGCATACAATGTCCAGATGGGGCTGGAGCCGCTGGATGCGCTGCTCGGGGGTCGAACCCAGCTTACGGTACAGCTGATCCAGCTCCAGCAGCACGCGCGCGTCGTCCGGGTTGAGGCGATACGCCTCCTGAAGCGCCGCCAGCGCCTGATCTGGCTCGTGCGCTTTGTTAAAATAGTACAGCGCCAGATTGCGCCGCACGGTCGCAAACGTCGGCAACAACGCGGCGGCCTGCTGCCACAGCGCACCCGCTTCCCCGTACCGTTTGCGGTCGTAAAACAGGTTGCCCAGCGCATAAGCGGCCAGCGCGTCGTCAGGGTTTTGGGCCAGCGAGTAACGCAGCACGAAAATATCCTCCAACCGGTTGGGAAACACCCGGCGTGGGTTACCCGCCGCGGCGCGGCGCAGGGCCTGAGTCGCGTCCCCGTTACACTGGGCAAGCGCGTAGGCTTCGTAGTAATCAAGCATCGGGTCCGCTACCGGCGCGAGGCGAAGGGTGTCCACCGCTTCGGCGGCGCAGCCGATTTGAAGATAGTCAATCGCGGCTTCGATAAAGCGCTCGGGCTTGCGGCCCAGGGTGAGCGCACCCGCCTCGCGGTTCAGCTCCAGCGCGCAAAGGTTGGCAAATGGGTCAAGGGCGAGGGTTTCGCGGCAGCAGGCTTGGGCTTCGTCCGTGCGGCCCAGTTTGCGAAGCATGACCGCCTTGATGGCGCGGGCTTTCAGGTTGTGCGCGTTGCGCACCAACGCTTTTTCCACATGCGCAAGCGCGTCGACAAAGCGTCCCTGCGCGGCGGAAAGGATGGACAGATAGGCAAACCCGATTTCCTGCTGCGCGGCCGTCCAAGTTGCCTTATAAAACGCATCGTACGCTTCTCCCATGCGGCGCTGATAATAGAGCGACAGGCCAAGCCCCACATACGGCTCGCTGTCATACGGGTTGGGGTTTTTCCAGGTGGCGCGGCGCACGGCGGCGCGGAAGTGGGCTTCCGCCTGTTCAAACAGCCCGCGCCTTAACAGCAGCATGCCGTAGCCGGTGTTGCAGCGGATATCGCCGGGGTCGCGGCGCAGCCCTTCCAGATAGTACGGGTCCGGGTCAAACGTCGCGTGCCGGTACTGTTCCAGATGCGTAGCCGCCAGCGCCAACTCCTCCACCGTGGGGATGCGTTCCGGTTCCGGCAGGGGTTCGGCGGGGGCAGGCAGCGGCTTCACCTCTGGCTTGGCGGGGGTATAGGAAAGCAGCTCGCGGCCTTGCGCGTCCATAACGGCCAGCGTGATCCGGTCAGGCTCGCAGTCCGGCACGGGCACGCGTTCCAGCAGCAAGCTCACCGGGGAGAGATCGCAAACGCGCTCCCAAACGGGTTCACCGTCACATAGCAGGGTTACGCGCGCGGCGTTCAGCGGGGCGGTGGCGTACACGCGCACATCCGCCCCGCCGCCAGCAACCTCCAGCCCCAGCACCACGCTGGTGTTGGCGTTGCACACGCGCCCGATCTTTTTGTAGGGCATAAAAACCTGTGTGAAAGTCTTTTCTTCAAAAGGCTTCAGCCAGCTGAAATCCGGCTGGTTATCGGTGAACATGCCTGTCATCAGCTCAATGTAGGGGCCGTTGCGGTCGGTCAGGTTGCGATCCCATGCCTGCCCAAAATCGCCGCTGCCCCACGTCCACTGCTTTTTACCCGGCGAAATGTGATGATCCGCGATATGCAGCACCCCCGCCTGCGCGCCCTCGTCGTACCCGCCCACAAAATCGAAATCGCTGTGGTAGGCCATGTAGCTGGTGGGTACGGGTACGTTTTTGTAGCGGCTGATGTCCACCCCCGCGCCGTAATCGTGCTTGTAATAAACGCCGGTGGCAATGGGGAAGCGGGACACATCCCGCTTGCCGTGATCCATTACCGCGTGCACATCGGGCGGAAAGATCGACTGGGTATGGTCGTTCACCGCGACGGCGGGATTGGCCCACCATAAAAATGTCTGCGGCAGCGGGGTACGGTTGTACAGCCGGCCCTGAATTTCCAGATAGGCGCGGTCGGGGTAGAGGGTAAAGGTCATCATGCCCTTGGTGCCGTACATAGGGTCCACTTCGCTCAGCAGCACGCTCTTGCTGCCGTCCGGGTTGCTTCGCAGGGTATGCTCCACCGGCGAATAGGTGGTGGGGCGGTGGTGCTGCGGCCAGTTAAACTCAATGCCGCCGCTGATCCACGGCCCTGCCAGCCCCACAAGCGCGGGCTTAATCACCTCATTGTAGTAAACAAAATCATAACCGTTGGTTTTATCGTAGGCGCGCTGAATACGGCCGCCCAATTCCGGCAATACCAGAATGCGCAGATAGTCGTTTTCCAGCCATACCGCCTGATAGGGTTGATCCTTCTTTTCATCCGACAGGGTATCAATCACGGGCAGGGGATAAACCTTTCCGCTGCTGCCCTGATATACGCGTTTTTCCAGAAACATGGGGTTTGGGTCCGGCTCGCCGACGCCGTAGGTCGGTATGGATAGGGTCTCCTCCCAAACCTCTGCCTGTCCGGGGATGTGTTGCATGGGGATTCCTCCTTGCCAATAGGCTCCGCCGATGGAATGCTACCATAAACCGGGGGCGCTTTGTTGCGGCGGCTTGCGCTAAGATTTTGATATATTGCTATTTACAGTCTGCGGCCAAAACAGACGAATTGACGAATTTTATATGGTTTGGTATACTTGCCTTGCAAGGATGATTGTAAAAAATTGCAGCGGAGGATGGTATGAAAATCAAGGAAAAGGGAGTGCTCAGCACTTCGGAGGTTTACTTTCATACAGCCAGTGAAACGGCGAAGAATCTGTTTTTTTACATCCGCTGCACCGGCTATTACCAGTGCGATTGCCATTATGCGATCAACCGCCAGAGCTATGACAGCTTTCTGCTTTTGTATGTGGTCAGCGGCAGCGGGTATGTCATGATGGAGGGCCGCAGAGTGCCGGTAACCGAAGGAATGCTGGTGCTTTTGGATTGTTACCAGCCCCACGCCTACGGCACCGATACGGAGTGGAGCATCCTGTGGGCGCACTTTGACGGCGTGCTGGCCCGGCGCTATTACGAGCAGATTGCCCAAAACCGAAACCTATGCGCAACCTTGCCCGATCCGTACCGCACCATGCGCGCGTTGGAAAAAATATTCCGGATGTACCACCACGACCGCCGCGCCAGCGAAGCGTTGGTTAGCCAGTACCTGATTACGGCGTTAACCTCCCTGCTGGTGAACAATAACGAGCGGGAAAACGACAGCGTCAGCGCCGACATGGACGAGGTGCTCACCTACATTACGCAAAACCTGGATAAGCCGCTCACGCTTGCAGACCTCGCGCGGCGGGCGGCCCTGAGCCAGTTTTATTTTTCCCGCGTGTTCAAGCGGGAAACCGGATACACGCCGCATGAGTATCTGGTGAACGCGCGGGTAAACGCCGCCAAGTTCTACCTGAAAACAACCGCGCACCCCAACAAGGAAATTGCCTACCGGTGCGGTTTTTCCAGCGAAAGCAGCTTCTGCACCGTGTTTAAGCGGCTCTCGGGGCTTACGCCGCAGGCGTACCGCAACGACGGAAGCGTGTAGGCGCGAGCCGGCTGTCCGGCGCGGCCCGTGAAAACCCTGATGTGAGGAAACGACCCGAGGGCTTGCGCCCTCGGGTCGTCTGAGCATACGACCGATTATTCGGCGGCGGCGCCCATAACATCCTTGTAGGTATCGGGGGTAACCACGATGGCGTCCACGGCGGTTTCCTGCGCAACGTCCTTGCCGGCGATCATGTCCAGCAGCACGGCGACGGAGCCGGCGCCAACGGAATCAGAGCTGAAGTACGCGGCGGCCTTCATGGCGCTGCCGCCTTCCTTCTTCCATTCGTCCTTAGCCATGTAGGCGCCGAGGCCCACAACGCAGGCGTCCTTGTCCAAACCGGCGGATTCCAGCGCGCGCACGGCGCCGATGGTGCCTTCTTCGTTAGCGCCGGTAACCAGCCACTTGGTGATTTCCGGATGGGCGGTGAACACGGCGGCGGCGGCGGTGTTGCCCTTGTCGGTGGTGCCGTCGTAATCGGCCTTGAAGATGCGGGCGGTGTCAAAGGTGGGGCAAAGCTCGCTCCACTTGGCCAGCTCGCCTTCGGCGCGCGGCACGCAGCTGGAAACGGTGTCCATGGTCATAATCAGCAGACCGCAGGCGGGATCGGCAACCAGATTGTTGGCGATGGCATAGTTCGCAATCCATTCGCCGTTGGCTTCGCCGATGACGTAAGCGTTGATGCCAACCCAGGGCGCGATCTTGGTGCCGGCAGTATCCTGCAGCGCGTCGTCAGCGGCAACCACAGGGATGCCCGCTTCGCTAAGCTTGTCCACCACAGCCTGGGACATGGTCTGATCCGGGATGCAGGTTACAATGCCCGCCGCCTTGTTGGCGATGGCGTTGTCGATGGCTTTCAGGTATTCTTCGGGGCTCATTTTCGCATCCACATAGGTGAAATCGTAGCCCGCGGCTTTGGCGGCGGCTTCGGCGGCCGCGCCTTCGTCGATAAACCAGGTCTGATCGCCGGCCTTATAGATGCCGTAAATCATACCTTTGCTTTCCGCCATGGCAGAAGCAGCGGCCAGTACCAGGGCCAGCGCCAGAACGATCGCAAGAGCCTTTTTCATGGTAGATACCTCCTAAACGATATTGGCAATGCCTTGTGGCATTTGCTCCGGATGGGTACAGAAAACAGACCGTGCCGCAATCCGAGGTGCGCGGTTCGGCGGTTTCCTGTGGGGTTGGGGCCGGGCGGCGCGCTCAAGGCACACCCGGCCGGGTCGGTCCTGAGGGATGCAATCCAGCGGCGCCGACGGCCCTTTGGCGAGGGGGTAAGGCCGCCCGGCGGAAGGATGTGTGGCAATAGAGGTAGGGTACGCGGCGTTTTTCACGGGCCTGACCGCCGCGCCCGGCCACGCCGGGCAGGGTTTGCGCGCGGGGCGGTTGCCGGGGGCAAACGCATGGGCGCGGAATGCGGGATCAGCCGTTGCGTTTGCTGGCTTCCAGCAGCTGACGCTCGCGGTTTTGCTTGCGGATAAAGTCGGACGTGAGCGCGAACAGCAGCAGCGCGCCTTTGGCTACATACTGCCAGAAGGAGGGCACGTTGACCATCGTGAGCCCGGTGTTAAATGCCTGAATCAGGAACACGCCGATGATGGTGCCGCCCATGCTGCCGACGCCGCCGGTAAACGATACGCCGCCCAGAATGACGGCCGTGATGGCGTCAAAC
>Ga0116171_10006468_pt1 | contig 10114 bp, 8 predicted proteins | sample AD_JPNHW2_MetaG_FD_89798 | JGI IMG/M metagenome (GOLD analysis project Ga0116171, IMG submission 89798) | Active sludge microbial communities of municipal wastewater-treating anaerobic digesters from Japan - AD_JPNHW2_MetaG | ecosystem: Engineered > Bioreactor > Anaerobic > Digestate | place...
CCTCCTCCCGGCTCGCCGTCCGAACGCAGTGAGAACGGCAACCCGGTATCACAGCCTATTCTGACAGCGGGACCTCCTCCCGGCTCGCCGTCCGAACGAAGTGAGAACGGCAACCCGGCATTACGACTTTCCTGGCACCTCCCTACCGCCTCAACTCTCTCCTGTACGCGTAACCGGCTCCGGCCGCGAGGCTTACAAGCACTCCCGCCGCCACATACACAAACACCGGCACCGGCACCGAATCACCTCCGGCATAGGAATGCAGCCCCGACAGGTAATAATTGACACCGAAGTAAGTCATCAGCACTGACGAGAATGCAAACAGCGAAAGAAGGTTGAATATGTACGTGTCCTTCATCCCCGGCATCATCCGCGAATGAGTGACAAGCGTGTAAACAATGATTGTAATCAGTGACCACGTCTCCTTCGGATCCCAGCCCCAGTAACGGCCCCACGACTCATTGGCCCAGATAGCGCCAAGGAACGTGCCTATTGTCAGAAAATACAGCCCCAGGGTCAGGGTACGGTAATTGATTGCAGTAAGCTCATCAATCACACCACTGATCCGCTCCCTGTTGCCCTGGCGAATGAACAGCATCATCACAAGCACCACTATCCCAAGAATGGCTCCAAGCCCCAGGAATCCGTAACTGCCTGTGATGACGGAGACATGCAGTGTCAGCCAATATGACCTCAGTACCGGAACCAGGTTGGTTATCTCAGGGTCCATGAAGCTCAGGTGAGCCACCATCAGGGTCAATCCTCCCAGGACAGAGGTGGCAGCAAGGGTGAGCAGCGACTTCCTGCTGAAGATAAGCCCGGCAAGCAACGTCACCCACGAGATGAAGAGCATCGACTCATAGCCGTTGCTCATCGGCGAGTGGCCTGATATGTACCACCTTATCCCCAGCCCGATGGTATGGAACAGGAAACCGGTGGCAACCAGGGCAGCAAGCACCTTGAGAATCGCTCCCCGGGTCTCCCGGCCTCTTATAATCAATGTAATGATCGTTATTATCATCACCAGGCCCACGGTGGCATACCAGGGAAAGAGTTTCTCAAAAATCTTTGCCCGGTAGTAGAACAGTTCCGCTTTGACCTTGCCCTCCGAGGGCAGCTCATAACCGGCAAACCGGCGCTGGTAGTTGTGCAATGCGGTGATATAATCTTCCGGCGGTGCCACGGAACGTCCCACCGAAGTGACTGACTGAACCCACATCGGAACAACGCTCCTGACAAAGAGAGAGTCTTCGTGACCGATACCCTGCCTTGCAGCCTCGGCATCAGTGCCCCAGTGATCAGTGCTGTCCCTCAGCGGAAATATCCGCATGAAGTCGCCCCTTGAAATCATATAGCAGATATTCACCCTCTCATCAACCTTGATCACCTCCTTGTCGAACTTCGTCCGCTCATTCTCACGCTTTGCATAAGCCTTGTCAACCAGGGAGGCCAGCATATACCCGCCGCCTTCACCCATTTTTACTATATCGGAAAAAGCAGCCTTCTCACCCTTAAGGTTCAGTTCACGCCTGAGCTGCTCATTTGAAACCTTTATCAGAGGCACATTCTGCCAGTGGTAGAAATCAAGCGCACACCCGAGGAATACCTGCATTGGCGACATGCCTTCAAAGCTGTTCTCCCGCGACACCTTCCGGAGAATATCGCTGCTGATGGTGTAGAGTGGTTTGGTCCGCCCCTTCTGATCCTGCGCAAGAACTTCGCCAAAACTGTCGGCAGCCTTCTTTTCTATCACCAGTTGCTGGCTCTTAAGCGGTGAAAGGGATGTCAGCAGCAGCAATACAATGGCTGCCGCAGGTTTACGGTAGTTGGAGCTCCAATGCCCCGGTGCAACTGTCCGGAAGAATGACTTCCTGTTGAACAGTGAAAGGATTATGAACAGGAACAGCAGTGCATAACCGGTATAGGTGGTGTACATTCCCGCGGGGTCATGGTTGACAGACAACACAGTGCCAAGCTCGTCATGATCATACGAAGACTGGTAAAAGCGGTAACCGCGGTACTTGAGAATATGGTTCATGTAGATGTCATATGGCATTTCAGTGCCCTGGTCCGGATCACTCAGCATCACCCTGCTTTTGAACCCGGAGGGGCTGTTTGACCCGGGATACCGTTCAACGATGAAATCATCAAGCCTGAGGCTGAAGGGGAGATCCCTTCCTCCCGGGCCCCAGCTCACCTTTGCGGTGAGATTGCCTGCCCCGCCCTGCCATGCTGACTTCTCTTCCGTTCCGTCATCCCACAGGTAGAGCTTCTTCTGAAGACCGTCGACAGACAGGGTAAACTCCAGCGCACCCCCGGGGCCCTGGCCAGCCGCTGATCCTGACGGCACAACCGTCCCGCTCATTGTGAGCACCTGGGGCATGATCCTGTAGCTGCCGATGGTGTAGACAACACCGGGAGACAGCACCACCAGGGAGTCGGGGGGATATTCAACTGATTTCATCTCCTGCATTACCGTTGACCGGAGGCCGGTTACAGACCTGATATAGAATATGTTTCCGTCAGTTGAGACTGATATGTCGGCATCGGTTCCAAAACCGGCGGTCATCTCTCCTATCATCCCTGTCTTACCCATTGCAAGGACGACGGTTTCGCTCTTAACCATGTCAGGAGTGCAGAGAAGGAATACCATCGGCTTTCCGCCGGCAGTCTCTTCCACTTTTTTCATTGCACCCGGAAGATATTTATCGAAGGAAAGTGTGGCCTTGCTGCCGCCTGCCTCCAGGCTCCTGTGATACTTGCCGTGCCGCCCGCCTGCAACGCTGAGTGGCGCCGTATGCGATGCAACCGCCTTACCCCCTGCATCAGCAAGCTCAAAGGTCACATAACTCCCGGAGGAGAATGTCACGTGCGACGACTCGCCCTCCCTGATATGTATCATTCCGTCATACCCGGTGTACCTTGTTATTGCGGCACCTGTTACCATGACTATGAACGCGGCGTGAAACAGGAAAACAGTAAGCTTGTCCCTCCGCCATAGCCTGAAGGTGTATATCTGTCCCAGCAGGTTCAGTACCAGCAGCAGAAAGAGAAATTCAAACCAAACCGTATTGTACACTGCTGCCCGGGAAGCCTCCTGGCCGAAATCATTCTCAATGAATGTAGCGGCAGCCATTGATACTGCCAGCACAATGAAGAGAACACCCATCATTGCGGGAGAAATGAGGAACTTTAATGCTTTCATGAAATCAATTTGGATACAAATCTATCCCTTTTCGGAAATTATCAGCAGTTTTTCCCTGTCGAGGATTCTGACTGACCTGGGGGTGGCATTAATAATATTTTCGTTTTCAAACTCACCTATTATCCTTACAACGCTTTCCTTGGCCATGTTTGTCATTTCACCCAGTTCCTGGCGTGACAGGACCATTTCGAATTCATCGGAATGGAATATTTTGTCAGAGAAATACAGCAATGCTTCTGCGAGCCTGCCGTGCATCTTTTTCTGGGTCAGGTTAAGCACTTTCTGGTGAAGCTTCAATGCCTTGTCGCTGAGGTCTTCGATAAAGCCCGCCGCAAAACCGGGGTTGGCTGCTATCACAGACCTGATGACGTCAAAATTGATGAAGCAGGCCTCCACATGTGTGATTGCCGCCACAGAATAACAGTAACGGGCATTGACATGAACACCCGGGCCGGCAAGCAGTGTCTTTGATTCGGCCAGGTTAAGTATGAGATTCTTCCCTGCATAACCTTCCATGTAGACCTTCGCCAGTCCTGACAGCAGGAAGATGGCATTTGAAGAAGGTGAGCCCTGCTTGATGATTATCTCCGAAGGCTTGAAGCTGGCCTCGTAACGGTTTTTGTTGATGAGCTCCAGTTCCTCCTGTGAGAGGTTCTTGAAGTTTACCCAGCATCTGGCACAGAATTCGCAACTTGTAATCTTGTTATCTGTATACATCCGGTTGATATTTAAAACAAAGTTACCCTGTCATTCGTTTGGAGTCCTGTATTTATGACATATATCATAATGCTTTTTGATCTTTGTCAATCTGACCGGCTGTACTTATCAATCCATTGTGATCGAAATATCAACGGGAATAATTGAATACCAATCATTGGTCTTGTTACCTTTCGTCAGCGAAAATCTAATATTAAACCTATATGAAAAGAAACCTGAAATTTGCCACATTAATTATTTCGGCAGGCCTGATACTGGCCTCATGCGAAGGCCCGATGGGTCCGACCGGCGAAAATGGTGACAAGGGTGACAAGGGTGACAAGGGAGATCCCGGTACCACGCTTGCATGTTCCGACTGCCACAACAGCAGCAGCCCGATGTCGGCATTTTCCGCCCAGTGGAGTACATCCACACATGCCCTGGGAGGCAATGCAGCCTATGCGAACAGGGCCGGTTGTGTCCAGTGCCATACCAGCCAGGGATTCCTCGAGTATGTTGCCGAAGGGTCAACTGCAAATATCTCGGTACCGGAGAACCCGATGCAGATAAATTGCTCAACCTGCCACAAGATTCACAAGACCTATTCCACTGCTGACTGGGGCCTGACCAAACCGGGTGCACAGACTCTTGATGTCAAGTATGCCGGCGCCGATGTTATCTGGGACAAGGGATCGAGCAACCAGTGTGCATTTTGCCACCAGGAACGCCCTGTCTCTCCTGCACCTGTTGTAAACGGAGCAGACTTCAATATTGCCAGTTCGCGTATCGGCCCGCATCACGGCCCGAATACCAATCTCATTCTGGGCAAAACCCCGTTTGAACTTCCCGGAGAAGCATTTCCGACCACTAACCCCCATTCAACAGCCAACGGATGCCTGACATGTCACATGTCAACACCCTATGGATACCAGGCCGGCGGGCACAACATGGGAGTATGGTATGACAGTCACGGTACTGAGATGATGCTCAAGACAGGCTGCGCCACATGCCACAGCAATGCGACCACCCTTGATGCCATGATAGCCGATCTTAAGGCTGACATCACAGACAAAATGGCAAGGCTTGAGTCACAGCTGATAGCTGCAGGTGTTTACAATTCCTCAACGGCACTGGCCAAGACTGGCACATTTAAAGCCAATGCCGTCCTGGCATACCTGAACTACAACACCGTGAAGGAAGACCGCAGCAACGGTATCCACAACCCGGCCTACATCAGCACCCTGCTTGACAACTCAATAGCAGAAATGGTTGCCCTGGGTTACGCTGATCCCGGCAAATAGAAGGGATTACACACGAATAAAAAAGCTGCCCGCCAACGCGGACAGCTTTTTTTTTATTCACTCTCCTGAGATTACTTCTTAAGTGTTCTCATGTAGTTGACAATGCTCCAGATCTCGTTGTCCGGAATTTTATTGGTATATGCCGGCATCTCACCTCTTCCTGTCTTGGTCTGATAGAACAGTTCTCCATCAGTGTAGCCCTGGAAAGCGGCACCCGAGAAATCACCGGGGAATGTCTTGCACATCCTTCCCTTCGGGCCGTCACCGAGACCGGTCTTGCCATGACATGATGCGCAGTTCTTTGCATAGGAAACCATTCCTGCTTTAACCGATACATCGTCCTTGGCTACCGGGTTGGCCATCTTCTTGTACTCCGCAGGGATAGTCCAGGCTTCACCCTTCTTCTGCTGTGCATTCATGACCTGGGTAAAAGAGAAAGCCAGCAGTGCTGTACCAACAAACAGAATCTTCAACTTCATAATCTTACGTTTTAAATTTCACTTTTTAAATTATCATTTTTCATGCCAAAATTTCAAGGCATACTTTTATTCACGTGTTTTAAGGCTATCTTTTCTTATCCTTATAAGATTGATGATTACCAGGGTATAATGACCCCATACACCCAGGAGCATGATGGCCAGCGTGACCACCATCCACTTGGGTGCAAGTGTTGACCACAGGCTCCTGTAGACAGCAGGAACACTTTCTGCTTTTGTGCCCCACACTGTCTCTTCTCTTTTTTCGACATTTCCGTAAAAATAGTTGTCATTAAACCTCCCTATCACCGTAAGGTTACCAAGACTGTCGCCCGGAATATTATCAGGGAACTTTACCCTGAAGGTTCCGTTTTCGTCCAGGACACCGGTACTGACCGGCAACAGGCTGAACATTCTCGGAACATAAACGCCAATTTCCTCTCCCGTTACCGGGACTGGTCCGTCAGCCGAAGGGACCGATGCATACAGGGTAACTGTTTTCTGCCCCTCCTCCTCGCTGAGTTTCATTTCGACATTGACATCAAGGATACTGAGTTCTCCGCCAGCCTGATCAGTAATGCTGTCTCCTTCAAAAACCACTGAGAAAGGCCATGAGCCATCCTCGCTTCTGGAAAGCTGCACAGAGTCACTGATTGTGTAATTGGCATTTCCGCCGGCATCAGTAATCAACTCCCCGAGTAGCATCCCATTATTGTAAAATACAATTTTTCTCCCAGGCAGCGGGACCTCCCCTGTTGGAGTGATATTGGTCATCCTTACCTGGAGGATCTTTCTTGAATCAGTGTCTTTCAGGTAAGAAAAAAGCAGGTAGGGACTTATCTTCGGAGCATCCTGGGCGAGACAAGCTGAATTGTGGCTTAACGCACCCGGGAGTGCCAGCAGAAGGATAAGAGTCTGTCGGAAATAAATTTTTCTCATGATTCCCGGGTTTTCATAGGTTCATTAACAAGCTTCTCGTCAGCCTCTTCCAGTTCCGATATTGAAACTATCGGGGCCAGTTTCGAGATGATCATGAAAAGCATTCCAAAGACAGCAACCCCGGCGGCAGTCAGTGACCATTCCACCCAGGTGGGAGAGTAGAAAAGCCAGTCGTGCCGCGTATCCTGGATCGGTAGGAATGGTGTCTCGAGGGTAGGAACAATGATGATGTATCTGTTCACCCAGAGTGCAAGCAGGGCTATTACCGCCGCGATTGTAATATTTCTGATCGTGCGGAGCCTTGGTATTGCTATTATAATTATGGGTGTGAGGATTCCGATGTAGTTTGCAAAGATGAAGTACGTCCTGAATTCGGTAAATAATTTATCAATCAATATCTTATCCATCTTCACCGACCCGTACCATTTCGTCAGGTAGTCACTGAATGTAAAATATCCGAAAAAGGCAGCGATCACAAAAAGTACGATACCGAGATTGACGAAATGTTTCAGGGTGATATACTTTTCAAGGTGGTAAATCTTCCTGAAGATTGCCATCAGGATAATAAGGAGCCCGACACCTGAGAATACAGCCGCTATGACGAAGTAAGGACCGAAGATTGTACTGTGCCATCCGGGCTGAAGGGTGACGCCGAAGATCCATGCAAGTACAGAATACACAATTATGGCGATGGCTATAATCATTGCCGCCATGACATTCCTTGAAAAAGTAAGGATCTTCTTCTGCTTCGGAGTGCCCGTATAGCCCAGTGACAGTATCCTGAACATTTTCTTTTTCCAGGGGGCAATCTGCAGGTTTTCAGCGTCCCTTAATATCGCAAAATCCTCAATGAAGGAGACAAAAAGAAAGATTGCAGCTCCGAAAACATCCGTCATAATTGCAATTACGTCCCATACAATGGGAGACTGTATACGCGGGAATGCAAGGATATAGGGTATTCTCTCAAGCCGGCCTACGCAGAAGAAAATAAAGAAGGGCCCGATTGCGAGGGAGATGACCGTAATCAGTTCGGCAAGCCTTATAACGGGAGCCCTCCACGATGTCTTGAACAGGTGGAGTGTGCCTGAAACAAGTGCGCCGGCATAACTGAGCCCCATGAAGAAGATGAAGTTGACAATGTAAACGCCCCATACCACATTGTCCCTCATGCCAGTCACAATATGCCCCTTGTCAACCTGGTGGATCAGCCCGCAAATGCCTGCTATAAAAACCAGCAGAAGGAGTGCAAAAACCACATACCAGCTCCTGCCGGTCTTTTCAATCTCCGGAGTCAGGTCACGGAGAAATGTTTCTCTGTTTGTCCGGCTCATTTCTTAGTCTTTGCGGTTTTTTTTGTTTCGCGGGGTTTGTACCGGTCCGAGACTGATTCATCAAGATCTTCAAAGCCTATTTCAACCGGGTACATGCGGTTGACCGGTGGCAAATAGTAAACGCTTGGCATTGTTCCGAGTTCTTCCATGTACCTGTACCCGAACCGGTCAACCATCAGGGAGGAGAATCTCAGTGTCTCGGCGCCGTTTGTCACTGCGTCTTCATTCAGGTCACCGAAATAAATTACTCCCATAGGACAGGCTTTAACGCACCGGGGAAGCTCATTGTTCCTCAGCCTGTCTGCACAGAAGACACACTTTCCTACCGTCCCCTCCACAGGAGGAACATTCAGTTCAGGGTCATAAACATGGTCCTTTGGCAGATCAACCTCAGGGTCCTTCCAGTTAAAGACACGTGCAGAATACGGACAGGCTGTCATGCAGAACTTGCAACCTATGCATCTCTTGTTATCAACCAGGACGATTCCGTCGTCGCGCTTATAGGTAGCCCCGACAGGGCAAACGCTTACGCAGAGAGGACTGTCACAGTGATAGCATGGTTTTGGAAACCAGTATTTCCCGGTCATCCCGGAATCCTGGAGCAACTGTATCTTGATCCACTCGTGATCCCTGGGCAGCATGTGACCTTCCTGGCAGGCATCAACACATTTGCGGGCGTTTTTGCACTTTGCAAGGTCAATCACCATAACAAACTTCCGCGAAGGTATGCCCATGTGTGATTTTTTCCTCTGCTCCCTGGTCTCTGCCTTTGCAATCCTGATTGAGGCCCTGTCAACCTCCACCAGTCTGCCGTCAGCAGAAAGGAGCATTACCGTCTCACCTGACCCGCTTCCGGATGATCCGGCTGCAACAGCAGCTGATCCTGCCACTGCCACTGATCCCAGGCCAAGTCCGAACCTCCTGATAAACTTTCTGCGGGACGAAGAATCATTTACTTTCTTTTCCATTTGCATACTTTATAATCAGTGCAAGTCACGGACCCGGGACGCTCTTTCTTCCCGGCTGCAATGCCGGCCTAATGACTTTCCTGCCAGCCGGTGACTATACTCCTGAAATTGCTGACGGGTGACTTACCCATCGTGCTTACATAAAGATGTATAAACAAGAATATAACCGTCAGGAAACCAAGGATCACATGGAACTGGTCTGTAAGGAAAATGCCGCTGACTCCCAGGAATCTTTTAAGTATGAATTCAGGGAACATCAATGCCCAGCCGGTGACGAACAGCATCGGGAGTATCATGTACATTACGCCTACGTATGATACCTGTTGAAGCGGATTGAACTTACGGTCACGATCCACGGGAAAAGGCGCTTTCTCTCCCCTGAAATATCCGTATGCATAAAAGTATCCCTGCTGAAAGAGTCTTTTACCAAGACCTTTCAGTTTGATAAGATAATGCCGTCCGTTTGCTGTAAAAAGATTTCCGGCAAAAAAGACAGTATAACTGATTGTCAGAAGCACTCCGCATGTGTTGTGTATAGCGACAGCTCTCTGGAACTTAACTACCAGGGCATTTTCCGGATTGGAATACAGCATGCTGAATCCCGTCACAATAAGGAACAGACACAGGATTCCGTTAGTGGCATGCCATAACCTTACCCAGACGGGATAGTGATAGAAATTGCTACTCATAATACTTCTTAACTGGCCTGATTATAATTCTGAAAATTGTATGAGCCCCGGCGAAGACAAGTACAAGCAAAATCACCAGCATACCTGTCAGGGAGATGAACTTACTCCTGTTGGCCCCTATCACATAAGAGTCATTGCTGAAAATAACTCCGTTGATAAAGCCCTCCTGGTCACGACTCTCTTTTGCTGAATACTTGTAGAGCGTACCCATGAGTATGGAGTTCTGGCTGTGGCAATCAACGCATGAATTCACTGCACTGTCAGCAGACATTACCTCATGGGCGACCAGTACGCTGTCAGACATCCGGGTATGACAGTCAATGCATCTCACAGCAGCAAGATGCCTGTCCGGATCCGGAAGCCATTCATGTTTTGGAAGTACCATTGTAAGTTCCTTCTCAGTCACAAGGCCCATAATATCGGGGTTACCATGACAGTGAAGGCACATCTCATTGGATTTAAAAATGTTATCACGCTGACTGCCAGTCTCCCTTGCAAGAGGCCTGTAA
>Ga0116171_10006472_pt1 | contig 10110 bp, 5 predicted proteins | sample AD_JPNHW2_MetaG_FD_89798 | JGI IMG/M metagenome (GOLD analysis project Ga0116171, IMG submission 89798) | Active sludge microbial communities of municipal wastewater-treating anaerobic digesters from Japan - AD_JPNHW2_MetaG | ecosystem: Engineered > Bioreactor > Anaerobic > Digestate | place...
CACCGTCTTCCTGGCCAGTGTGTCTTTCTTCTCAGGTGTCTCTCCTGGCCTGGGTTTCCCGACCTCGTCGTTCGCGGGGGCAAAAGGGTTGGGGGTGGCTTTGGCAAGGGTAACCAGGTAGACCCTCGACATGTCGGTATACACATGGTTCCATTCCGTCCAGCTATACGTCGGGTTGAAGTCGCGGTTAGAGGTGAATACCAGGTATTTCCCATCGGAAGAGAACGAAGGATCGCTTGCATCGTACCACGAATCCGTCACCGGCGTCCTGGTTTTGGTTGCCAGCTCGTACAGGTAAATGCGTGCGGTTTCCCGCCGGCTCGGATAGGTGTAAACGATCCATTTGCTGTCGGGCGACCAGCCATATTCCCTGAATTCCCAGTTGGTGGCACGGTCGACCAGTGTCACCTCCCGGGTGGAAACATCCACATACTGCAGCCGCAGCATTTTATCGGCCCACAGGATCTTTTTGCTGTCGGGCGACCAGGTGATCTCATACTTATAGGTGTCGGCGTTGGCGGTCAGTTTCACCGGTTCGGTGTTGCCTTCCTGTGACTGGATCCATATCTCATCCTCGCCGGTCCGGTCGGAGACGTAGGCGATGAACTTTCCGTCGGGCGACCAGGCAACATTGCGTTCGTGGATCCCGGGTGTCTGGGTGAGGTTGCGCGTAATGCCGCTCTTCGACGGCACCGTCCAAACATCGCCCCGGGCGCCCATGGCGATACGGCGGCCATCGGGCGAAAGCGACAGGGTCTGGATGAATTTCGAAGCGTCCTTCAGGCTGTTCCGCCCGGTAGTCAGGTCGGCCGCGATCCTGATCGGGATCTTGGTTGTTGTTTGCGTCGTGAGATCGAAGCGATAGAGATAACCTCCATTTTCGAATACGATCACATCGTCGCCCGCCGATGGAAATTTGACATCATACTCTGTGAAATTGGTCACTTTTTTTGTCTCTTTCGATTGGATGTCGTAACACCACAGGTTGGTTGGACGCTCCCTTTCCGACAGGAAGTAGATCTTATCGCCGAACCACATGGGGTACATGTCCTGGTAAATATTCCGGGTTACCTGTTCGGTGCTTTTGCTCTTGAAATCGTAGATCCAGATATCGTCGGCCATCCCGCCTTTGTAGTATTTCCAGGTCCGGAATTCGCGGAACACCCGGTTATAGGCAAGCTTGGTCCGGTCAGGGGAATAGGAACAGAATCCGCCGCAGGGGAGCGGAAGTTCCTCCGGCATTCCGCCGTTGATGTTCGCCAGGAATAGCTGACCTTTGAAATCGTTGAAGGATTGTTTCCTCGAGCGGAAGACGATCGATTCATTATCTCTCCAGGTCATCACAATGTTGTTCGGTCCCATACGGTCCGATACATCATCGCGCCCCAGAGTAGCCGTGTAGGTGAGTCTTTTGGGAATCCCTCCTTCGGCGGGCATCAGGTAAACTTCGGTATTGCCGTCGTATTGACCTGTAAAGGCGATATGCTTTCCATCCGGCGAAAACCGGGCAAACATCTCATAGCCGTTTTCATCGCCGGTCAGCCGCCTGGCGAGTCCGCCGTTTCGTTCGACCGTATAGAGGTCGCCGGCATAGGTAAACACAACCTGATTACCGTGAATAGCCGGGAACCGCATCAGCCGGCATTCGTCCTGGGCCGCCGCAAGGTTCATGATCACCAGGGCGAATAGGGAGAGAATTGTTCTGTTCATCGTCTTGTTGGATTGGATTCCGATTCAATCACACAAAAGTATTGAGAAAATCGTAAATATCATGCGTTAATGCGAGGCTGGAGGATGTTGACGGGCGATTGGCTTTTTGTTTTCTTTGAGACGGTTCCCCGGCAAAGATGTACCTTTGTGCAAAAAAAAAAACAACACTATGCCGATTGAGATTTATTTTGACGGAAACAAGAAAGTCAATGCCATTATTGACGGCCATACCGTAATGACCGACCAGCCTGTTCAGGCCGGGGGAGAAAATACCGCTCCTTCTCCGTTCGGTACCTTCCTCGCATCATTGGGTACCTGTGCCGGGATCTATGTTAAGGGTTTTTGCGACCAACGGGGTATTGATTCAATGGGGATCACCCTGGAAATGGACACCGTGTACGATCCGGTTAAGAAGATGATCGGGCGGGTCACCATTTTGATTTATGTACCGGCGGATTTTCCTGCCCAGTATGACGAAGCGGTGATCCGGACGGCCTCCCTGTGTGCGGTGAAACGGCACCTGCATCCCGACATCGAAAACGATATCCGGATCATCCGGCGATAAGAAAAAACCACGAAACCAATAATAAAATCAATATACTATGAAACACAAACCTGCCGGATTCAACTCCACCCTTGTCCATGGCGCCGGCGCCAAAGACCCGTTGGGCAGCGTGATCACCCCCATCTACCAGACTTCAACATTTTCTTTCCGTGATGCCGACCACGGTGCGGCATGCTTCGCCGGCGAAAGTGACGGCTTCATATACACCCGTATCGGGAACCCGACGATCCGCGACCTGGAAAAGACCATCGCAGCCCTTGAGAACGGGTTCGACGGCATCGGTTGCTCATCGGGAATGGGAGCGGTCTCGGTCGTCTACATGGCGATGCTGGGAGCCGGTAAACACATTCTCAGTCACAATGCCGTTTACGGGCCAGCGCGTGGCATCATCGAAGGGACCTTCTCACGCTTTGGCGTCGAATCCACCTATATCGACACCACCGATCTGGAAGCGGTAAAACGGTCCATCCGTCCGAACACCGCCCTGATCTACCTCGAATCGCCGGCCAATCCTACGATCGGGATCTCCGACATCCGCGCCATCTGTGAATTTGCGCATGCCCACAACATTCCCGTGTGTGTCGACAACACCTTCTGCAGCCCTTACCTGCAAAAACCACTCGACCTCGGCGCCGACATTGTCCTGCATTCGCTTACCAAGTTCCTCAACGGTCATGCCGACATCGTGGGGGGGATCATCGTGGCAAAAACGGAGGAGATGTACCGGAAACTTCGCCCCGTGATGGTCACTATGGGTTGCAACATGGACCCACACCAGGCCTTCCTGACCCGGCGCGGACTGAAAACGCTCGGGATCCGCATCGACCGGGCGCAGGAAAATGCCATAAAAGTGGCCCGGTTCCTCGAAGCCCATCCGAAGGTTGCCTGGATCGCCTATCCGGGACTCGAATCCCATCCGCAATACGAGCTTGCAAAAGAACTGATGGCGGGTCCGGGAGCCATGATGAGTTTTGGGCTGAAAGGAGGACTGGAAGCCGGAAAGCAGTTGATGAATTCGGTTCAGCTCTGTGTGCTCGCTGTATCCCTCGGCGGTATCGAAACGCTGATCCAGCATCCTGCTTCCATGACACACAGCAAATTGTCGGCACAGGCCAAAAAAGAAGGCGGGATCTCCGACGAACTGGTGAGACTTTCAGTCGGCATCGAGGAGGCGGAAGATATCATTGCCGACCTTGACCAGGCCCTGGCCAGGGTTCGTTAACCATTTGCAACAAGGGATGAGCAATGAGGAACATCTGGAAATGGTTTGTTTTTCTTTGTTTTGTTCAGGGTTCATTGCTCATTCCTTATTATAGTCAGGCTCAGCGGGTTGCTCTGGTCCTGAGCGGCGGCGCCTCGAAAGGCGGCGCCCATGTGGGGGTACTTCGTGCGCTGGAAGAACAGCATGTACCGGTCGATTACATCGTCGGCACCTCCATCGGGGCGGTCGTTGGCGCCCTGTATGCATCGGGCTATTCCCCCGACGAGATCGGAAAGATCATGGCATCCAACGAATTCCAGCGCTGGGTGACCGGAGGGTTGGATTCCAAATACGTTTACTATTATCGGAAAGGAGACCCGAATGCCTCGTGGATCTCCACCAGTTTCGATTTCAACCGGAAACTGACCTCCATGCTCCCGACCCAGCTCATCCGGACCTTCGAGATCGATTTCAGGCTGATGGAGATGTTGTCGCAATCGAATGCCGTGGCCCACGAGAACTTCGACAGCCTGTTCGTGCCGTTCCGTTGTGTGGTGGCCGATATCGACACCACCGCTCAACTCGTGCTGCGCAAAGGCGACCTGAGTTCGGCCGTAAGGGCATCCATGAGCCTGCCGCTGATTTTTACCCCCATCACCGTGGGAGGGAAACTGGTGTACGACGGCGGTATGTACAACAATTTTCCCTGTGATGTGGCACGCCAGGAGTTTCATCCCGATGTGATCATCGGAAGCCGTGTGGCCCAGCGATACGAAAAGCCTGACCGGGAAGACCTTGTTTCCCAGTTGCTTACCATGTTGATGGAACGTCAGAGCGATACCCTGGCCTATCCGAATTCCGTGATGATCGTTCCCAATATTCCTACGGTCAACCTGCTCGATTTCTCGCTCACTCCCCGGCTGGCCGACAGCGGTTATTCAGCCACCCTCCGGAAAATCCCGGAAATCCGCCGCCTGGTGCACGATTCCGTCGACGGCAGGGCCATGGGGTTGAAACGATCCCGGTTCAATAACCGGAAACCTGCGCTGCGGTTCGACTCGATCCACATTGCCGGTTTGACGAAACCGCAGGCGGGATATACCCGGCGAATTCTGAAACACAGCCGGAAGACGATCGGCCTTGAAGATCTCAGGCCGGAGTATTTCCGGTTCATCGATGAAGGATATATCAAAACCATCTTCCCCAATGCCCGGTATAACCCCAGGACCGGCTTCTTCGATCTGGACCTGGATGTGACCAAGACCAACCGGTTCGGGGTGCAGTTCGGCGGTAATTTCTCATTGGGGAACCAGAGCGAGGCGTTTCTTGAGTTACAATACAAGTACCTGTGGTCGAAAGCATTGCGATTCTTTGCTAACGGATACGTGGGCAAGGTTTATAGTTCTGCCCGTTTCGGTGGAAGGATTGACTTCAATTCAAGGCTCCCCTGGCTTTTTGAGATCAATTACACCTACAATCACCTGAATTATTTCCGGAACTCGAGTTTCTTCTTCGACGATAAACTGCCCAACTATATTATTGAGAGTGAGTATTTTGGTGATATATCAGCCGGGGTTCCCATCACGAACAACGGGAAGCTTTCCCTGGGAATGGTCTATGCTTTCACCAACGATAAATATTACCAGGGAAACATTTTCAGCCGGACCGATACCACCGACCAGACCTCGTTTGATTTTTACTCACCTTCGCTTACGTTCGATCTTAACAGCCTCAACCGCAAGCAATACCCAAGTGCAGGCATCAGGCTTCTGGTGCGCCTGTCTTATATCAACGGTATGGAACAGATGCAGCCGGGTTCGACCGCCCTGGTCAGGAAGGAGGTGAAAAAGCATCATGACTGGTTCAAGGTCAAGCTGATGTATGATAACTATTTCGAATCGGTGGGGCCGGTTAAATTCGGGCTCTACCTGGAAGGGGTCCTCTCGAACCAGCCGATTTTTTCGAACTACCTGTCCACCTCGCTTTACGCATCGCCGTTTCAACCGGATCCGGAATCCCAGATATTCTTCCTGCCGGCATTCCGGTCGACCAATTACGCTGCTGCAGGGTTAAAGGCCGTACTCCGTATCTATAAGCAAGTGGAATACAGGCTGGAGGGATATCTCTTTCAGCCGTACCGGGAGATCATGCGTGACCCGGCCGATCTGACCGCGACCTTCGGCCCGAAATTCTCCGACCGTTCGTACATGGCCACCACTGCTCTGGTGTACAACAGTCCGCTGGGCCCTGTCAGCATTGGTGTGAATTATTACGATAAAATGCCGGGTCCATTTTCCGTGACATTCAACTTCGGATATTTTCTCTTCAACCGCCGGGCCATGCCCTGACCGTTGAAGTTTCGAAAAATTTGTATTTTTGCTATCTGATCACCTCAATTTACCGGCCAAGGTCGGACACTTTTTTTATAACGGATATTAAACACTGATGAAAAATCCAAAGAACACCCCCATGAATCCTGAAGAAGAGGCGTTAAATGCCGTTCAGGAGGAGATCCCAGTTGCTTCCGATGTACAGGTTACCGATTCCGAATCGCCCCTTACTGCCGATGCAGACCAGCCCGAAGTAATTGCCGAAATCGCCCCGGCCGAAGGATCGGCCGAAACCACGACTGCTGAAGCAGTCGAAATCCCGGTTGAAGAAACAACCGAAGTCCCGGCTGCCGAAGCCGTCGAAACCCCTGTCGAAGAACCGGTCGAAGTCGCGGTAACCGAAGCCGTCGAAACCCCGGTTGAAGAACCGGTCGGAATGCCGGCTGCCGAAGCGACCGAAACCCCGGAAGCTGACCCGGCTGAATCAACCGTTGCCGTTGCAGAGGAGGCGCCACGTGCCGAAACCGCTGAAGGAACCGAAGCCGAAATCAGTGAGGTTCCTGCCCGGGAGGAGACCGTTGCCACTGAAACCATCAACGTTCATATGGAGGAATCGCTCGAGGACCATCTCGACGAACATCTCGACGAGGTTACCGAGGCCAACGTTGAACATGTGCTCCTGGAATCCGATGTGAACTATGAAGGGCATACCCGCGCCGAACTGGTGGAGATGCTTGAAAAGGCTGTGACAGACGAGGATTTCAATGCAGTCAAAACCCGGATCGCACTCATTAAATTCGCCTACCTGAAGAAGAAAAAGGAGGAAAGCCTGACCCGTTACGAACAGGTGGGAGAAGAGGGCGAGACCAAAGAGGAATTAGCACCCGAACAGGATGAACTCGATGTGAAGTTCAATGACCTGTTTACGATATACAGGGCCAATAAAGCCAGGTTCTCCGAAGAGCAGGAGAAGATCAAGCTTGAAAACCTGAAAAAGAAGAATGAGATCCTTGAGGCGTTGCGGGAACTCATCAATTCAGAAGAGACCCTCAAGAAAACCTACGATGAATTCAAGGTCCTTCAGGAGCGCTGGAAGGAAGTCGGAATGGTACCCCGCACAGAGATCAACAACCTCTGGCAGAATTATCACTTCCTCGTAGAGAAGTTCTTTGAAAAGGTAAAGCTGAACAAAGAACTCAAAGACCTCGACCTGCGCAAGAACCTGGAAGCCAAAATCGCCCTGTGCGAGAAAACCGAGGAGCTCCTCCTGGAAACTTCGGTGATCAAATCTTTCCGGAAACTGCAGAAATATCATGAAGAGTGGAAGGAGATCGGACCGGTTCCAACTGATAAGAAAGATGAAATCTGGGAGCGGTTCAAAAATGCTACCGACAAGATCAACGACCGCCGGCGCGAGCATTATTCGAAGATAGAAGAGGATCAGAACAAGAACCTCGAAACCAAGATGGCCCTCTGCGAGCAATGCGAGATTGTTGCGGGATTGCCCAACGAATCGATCCGCCAGTGGCAGGACAATACCAATAAAATAAACGATCTTCTTAAGATCTGGAAGAATATCGGGCCCGTTCCTCAAAAGGTCAACAACGAAATCTGGACACGGTTCAAGTCGAGCCTTGACGGATTCTTCGCGGCTAAAAAGGAGCACTTCGACAAGCTCAAGGAGCAACAGATGCACAACTATAACCTGAAAGTTGAGTTGTGCCTGCAGGCAGAAGCCTTGAAAACCAGCACCGACTGGCGCAATACAACCAATGAGATGATCCGCCTGCAGGGCGAATGGAAGAAGATCGGACCGGTTCCCAAAAAACATTCCGACAAGATCTGGAAACGTTTCCGCGCGGCCTGTGATTCGTTCTTCAATGCAAAGCAATCGCATTTCTCGAATATCCAGGCCAGCGAAAGCGATAACCTGGCCCGCAAGCTCGACCTGATGACCCGCCTCCGCGAGTTCCAGTTTGGTGAGGATAAATCAGCCAACCTGGAGGTACTCAAGAACTTCCAGCGCGAATGGACCGAGATCGGCCACGTTCCCATGAAGGAAAAGGACAGGCTTCATAATGATTTCCGTTCCCTGATCAATGAAAATCTCGACAAGCTGAAGATCAGCGAGGTAGAGATGAGTACCGTATCCTTCCAGGCGAAGGTCGACCACCTGAAGGGTGATCCCAACGCCCGACGGATGATCGGGAAGGAGCGTGAGTTTCTGGCCACCCGGATTACCCGGATGAAGGAAGAGATCACGCTTTGGGAGAACAACATCGGTTTCTTCGCCAAGTCGAAAAGCGCGGCCGTCGTCAAGGAAGAATTTGAGAACAAGATCAATAAAGCCAAAAGCGAGCTGAAGGTTCTTGAAGCCAAGCTGAAGATCCTCCGGCAGCAGAGCATGTAACACAATCCTTTTCATGGCAGGGAATTCCATCGGCAAAGCCCTGGTCCTGACAACCTTCGGCGAGTCTCACGGACCCGCAGTAGGAGGCGTGCTCGATGGATTCCCGCCGCGCATCCCGGTCGATCCCGCTTTTATCCAGGCTGAGCTCGACCGCCGCAAAAGTGGCACCGGACCTTTCGCTTCGCCCCGGCAGGAAGAAGATCGCATCGAGATCCTCTCAGGACTGTACGAAGGGGTTTCGACGGGGGCGCCCATTGCTTTCCTTGTATATAACCGCGACCAGCGGCCGGCCGATTACGACCGCCTGAAAGATGCCTATAGGCCAAGCCATGCCGATTTTACGGTTCAGCAGAAATACGGGATCCGCGACCCCCGCGGCGGAGGGAGATCTTCAGCCCGGGAAACCCTGGCCCGCGTGGCCGGTGGAGCCTTTGCCAGACTGCTCCTTTTGCGGGCCGGGATAAACCTCACCTCCGGAATCACCCAAATCGGCGAAATGATCTTCGACGGCGAGATCGGATCGGTGAGTGAAGCGACTCCGGGCCTGGTCCCCTACCTGGAAAAGATCAAAGCTGCCGGCGATACGGTCGGGGGGATCATCTCCTGCCGGATCACAGGAGTCCCTGCCGGCCTTGGCGAACCGGTATTCGATAAACTGCAGGCCGACCTTGCGAAGGCCATGCTGAGCATCAATGCCGTGAAAGGATTCGAATACGGTTCCGGCTTTGCGGCAGCCTCGATGACCGGGTCGCAGCACAACGACCGTTTCGTTAATGATGGTAAGCGGATCCGGACGGCAACCAATCATTCCGGGGGTATCCAGGGCGGGATCTCCAACGGGGAAGATATCGTATTCCGGGTCGCCTTTAAACCGGTCCCGACCCTGCTGCAGGATCAGCAAACGGTGGATAGCCAGGGAAATACTGTGACGATTCATCCCGGCGGACGTCACGACGTCTGCGTGGTGCCCAGGGCGTTGCCCATCGTCGAAGCCATGGCGGCCCTGGTACTGGCGGACCACTGGTTGCGGATGAAGGTATGAGATGTCCCTAAACCGGCTCCTGTTGCGACAGGCAATGGAAGGAGCCAAGTCCCCAGATGATCTCCACTGAGTCGATGCCGGTAATCCGGCGCCCGGGGAAACATTCTTCCAGCACCCGCATGGCTTTATCGTCTTCCCGGCAACGGAAGGTGGGAACGATCACGGCATCGTTGGAAATGTAGAAATTGGCGTACGAAGCCGGCAAGCGCTGGTCTTCGTAGATCACCGGGCTCGGCATGCAGATCTCGGCGATGTCAAGCTGCTTGCCGTTGGTCAGGCGGAAGGACTTCAGCCGCCGGAGATTTTCCTGCAGAATGGAATGGTTGGCGTCAGATCGGTTCGGCTCTACCATCGTCACTACCGCATCTTCCCGGAAAAAACGGGTGATATCGTCAATATGGCCGTTCGTGTCGTCGCCGTCGATCCCTTCGCCGAGCCAAAGGACCTGTTCCACACCATAGAAACTCCGGAGATACTCTTCGATCTCGTGCTGAAGCAGGCCGGGGTTGCGGTTCTCGTGCAACAGGCACTGGGTGGTGGTCAATACGGTTCCCCGGCCGTTGAAATCGACCGCGCCTCCCTCCATGACAATTCCCGGGTAGTACACAGGAATACCGAGATGACGGCCGATCAGCCCGGGGATCTGTTCGTCAAGGTCGTGCGGGTATTTATCTCCCCAGGCATTGTACCGCCAGCTTACGATCACCTTAGGGACGGAGTGCCCCGGGTTTGTCAGGAAGGCCGGGCCATGGTCGCGGCACCAGGCATCATTGGTCGGATGCCGCAACAGGGTGATGCGCGACAAATCCGTGCCAAGAGCGGTCAGGTCATGCCTGACACGTTGCTCCAGCG
>Ga0116171_10006474_pt1 | contig 10107 bp, 10 predicted proteins | sample AD_JPNHW2_MetaG_FD_89798 | JGI IMG/M metagenome (GOLD analysis project Ga0116171, IMG submission 89798) | Active sludge microbial communities of municipal wastewater-treating anaerobic digesters from Japan - AD_JPNHW2_MetaG | ecosystem: Engineered > Bioreactor > Anaerobic > Digestate | place...
CAGGGTGAACTGGCTTCCCGTTCCTTCTTCTTCATGTGTATAGGATCCCGGGTTGGTGCGTGATCCGGCCGAGATCTGACTGACGCCGTAATGGATCAATTCGGTCCGCATGGCATCGTTTTCTCGGGTACTCAGGATGATGCCGGTATAAGGCAGTGCAATACGGATAATCGCTACCAACTTTTTGAAATCATTGTCGCTGACCTTTGAAGGTATCTGATCGGCATTGGGAGCGCCGACGGCAGGTTCGATACGAGGTACGGAGACCGTATGCGGGCCACAACCAAAAGCTGTCTCCAGATGATGTGCATGTTCCATCATCGCCAGGACCTCAAACCGGTAATCGATCAGTCCCAGCAGGGCACCGATACCTACGTCGTTAATGCCGCCCTCCATGGCGCGGTCCATCACCGTCAGGCGGTATTCATAATTGCCTTTTTGGGTATCAGCCGGGTGAAAGTTCTTGTAGAGCACGGGATCGTATGTCTCCTGGAAGCATACGTATGTTCCGATCTTTTCCGCTTTCAGTCGGGCGAAGTCTTCGACCTCCATGGGAGCCAGTTCAACATTGATCCGGCGGATATAATCCCTGCCTCCGTTTTCCCTGGCGGCATAGGTAGTACGAATGGCTTCCACCATATAATCGGTGTTGTTCCGGGAGCTTTCACCGCAGATCAGCAGTACCCGTTTATGCCCTTCGCGAAGCAGGGTCTTTGTTTCTTCGGCAATCTCATCCATGGTCAGCACCTTGCGTTTGATGAGTTTGTTATCGCGACGGAAAGAGCAGTAAGTGCAGTTGTTGATGCATACGTTCCCGGTATAAATGGGTGCGAATAACACCAGCCTTTTCCCATAGATCTCTTCCTTGACGCTACGCGCCGTGTCCATGATCATCCTGATCACTGCAGGATCTTCCACCCGAAGCAGTGTGGCCACCTCTTCCAGGTTAAGACCTTTCAGTTTTAATGCTTTATTCAGGATCGTGTTGACTTCTGAAACTTCCGGGATGTTTCCTTCTATTAAGGAATAGAGTTTATCCCTGTCGATGAATACTTTGTTCCTCTCGCTCTTGTTCATGATTTTTCTCCTCTTTGTATTTGGTCAAAATAGATTTTACTTCGACGTCTTTTAAACGTCCGATCTTTCCGGTAAGAGCGCTGATCATCTCGGTAGTTCCTTCGATGACAAGAGAAATAACATGAATATTGCGATGGTGAATGGGTAATCCCTGGCGGGCCAGAATGATACTACTATATTCGGATAGCAGGGAATTGACGGCAGGGACGGAGGCGGTGCCCTGGATCAGGATCGTAATGGTTCCAATTCTCTTTTCCATCAGATGCTCTTTTGGATCAGATTGATGTTTCAATTCAATATGGACAAACGTTGAAAAAGTAGTTACCGTTTCGCAGAATTGTCCGGAACAAATGTACGAATTTATTTATAAATGTTCGGTGAAACATCAGAAAATCACACAAAAGCTGTGACATCTCCCGTGAATGTCAACGTCAACCGGTGCATCGCCCGGGTAACACTCACGTACAACATACTTCTATCCATCTCGGTCCGGTAATTCCGGTTATCAGCATGAGGGATGATCACTTCATCGAATTCAAGCCCTTTAGCCATCAAGGCCGAAGTGATGATAATGCCCGTGGTAAAAGCAGCGCTTTGGTCTGATAAAAAAGTAATATCGGGATTGACCGCTTTCAACATTTCGAATAAATCCCCGGCCCTGTTCATATCCTTGCAAATAATTCCCAGCGATCGGAATTCGGAATGGATAAATCTGTCTATAAAACCGACTATTGCGGTCATCTCTTCCTCTTCATTTTTATATTTAAAGATTTGTGGATGATCCCCATGTCGTTCTACCGCTTCCACCCCTTCATTGGCTTTGATCTTTTGTGCGAAACAAGTGATTTCATAGGTTGACCGGTAACTTTTATACAGTTTCATTACCTCTCCCGAAGGAAAAATGTTCCGGATCATTTCGGCCGTGGAAGAGCCATACGGATTTACCGTCTGGTTTGCATCTCCAAGTATGGTTTTCCGGCAGGGAAATAATTTTTGGATGACTGTATACTGGATAGGGGAATAATCCTGCATTTCATCGATCAGCAAATGTTTAACCGTTGAGGGGGTTTTCACGCCATTCAGGGCAATATGCAAATATGCCAGAGGAGCAAGATCGGTATATTCAAAAGTCCGGTTCTTTTGGTACTTAAACAACTCCGGCTTCCCGATCCAATCGAAAAATGCTTTATACACCTCAAGATCATTGTTACCGGAGAACATATTCCTGATCCCTTTTTTCAGAAGATTCCGTTGGATAGTGTTGACAGAAACCCTGTACTTGATTTCCATCATTTCCAGGATATATGCAGCCATAGGTTCAAACCGTTGCCGCATCGGGTACCGGTGGAACCTTCTGAATTGCGCTTCGATGAATGCTGCCGGAATCGTGAAGTCACGGGTCAGTGTTACATCCACTGCCCTGAAACCTTCATTCTCGAGGTATACGATGTACCGGTCCAGCTGACGGACAAAATCCGGAGATGTTTTATATTGCTGCCGGCTGATGCATTCCGGTGAAGCGTCCCCAAGGAGTTCCGTGATCTGTTCAGAAAAATGCCGGAATTTGATTTTGTGATCAAAAACATCTGATAAAACCTGTTCCATGCTTGTCTCGGGGACCATATCTTCTCCCAGTTCCGGAAGAACATTTGAGATATAATCTGAAAATACCTTATTGGGAGAAAGAATCAGCATATCCTTTGAAGTGATCTTCCCTTTGAAGGCATAAAGAAGGAATGCTATACGGTGCATGGCAATAGATGTCTTCCCGGAACCTGCCACTCCCTGGATGATCAGTACCGGGGCATCTTCATTACGAATAATGCGGTTCTGCTCACGCTGTATGGTGGTCACCATATGCTTCATTTTTTCATCAGAAGAAGCGCTCAACTCTTTTTGAAGGATCTCGTCGTGTACCGTGAGGGAACTCTCGATCATAAACTCCATGCTGCATTTTCTGATCCGATATTGGCGTTTGAGTAAAATATTACCCTGAATAACCCCACTGACGGAAGTGTAAAAAGCCTCCCCCAACTCAAAGTCATAGAACATCCCGGAAACAGGAGCCCTCCAGTCATAGATCAGGATGTTCTTCTTCTTGTAATCGTAAAATGAATGAACACCAATATATACCGCCATCGTCTCACTTCCCGGGCAGTCTTCCCGGAAATCTATTCTCCCGAAATAAGGGATATCCAGCAACCGGGTTAATCTTGTGCGTCTGGCCAAAACATTTTCTCCAAGAGCGTAATGGTTCAGGATGCTTTCCCTCATGGAGCGTATCTCGTGAGGGTCAAGGTCCTTATTCGACCATAGATATTCTTTATGTTCCTGTAACGTATTTACGTGCTCTTTGACCGAGGCATCAACATCGCGGATGGCATTTTTGATGATGTTGATGATTTTCCGGAGATATTCTTTTTCCTGACTCTCCGTTTCATTAATAATCATAAAAACGGTATTTGAAAAATCGAACAGGCGGCAAAACTACCGGAATCACTTCATTTATAAAATAGCCATTGATAGTCATTCAGGAGCACTTTGACTATCTTTGCTGTAATATGAAAGAGGTAGACTTATCCGAATTATCCCGTCAAATGAGCAATTCAGCGCTAAGAGTGCTGGAAGATCTTGATTTTGCCGACATCTGTCGTCGTGTGGGAGGTATGGTCAACATTGTCGGTTCTCTGAAAACCGGGTTAATGATGAACAAAGCAGATATCGATCTGCATATTTATACCGGCGAACCGATGCTGAAGAAAAGTTTCGCCATCATGGAGCGGTTATCGGAAAACAGCGCCGTCAAAAACTTTCAGTACATTAATCTTCTGAACACCAGGGAAGATTGTATTGAATGGCATGTCTGGTATGAAGGAGCTGATCAAAAAAGATGGAAACTGGATATCATTCATATCCGGAAGGGTTCTTATTATGATGGTTTTTTTGAGAAGGTGGCTGATCGGATCCTCCATGGATTGACCCCGGAAATCAGGGAAGCGATCCTGAAGATCAAATATGCATTAGGCGAAGAAAGTGATGTAAAAGGGATTCAGGTTTATCAGGCGGTCATGGAGAGTGGTGTCAGGGATTATCCCGAATTTTTACAATGGCTGGAAGTGCACCGGACGGTTGATATTCTGGAATGGATGCCCGGAGGAGAGCCGTAATTATTCCAGATATCCTCTCATCCCGGCAATGTTGATGGCCTCAGCGGAATTGGCAGCCTGTAATTTCCGGAGAATGTTTTTACGGTGATTGTTTACTGTATGAATGCTGATACAAAGACGGTCGGCTATCTCCTTACTAAAGCGCCCTGCCCGGATCAGCCGGAGCACCTCCAGTTCCCGTTCAGAAAGTCCTGATTCATTGATTGCCGGAGACTGAATGTTTCGAATCCGGCCTGTTTTCAGGTTCACGGTCATTCCCTGTACTCCCCGGGCAGGGGATTGATCGGGAAGAATATTAACTTCTCCAAGGATAATCCAGGCTTTCCCGTGAGCGTCGGATTGAATAACTTTCTGTCGACTGATCACATTAAGGTAATGATATTGCGCATGACGCAGTCTGAAGGTATAAATGGTACTGTAGTCATTGCGGCACCTTGGATCAAGGCCATAGATGAAGTGTGCGTGGTTAATCTGCATATCCATCAACTTTTCCCTGTCGTCGGGGTGGGTCATTTCTTCCAAAAAAGATTCACGGTTTTCCATGGTATTCAACCAATCCGTCTTGTATCCGAAGAGATCGGAAAAGCCGAGTGAAGCAAAATCATAAGATTTTCTGAATACATCAACGGTAAACAAGCAGCTATGGCTGATTCCGGCCATCTGTTGTATAAGAGATCTCTTTTTATCCCAGAAATCATAATCAACATCCCTGCTGGAAATTTGTTGCCGGGACCACATTTTCTCAATAATACATTCTTTAGAATTCATCGACTGGTGTTCTAATGAGCGGTTTTCCCGGAATAAAGGAAAGAAATTTTTTCTACCGGAAATATGGGTACAAAAGTATTTTACTCCGGAAATTTCCGGTGAAAAAAGCATTGAGCGAGATGGTTTCTCAGAACAGTTTTGCCATTTCCCGGGCCTCACGGATTGCTTTTCCGACGATTGCCTCCACATCGTTTCCGATCACGTCGAGTTCTTCGGCGGCAATGGTTTTGAAATCCCTTATCCCCAGGAACGCGAACAAAGTCCGGAGGTATCTGTCACCCATTTCAAAAGCAGCGCCAGAGCCTTCCAGGTAGGCTCCTCCCCGGGTAGTGATGTTTACGGCTTTCCGGCCCTGACACAGGCCAACGGGGCCTGTGGGGGTATATTCAAACGTGATGCCAGTCACCATGATATAATCCAGGTATGCTTTGAGGATTGCGGGGATACTCAGGTTCCACAACGGTTCGGCGATAACGTATTTATCTGCTTCGAGAAACTGGAAAGCGTATTTCAGGATGGGATGATCCCTGCCTGTTCCCTCTTCCGGCCGGTGAAGATCGAGGAGATCACCGGAAGGCAGAAAGGAGATCCCTTCTTTGTAGAGATCCAATGTGATTATCTCATCGGAAGGGTGGGTTTTCTTGTACGATTCGATGAAACTTTCAGAAATCCGGAAAGTCCGGGAAATCCCATCGGGTCTGGCATTTGCTTTTATGTACAGTACTTTTGCCATAATGAAATCCTCCTATCGAAATTAAAGGTGTTATGACAAAGATACGACAAAAGAACCGTAACCCTGTCAGGGGGTGGGACCCTGTCAGGGTTGACCATCTTATTTTGCTGTATATCTGAATATTAAAAAATAATGTTCCGTTTTCGACCCCACCCTGACAGGGTATATTCTGATTCCCAAATTTTTCAGGAACCTAATTTATAAATTATTGAATGAGTTATATTTATAGAAAAAGGACCCTGACAGGGTCCCCTGCCCTGTCAGGGTTGGTAGGGGGGTTGGTAGGGTCAGGTAAAAAAAATTTCAAAAAATATCCCACCAAACCAAAATTGTATTACTTTTGACCGTCTGGTTAAACTTAATGGTTAAATCAATTGGTTAAAAAAGATCAACCTACCAAAGAACGCATCCTGGAAGCCGCTAAAGAGGTGTTCCACCGCAAGGGCTTCGATGGAGCCCGGATGCAGGAAATTGCCGATACAGCCGGCATTAACAAGGCTTTGCTGCATTATTACTTCTGCGATAAAGAAACTCTCTTCGCTGAGGTCTTCAAAACAACCTTCGAGAACGTCGTGATGTTCGGAATGGATGTCTTCTCCCGCAATATTCCGTTTGAGGAAAAACTATCCATCTTCCTGGATTTCCATATCTCTTTCCTCCGCGATAACTCCTTTATCCCATTGTTCATCCTTAACGGGATTTATGAACGGCCCGACCAGCTCCGGGAAATGATGATAAAAAACCTGGAAATACCCCATCTGATGATGGGTAACATCATGAAAGGATTGCAAAAAGAAGGAATTGAAGTGGATAGCCCCCTTCAACTTTATATCAACGTGCTTTCACTCAGTATCTTCCCTGTAGTTGCCAAACCCATCCTCAGCCGGGTGTTCGGCCTCTCGGAGGAACAGATGAATGCCTTCTATGAAGAACGTAAAAAAACATTGCCTCATTTTATCATGAATGCCATCCGAAAACCATGAAAAAGATCCTGTTACTTTTGTTCAGCCTGGGATGGCTGACAGCCGCTGCCCAGGATACCCTGACCATCGGGACCTGTTATGACCTGGCCCGCCAAAACTGGCCGTTGCTGCATCAGCTTGATCTCATCTCGTGGAGCAACAACCTCCGGTTGCAAAATCTTTCTAAAAACTACCTCCCGCAAGCATCCCTTAATGTGAATGCCTCCTACCAGTCAGACGTCACTCGTATCAACCTGAATATCCCCGCTCAGTTCGGCTCATTACATATCCCCGAAATCGAGAAAGATTGGTACAAAGCAACACTGGATGTGAGCCAGGCAATCTATGACGGACAGGTAACCAGCTATAACAAAAAACTGGAGAAAGCTAACCTCGCAGTAGACCAGACTTCCGTCGAATCCGAGTTATATCAACTGAAAGAACAGGTTAACCAACTTTACTTTACCATCTTGCTTCTCCGGGAAAATCAAAAACTGCTGGAGAGCAACCGCGATCGGCTGGATGCAAAGTTGAAAGAGGTCAGGGTGGCCGTGAATAATGGCGCAGCCCTGCCCATGAATGCCGACCTTCTGGAGGCGGAACTGATCCGTAATGATCAGAATATCGATGAAACAAAAAGCAACGCCAAAGCAGCCCGCGCGATGCTTTCCAACCTGATCAACCGGACCGTCACGCCGACAACTGTCCTGGAGATGCCGGCAACAGCCGATGAAATAAAACCTTTTGAAAACAACCGTCTTGAAAACAAGGTCTTCGAGTTGCAGGAATCACGGCTGGGTATCATGCACGACATGGTTACCACCAAATGGAACCCGAAAATATACGCTTACGCCCAGGCAGGATACGGACGACCAGGCTTGAATATGCTCGATCCTGACTTTACCCCGTGGGGCGTCATCGGGGCGAAAATCACCTGGAACTTCTGGAGCTGGAATGCTAATAAAAATGAGAAAAAAATACTGAACATCCAGGAAGATATCCTTCGTACCAGGCAATCGGCATTCGACCGGAACCTCCGGATCCAGGTGGAAAGAGATCTTGCAGAAATCGAAAAAGCCGAAACAGCGCTGTTAAAAGACACCGATCTCATCAGTCTTCGCAGCCGCATCACGCAAGCTGCCTCCTCCCAGCTGGATCACGGAGTAATCACCTCCGACGACTACATCACCCGCCTGCATGAAGAAACCCTGGCACGGTTGAATTACGAAATCCATAAGATTGAACTGGCCAAAGCCCGTTTACGTTATTTGTATAACCAAGGAAAACTCTGATTATGAAGAGGATCAATTTAGTATTTGCCGCAGCAGGATTGCTGACAATGGTATCCTGCGGCAACAGAAATGACCAACCCGATGCCTATGGCACCTTCGAAGCCGATGAGATCACCATTTCTTCTATGGGTACCGGGCAACTGCTTCGCTTTGATATCGAAGAAGGAATGCTGCTCGATTCGGGTCAGGTGGTAGGATATGTTGATACCACGGATCTGCATCTGAAAAAAATGCAAGCCATCGACCAGCAGGCTGCTACTTCCTCGAGACTGGGAGATCTGTCGGCACAAGTGGCTGTGCAGGAGCAAAACCGGGAAAACATCCTGGTTGAACAACGCCGGGTCGCTGCCATGCTGAAAGATGGCGCTGCCACGCAAAAGCAGATGGATGACATCAACTCCTCCCTGAAACTGATCGATAAACAGATCGCATCCATCAAGACACAGTCGACCGGCATCACCGGCACAGTGAGCAGCATCGGACAACAAATCGCGCAACTCGAAGAATCGATCCGGAAATCTGCCATCGTCAACCCGGTGAAAGGAACCGTACTGACCAAGTTTGCCGAACGCGACGAGGTGACGGCTTTCGGAAAACCACTGTACCGCATTGCCGATATGAGCACCATGACATTACGGGTATATATAAGTGGTGTGCAGCTTCCGCATGTGAAAGCAGGTCAGAAGGTACAGGTACGGTTCGATAAAGATGAAAAGACCAACTCCACGTTGGAAGGAGTGGTTACGTGGATCTCGCCGACCGCCGAGTTCACCCCTAAAACCATCCAGACCAAGGAAGAACGTGTGAACCTGGTATACGCTGTGAAAGTGCAGGTGGTCAACGACGGCAGCCTGAAGATCGGGATGCCGGGCGAAATCAAACTGAATCCATGAAATAACCGGAAATCTGACGACCATGTCTTCATTTGCCATTGAAGTAACGTCCCTCTCCAAATCCTATGGCCCGGTCAGAGCCCTGGATGACATCTCCTTTTCCACCAGCCGGGGAGAACTTTTTGGATTTATCGGTCCTGACGGAGCCGGTAAGACGACGTTATTCCGGATTCTGACGACTTTACTGATCGCCGATGCGGGAGAAGCCCGGGTAGAGGGGTTGGATGTGGTGCACGATTACAAGAAGATCCGACGGATGATCGGGTACATGCCCGGTCGTTTCTCTCTGTATCCCGATCTGACGGTGGAAGAAAACCTTCGCTTTTTCGCCACCATTTTCGGCACTACCATCGAAGAGAATTACGATCTGATCCGCGATATCTACGTGCAGATCGAACCCTTCAAACACCGCCGGGCAGGCAAACTCTCGGGTGGCATGAAGCAGAAGCTGGCGCTCTCGTGTGCGCTGATCCACAAACCCGTGGTTCTCTTCCTGGATGAGCCGACTACCGGAGTAGATGCCGTGTCGCGCCGCGAATTCTGGGAAATGCTGCAACGGTTGAAGGCGGGAGGAATCTCTATCCTTGTATCGACCCCTTATATGGACGAAGCCTCGCTTTGCGACCGCGTGGCGCTGATCCAGAACGGGTCGCTCATGGCCATCAGCACCCCGGCCGAAGTAGTAGAGAAATATCCGTTGGGACTCTTCTCGGTGTCGTCGTCAAATGTCTATCAGCTATTGCATGATCTGAAAGCTTTCCAACCGGCTTCCGGCGCCTTTGCCTTCGGGCAGACGATCCATCTCTCGTTTACACCGGGCTCTCTCAAAGAGGAAGAGGTGAACGCTTTTCTGACGAACAAAGGACATACCAACATCAGCGTAAACCGGATCAAACCGACGATCGAAGATTGTTTCATGGAACTGATGGGAAGTGAGGTGGCCAAGTCAGAATATCAGCATATAACAACAAAAGAAAGACCATGACCATGCCGGAGAATATCATCATCGTCAAAGACCTGGTGAAAAAGTTCGGGAACTTCACTGCCAACGACCATCTTACGTTTGAAGTGAAGAAAGGCGAGATTTTCGGCTTCCTGGGCGCCAACGGAGCCGGTAAAACAACCGCGATACGCATCCTGTGCGGTCTTTCGTACCCTACTTCCGGGATCCTTACCGTAGCAGGTTATGATATATACAGCCAACGGGAACTGATC
>Ga0116171_10006478_pt1 | contig 10103 bp, 7 predicted proteins | sample AD_JPNHW2_MetaG_FD_89798 | JGI IMG/M metagenome (GOLD analysis project Ga0116171, IMG submission 89798) | Active sludge microbial communities of municipal wastewater-treating anaerobic digesters from Japan - AD_JPNHW2_MetaG | ecosystem: Engineered > Bioreactor > Anaerobic > Digestate | place...
AAAGGGAAAACACCGGATTTAATAGCAAGCCCGGCTGTATAAAGAATAAACGATATAATGATAAACACAGGTAATTTATTGCCTAAACCGGACAAATACTCAGCCACACCGTTGATATCGGTGGTACCTGCCTGCATTAAAATAAACGCAATTGATGTCAGCATTAAAACAGATGCAACCGCAGACATCATATAATATTTAAAAGCGCCGGAAAGCCCGTTTGTACCTTTCTTTATGCCAATCAGTATGAATGATGCCGTTGAAGTAATTTCGATAAAAACATACATACTGAACAAATCTGTTGCCATAGCTAGCCCATTCATGCCAAGCATAACCAAAAGAATCATATTCGCGAAGTTGAACATACTGCCTTTTACCGTTGATTTCGCGACTATCAAAGCTACAAACGCTATCAGGCCGATCGTAAAAAGCACAACCGCGCTGAGCGTATCAACAGAAAGCTTTTCGGTAAAGCTCATATCATTAATAACATTATGGACATTATGAAGACACATGTGTATATCAAAAGCGGCAAGTATCGCCTGCATTGCAGCAATTATAATCGCGACCCAAAGCGCAATCTTTTCTTCAAGCAATCGAATTGCCAAACTCAGTATAACTACCGCAATAAGCGGAACTGCCAAAAACAAAATCGGCACCGGGATTTCCTCCTAAAATTTATTTTAATCAGCAGATTTTATAATGATCCCAACACAACAGCGGCTATAATCGCAATCCCCGAAAGAGCCCATAACAAATATGCCGCCGGGCTGTCACTGTGGGCCTTCCTCAGCCCCAGGGAAATCCATTGGACAAAACGGACAAGAAAAGTATCATAGAACCAGCTGATAGAATTATTTATATGCAGCGATACTGCTGCATATCCCCTTATGACATAACCACCCAAATGATACGGATCAAAATATTTTTTCTCGGCCATATCATATATTTTGTGCAAAACCGGAGCATAATGGATATGATCGGCAGCTTTAAGGCTGCTTCCGGTCTTTTTAGCGCCGTAAATATGGTCTATCAACGCCAAAGCAAGCACTGCTGATGAAATAGCAACCAGAATCCATTTTGTTTGCGAGCCAACCGTTTCGCCCGCTTTGACAGCATTGCCGAGAACCGGCTGGAGTAAATTTTTCACTATCCAGGATTTGCCGAAACCAAACGCAAGACATCCTGCAGAAAGAGCAACCATCGGAACAAGCATTTGCCATGGGGCTTCTTTTACTTCTTTTATATTGCCGGTCTGCTTGCCCAAAAACGCAGTATGGCCAAGTTTCAGGAAAGAAACAGCCGTAAAAAATGCCCCCAAAATCGCAATGAGATAAAATATTATGCCCACTTTTCCGCTTTCGAGCGCGCCGTCGAAAATCATTTCTTTTGAGAAAAATCCATTTGTCATCGGAAACCCGGAAATAGAAGCGGCTGCAATAATAAAGCATCCGAAGGTAACCGGCATTCTTTTGCCCAGACCGCCTATTTTCGCAAGGTCCGTTGTTCCGGCTTGCCGCTCAACCGAACCTGCGGAATAAAACAAACAGCTTTTATATATAGAATGGTTTATCATGTGAAAAATACCGCCGACAATACCGATCGGCAAAGCCGTGCCGATGCCAAGCATCATATAACCAACCTGGCTGACAGCATGGTAAGATAAAAGCCGTTTATAATCTTTTTGTATAAGAGCCATCATAACGGCAAAAATAATTGTTACAGAGCCAAGAATCATCAAAAGGCAACTCATAGAAGAACCGGGTGTAAATTTAAACAGGTCTACGCATATCCGTGTTAAAAGGTAAATACCAAGCAATTTTTCAAGTGAACCCGGGATAAGAGCCATGAATGGCAACGGCGCATCTTTTGCAGCATCCGGAATCCATGTATGAAACGGCATTGATCCAGCTTTTGACACAGCGCCGATCATCATAAAAACAAATGCAAATATACCCCATGAGGAAAGCGGCAAATGCGCAGGTTCCATTGACAGCGATTTTGTCAGATATGCATACATTCCGATTCCGATCATCATGCAGAAATCCGAAAGCCCTACTATAATAATCGCTTTAACGGATGTTCGATATGCTTTGTCGCTGCCTGTCATAATCATTGCAAACATCGTAACAAGAATACCTTCCCAGAAGAACAGCAAAACAGCAAGATTGTTTGCCAAAACTGCTCCGTTCGCAAGGGCAAGCGTAAAAAGCACGGAGGAATAAAATTGTTTTGTATATGGTTTCCCTTTTAAAAAGGCTGTTGAAAATAAAACCGCAAGGAAAGAAAATGCAGCAGCGCTTATCAGAATAAATCCGTTAAACTGATATAGTTTCAAAGAAAAGTTGATACCATAGCCGCATAAAGGCTTTTCAAAAACCGCATTTGCGCCGTAAAGATAAATGTTGGCGGCAAGGTTCACAAACGCTCCTGTTAAAGTTATACCCTCTTTTACGCCTTTTATCCTCGACGGTACAAGCAATATCATTACAGCAAAAAAAGCAGGTAGCACAATTATCGCCGGCAGGAAATTCGAAATATTTACTCCGCTCATTTTATTATCACCGCCATTTGCTCAACAATTTTATTCACCAAAGCTGCAGGATAGAAAATCAGCAATCCACCGGCAAGCGACAAAGCAGAAAGCGAAACCACCGAAAATATCATGCTCTTGGAACCTTCACGAACATTTTGAATCTTTTGTTTGCCGAGGAAAATAATTGTAAAAGCCCTCAATAGATAAATAACCGTCATAACCGCGCCAAGCACAAAAACAAGCCCCATCCAAGGATGCCCGGCGCTGACAGCACCGTTGATAACCATATATTTGCTAAAGAAGCCGCCAAAAGGCGGTATACCCATAACAGAAAACGCGCAAAGCAAAAAGCACACAGCGGTAACAGGCATGGTTTTTGCGAGTCCCCCCATTTGACGAATATCCTTTGTTTTGCAATTATGTTCGACAATTCCGGCGCAAAGAAAAAGCCCGGCCTTTGACAAGCCGTGCATAAGCATATATAACAATCCCCCGGCTACCGCGAGTTTGCTGCCTATGGATAAGCCAAGGAAGATAAACCCGATCTGGCTTACGGTTGAATAAGCAATGATACGTTTCATATCAAATTCAGCTATCGCAGCACCGGCTGACACGAGAGCACTCACAGCTGCAATAACTGGTACTGCGGTATGCCATACCTGGCTTATTGTAAAGTTAATAAGGAAAAGCCTGGCGAAAACATAAACTCCGATTTTGACAAGCACCGCCGCGTGCAGCAGCGCAGTTACCGGCGAAGGCGCAATGCCCGCATCGGCAAGCCAGGAATGAACCGGCAGTGTTGCCGATTTTGAAAATATACCAAACAGCATCAGTATAACAGCAGCATCAGCGACAGGTTTGCCTTTTAAAAGCATAAGGTTCGTCGTGCCATATTGTGTAAATACCATTATAAAACCGGCAAGCATCAGTACAGCTCCGGCACCTGTAATCAAAAAAGCTTTGTTTGCGCGCCTGACATATTCGGTATTCCTGAAAAATCCGATTAAGCGCCAACAGCAGATTGCCGAAATTTCCCAAAACAAATAGAGAAAGATTAAATCTGTTGACAATACAATACCCATCATAGAACCAATAAAAAGGACTACAAACAAATAGTATTCATTTTGATGACTGCTATGCGACATATAACCGAAAGAATAAATAACGATGATAATGCCAATAAACGAGGAGGTCATCGCCATAAAAACAGCAAGACCATCCGCCATAAAGCCGAAACTAAGCCCAAGCGGAAGCTGATATGCAAAATAATGCGGATTTGATGTTATTGCCGCCGGCAAAGCCGTTATCAGAAGCAAAAACGGCGCAACAACCAAAGCCAGCGCAAGCAAGTTCCTAAACTTCGGCGATACCTTCCCCGCAGCCGGAATAAGGAATGACCCTGCCAAAGGAACAAACACCGTTAAAATTAAAATCAACCGACTATCCATTTTTCTTGTCTCCCCAGCACTATTTAAACACGAATTGCGTAAAATGACAACAGAATCAGCACGAAACATGAAAACTGCAATAAATTTTGACATGCATAAGCGCAAGGACCCAAACACCATTGTTCATTTCCTTGCACTGTAAAAAACGCCGAACCATTTATCCGAGATTTTGATTTGCAGCTACAAATATTTAATTGGAACTGTTTCATTATAAACCGAATATTGCCTGTGTCAATGGGTAAAAAATAAATCGCTTAAAATGACAATATTTTTTATCAATCAGCAGTAATTTTAACACTTTAAACAATAAATCAAATAGACGCAAAGTACCGGAAATATATTCCTTGAAAGCCTGGCTTGAAGAGCTTATAATGTCTTAGAAATCCGCACTGGGACCTGTATTTCCGCATTATAATTAACAGTTATAAACTCTTCATTTTATATTATAAATGTTCTGAGATGCAGGTAATATTATTGAAAGGACAGCGCACATTATGCATGAGTTTTCACTGACAAAACAAATTGTCAGAATAGTCAACAACACCGCTGCCGACCACCATGCGAAAAAAGTGAATAAAGTGCATCTTGTTGTCGGCGAAAGCTCGGGTATTATCCCCGATTCAGTCCAGATTTATTTTGATATGATAGCGGTTGGGACTGCTGCAGAAGGCGCACAACTGGTTATCAAATATATAAAGCCCCAAATGCTTTGCCCGAACTGCAATAAATATTTTATCCGGCCGCGTTTTTCTTTTGCGTGCCCTGACTGCGGCACACTTGGCAACCCCACAGACATCGGCAGCGAGTTTTATGTTGAAAGCATTGAACTTGATACTTAATCAATATTAAAAAAGGATGGAAAACGAAAATGGCAAACGAAGATATTAAAGTTATGGAAAACATCTACAACGAAAATGACAGAATTGCGGACGAAATACAAAAAGGCCTGTCCTCAAAAGGGATTTATGCAATCAATGTTATGGGCGCACCCGGCGCAGGCAAAACTTCCTGCCTGATAAATATAATTAAGGGTTTGCCCGAAATCCAATCATATGTGATTGAGGGTGATATAGAGTCAGACATTGACACCGTTAAATTAAAAGAAATCGGAATTGAGACAGTTCAAATCAATACATACGGCGAGTGCCATTTAGACGGGTCTTTGATTGCAAGCACCCTTGAAAAAGTGAATTTTGACAAGCAAGGCCTGCTCTTTATCGAGAATATCGGCAACCTGGTCTGCCCCGCCGAGTTCAGCATTGGCGAAAATATTAAACTGCTCATTTCCGCTGTTACCGAAGGCGATGACAAGCCGTATAAATATCCTCTTGCATTTCAAAAAGCCGCTGTAATACTGCTTAACAAAACCGATCTTCTTCCTTTAGTCGATTTTGATATTGATTATTTTTCGGAAGGCTTAAGAGCACTCAACCCCTATGCGCCAATATTTACAGTGTCCGCCAAAACCGGCGAGGGTTTCAGTGAGGTTTGCAGCTGGTTAAAAGCAAAACTTTGATTTATTTCGAATTTACTTCTATTTTTAATTAAAATATTTGTTAAAAATAAAGCACTTGATATCAGCTTAACTGAATTTCAAGTGCTTTATTGTTTTTAATGATATCCGAAACTATCCAAAAAACGGTATTCCCGCCGGTTTGAAAATAAGCCAGGTCATAATATAGCCGGATATAACAGCGGACAGCGTGAACGGAACACTTATATGCATAAAAGTCCCAACACTCACTTCATGCCCTTCTTTGCGCAAAATACCGATACCGGCAATATTTGCAGAGGCGCCGATCGGAGTAAGATTACCGCCGAGAGTCGCACCGACCACAAGCCCAAAATATAAAACATATGGAGCAATACCCATCGAATGAGCTATCATAGTAACAACAGGCAGCATCGTCATAACATAAGGAATGTTATCAATAACAGCCGAAAGCATAACGGAAATCCAAACAAAAATCGTATACATGATAAAGATATTGCCGCCGCTGATGTCTTTAATTATTTCGCTGATTTTTTTTATAATACCGACTTCCTCAACTCCGCCGATAATTACAAACAGGCCGAAAAGAAGAAGCAAAGTGAAGAAATCAAGTTCCTTTACAGTCGGCTTTATATCCATTTTTTTGATAATTTTTCTTATAAGGCCAATGATAAAAAGCCCGACGCAAATAACACCGTTAATCGGAAAGCTTTCCCTAAAGTTGTCGGAAAACGGCATAAATGAAGCTAATATTAAAAGAAGGATTGTTCCGAGCAGAAGATAAGTAGGGACATAGTCCGTTACCTCGGTTTTTTCTTCCATATGAATCGGCTGCTTATCTTTTCTGAACAAGAACAGCAAAACAATGGCTGAAACGATAGCGGCAACCTGACAAATCCAAAACAGCCCGAATTTATGCTGAAAAAAGAAAAACTGAGCAAAATTCATTTTAGCTTCTGCTCCGAGTAAAATCGAAGTTGTATCACCCACAAGGGTAGCGGCGCCCTGAAGATTTGACGAAATGGCAATTGCTATTATTATATTAACTGGCGATACTTTCAATTTTTTTGCGAGTGTAACAGCAACGGGAGCAACCATTAAAACCGTCGCGACATTATCGACAAATGCAGAAATAAGACCGGCAAAAAGCGCCAATGCTACTGTTGCCCATTTTACATTCGGCATCTTGTCAATAATCATGTCGGCAAGAAGCGCCGGCATTTTGGATTCGATAAAGAGTGTTACGACCCCCATAGTGCCAAGAATCATCATCAGAACATTCCAGTTCGGAATCCAATCCACCGTAAAGATTTTTTCAACCGACATCATCCGGGTCAAAACAAAAATCAGCGCTGTGCCGAGAGCGATATATGCTCTGTACTTCGGAAAAACCAGCAGTAAAGCATAAGTCAGCAGAAAAAGGGCCAGTGCAAAAATCATCATAATATATACCCCTTACAATTTATTGTCGACAAACAAAGAATATTTTAGCAAAAGCACAATGCAATTTCAATGTATTTTTGTATATACAGCAATATTTTTGCATAATTATTGAGTATTTCCATATAGCTCTGATTATAATTATAGTTTATATCCAAGTTCTTCAGGCAATTGCATTTTTTCAAAGCACTCTTTCATCACCGCATCAAGGCCTTTTACTTTAAGTCTTTTTTCTTTCATCGGTGCAGTACATTCTTCGACACTGTCTTCCTGAAAATGCTTAACCGGTATATTATTTAAAAGGAAGTTGGCAACTTTAAGTTCAGGCAATGCTGTTTCAGGTGTGCAGGGAGATTCCGCTGAGTTTTGAGCACACTCGCACAGCCAAGTCATCTTGTTATAGTACCCTTCCAAATTTGAGCCGATAACGCCAAATTCTTTCGGTTCCCCGTTTAACTCGCCATAAAGCCTGTCATCACCCGAGCACCAGATTCTGCCGTTTTCAAACGTATACTCAATGACAGGCTCGGCACTTTCTTCAGAACAATGTGATACTGTGATAAAGACTTTCGTTTCACCGCCCTTACCGTTTGGAACAGTCAGACCGGCAAATGCTGTATCAAAAGTCTCGATATCAAAAGCTTTATAACATTCCCCCTCGATTTTTGAAGGTTCCGCGGATGCGGCTATGCTTGTGCCCAGCATAAACAAAGGATTGTGGAGATAATGTGCTGTAGCATTTGATATAACGCTGTCGCCGATAAAATTCCCTTTGCCGTCCTTCATTTTCCCGGCCCAGTTGTTGCGTTCATAGTAACTGAACGCACGCGGCCAACGGACGATCACCCGCATTGACAGCGGTTTACCCCAAATTCCGGCAATGATTTGCTTTTTTGCCTCAAGGATGGCCGGAGAAAATGACCATTGAAAACCGATCAGAACTTTTTGCCCTGGATGTTCTTTGCAAGCCTTGACTATTTTATCGGCATCCTCCGGCGAACCGCAAAGCGGTTTTTCGCACAAAACATGCAATCCGTGTGACAGTGCCGAACATATATGCTCGCAGTGAAGCTGAATCGGCGTTGAAATAACAATAGCTTCAGCAATATTCCCCGCATCGAAATACTCATCAATGGTATTAAATAACGGAAGATCCTCAACCGAATCATAAACGGGACTTTTTTCAGCAAACGGGTCGATTATACCGACAACTTCAATTTCGTCCTCCATATTTAAAGCTGTCATTACATACCCTGCACCGTAACCGCCGATACCGGCAAGAATTACCTTCAATTTATCAGCCATTTTGAGCGCTCCTTACATATTCATTTATCATTTTAATATTTGTCATTGTATTTTCAAGCAGCGGCCAGGTATGTGTTTCTATCGAAATATCCACATCAGGCATATCATTTAAGATATCCGTCATTTGACTTTGCCAATTTATTTCGCCTTCACCAAGCGCAACCCAGCGATGTGCCTTCCCCTGGCCGGCAGAGTCTTTGACATGAACATTCGTTATAAATTTCTTCAGCGGTTCATAGCCTGATTTATAGTCAAGACCGCAGGAAGCATGAAAATTGCCGGGATCCCAGTTTAACAAAAGACCTGTGTCTTTAAGATCGTTCTGCATACGGATAATACTTTCAGGCGTATCATTCCAACAACCGGCTTCATTTTCAGCTGCGATAATAATGCCTCTTTTTTTCGCAAGCAAAGCTGCTTCTCCGACGGCTTCAATAATCGTTTGATAATCATCCTCCGTGTCATCAGCGCTTCGTTCAACGGCAAAAGTGATTATTTTAGGGATTTCGAATTCCTCGGCAAAATCTAAAGCCTTTTCAAAATTTTTAAGCTGTTCGCTGAATTGCTGCGAACGAAGCTTGCATTTAAATGTTCCCGGCGATATTGCGGTTATGACGAACCCGTAATCATCTATCATATCCTGCAGCATTTCTTTTTCATCCCCGGATATGAAAGGAACTCTTCCGGTTGCGGTTCCGCGCAATTCAATCCGTTTCAGGCCCAAAGCAGCTGCCGCGCCAAGCGCAAAAGGCAGATTTACCGATAATTCATCTGTGACAATCCCTAAATTCATATTTATACCTTCTTTCACAACTTATCTTTTATCCCTAACGGCGCAATAGCTTGGGCCGCCGGCTCTCAATAACTGCGCGCACTTCCCGCAAGTCGTGCACAATTGGTTTTTATTTGGCAATTTACCGTTTAAAACATCCCTCGGAAAATCAGGATAAGCAAAACTCATACGGCCAAGCCCAACAAATTCACATCTGCCGGTAAGAATTTCACCTGCTGCAGCGAACGGAATGTATTCTCTTAAATAGGTGAATCCCGTACCTACCACCGGAATTTCTTTAACCGTATCCTGAATTTCGCCGACAACCGAAAACATTCTTGAAACCCCAAAAAGCGGGGACTCGTTCTTTTCAACATCATTCGGCCTGTTAACAAAGGAGTTGTAGTAGGGTGAGCCTGTGGTGATGTTAAAAATATCGATATGACGGTCTTTGCATTTTTTTACAAGGCTAAGCGTTTCCGTTAAATCGGGTTTCATATAATCATTTTTGTCACAGGAAAAACCGGCAGGCAAAGCATCAAAGCCGTTCAACCTTGTGCCTACAATAAAGTTCCCTCCAACTTCATTTCTCACAGCATTTATACAATCCAGATAAAGTTTTGTACGGTTTTCAAAGCTTCCGCCATATTTGCCCGGCCTTTCAAAAGCCGATAAGAGTTCGCTGAGCAAATATCTATGGCAGCATTTTACATCCACACCGTCAAAGCCGGCTTTTTTTGCCAAAGAAGCTGTCTTTGCAAAATAACCGGGGATTTCATCAAGATATTCATCCTTGGCAACCGGCAAGTCGGGGCTGATATTGTGCCTGATATCAATTTCAGGGCTGTGATAAGCAATGATGGGCTGCGGTTTGCCGAAAGGCTTTGAAAATCTTCCCGAATGAGTAATCTGCATAATTAAAACAGGTGAAAAGCCATTTGTCTTAAAAGCTTCTTTTTTAATTTCATCTGCAAGATTCCGGAATAACGGCAGATTCTCTTCTGTCAGGATAAGCTGATTCGCGCTGGCTCTCGCTTCCGGCAGCACACTTACAGCTTCAAACCATATTAGCCCGGATCCTCCGCGGGCAAAACGCCTGTAGCGTTCGCG
>Ga0116171_10006479_pt1 | contig 10102 bp, 7 predicted proteins | sample AD_JPNHW2_MetaG_FD_89798 | JGI IMG/M metagenome (GOLD analysis project Ga0116171, IMG submission 89798) | Active sludge microbial communities of municipal wastewater-treating anaerobic digesters from Japan - AD_JPNHW2_MetaG | ecosystem: Engineered > Bioreactor > Anaerobic > Digestate | place...
GGCTTTATGAAACCCGAAATTCTTACCTGTTTCATTTTTAGCAACGGAGGCACTGATCAGGCTGTCTCGCGGGGCTGCTCTAAACCCTTTGCCAATCCTTTCAAAAAATCTGAGAAACAAAACCTGAATGGGTAATCCGACCAAAGCATAGAGAGGGGTTATCAGGGCGGTAAGCCCATACCCAAGTATCATAAAGGGCTTGTTCTTTCCAATCTTGTCACTCCAGCGTCCCGAAAATGCCTTGAATAAAGAGGCGGTGCTTTCTGCAATTCCTTCAATCAGGGAAATGGAAGTCTTGGAAGCTCCAAGCGACAATAGGAACAGGGGCATCACACTATAAATCATTTTCGTGGAAGTGTCCGTAAATAAACTGGTCAATCCGGTGAAAAAGACATTTTTGTGTAATCCAAATATTTTTTTGTTTCCCATAATGCTCTGTTGAAATAGTTCTTCCCTAAATTAAGTTTTGTGTCTGTGTCCAGGTGGCTTTCGGCCTAATTCAGCGCGCAAAATTAGCAAGATTTTTTTGGAAATTGACATTTGAATGAAATTAATGAAATAGGGGTTAACCAAAGGATTTAATCAAAACGCCCTGAGAGTTTTTCCTATAGGGCGTTAGTCTTTAGCAATATGTATTTGACTTATTGTCTGTTTTTCTTGAAGTTTTCTGCCTGTTCAAAAATCTCTACATATACTTCATCTCTCTCTACCGGTGGATATCCAAACTCATCTAATATCAAAATCAAATCAACTTTTAATGCGGATTTAATGTCGTCACGCTTGTTCCAATCAGGAAATTTGGACTGATTATCGACAATAACTTTTACAGCTTTTGATAATTCAATCAATTTGTCTTCGGGATAAGTGAAATCATATTTTATGCAAAGTTCTTTCAGAATATCGTAAAAGGCTTTTTCTTCAAAGTCAATTCCTAATTCTTCCCCGGCTTTAAATTCCTTTTTAACATCCCAAATGAGGTTGGTTAGGGCTTCTGCCATCTCTTCGTAAACTTCACTTCTTAAAATGTCGTTTGCATCACGATTGTTGTATCTATCAACAATTGCTTGCATTTTCTTAGGAAAGTCTATCCCTTTCATTCGGTTTACTTTTCTGATTTCTCCAATTACTTTAGCCAATAATTGTTGCAGCAGTTTGATTTTGGTATTTGGAAGTTTGATTTTGTCAATCTTAGCCAAATAATTTTCATCAAAAATGTCTTGCTCCGTTTCGACTTCCTCCCCGAGTTTAAAGATCTCTTCAACCCCATTACTTTGCAAAGCATCTTTTATCATTTCCCGAACTTTGGCATTCATTTGTGCATTGTCGGGAGCGTTGCCTTTTGTGAGTTTGAAAACGATGGAACGAACAGCCAAATAAAAATGCGTGTAATCTCTTTCAGGTTGTGTCAGCTTTTCGCTTCCAGCACAAATGTCATAAGCAGCTTTCAGTCTTTGAACCAATCCCATAAAACGGGCTTCAAATTCTTTGGTTTGTTGTACAAATTCTGCCGCTAAATTCAATACATTTAATTGTTCAATAGGGCTTACATATGGGGCGAAATATTTTTCGCCAACATCAAACTTATGCATCAGTTTTGCCAACAAATCCAAATGGTCTCGAACAACAACCAATGATTGTTCTATTTCTTCAAAATTCTCTTCATCACCTTTGTTGTATTTGGCAAGAGCCAGATTCATTTGGTTTTTGATGCCGATATAATCAACTGCCAAACCCTTGTTTTTACCTTCAAACTTGCGGTTTACTCTTGAAATGGTTTGAATCAAATTGTGTTGCTGGATAGGCTTGTCAATGTAAATGCTATCCAAGAACGGTACGTCAAAACCTGTAAGCCACATATCTACTACAATGGCGATTTTAAAATTCGATTTTGGATTTTTAAACTGTCGGTCAAGTTCTCTACGGTCATCAGAAGTCCCCAACAAATCCCAAAGTTCTTTCGGGTCGTCTTTATCTCTGGTCATTACCAATTTGATGCGTTCAATCGGTTTTAATTCCCTCTTGTCTTTGTCGGTAAGTTCTACTCCTTCGTCGGCTTCTCTTATTTCACTCCATTCAGGTCTAAGTGCAATAATGTTCTTATAGAGTTCGTATGCAATTTCACGATTGCTACTTACAAACATTGCCTTCCCTTTTACTGTGGCACCTTCCGAAATCCTATTTTCATAATGGGTTACAAAATCTTCTGCAACAGCTTGCAAACGGTCGGGGTCTCCAAGAATGGCATACATATTTGCAGTTTCCTGTTTGCTCTTATTAATCTGATATTCGTTAGCTCCTAATTGGGCAGCCTCTTCGTAGTATTGTTCAATCTTTTCTAATTCGCTATTTTTCAAAGCTACTTTGGCAGCCCTTCCTTCATAGACGATTTTTACGGTGATTTCATCTTTTACCGATTCGGTCATGGTGTAGGCATCCACCACTTTACCGAATACGTCGAGCGTTGCATCGATGGGGGTGCCTGTGAAACCAACGTAAGTGGCGTTGGGTAAAGAATCGTGCAAATATTTAGCAAAACCGAAGCTCTTTTTTATGCCTTCTTCGGTTACTGTAATTTTTTGATCGAGGTTTACCTGAGTTCGGTGTGCTTCGTCGGAAATACAAATCACATTGGTTCTGTCAGTGAGGAGTTCGGTATCTTCGGTAAATTTGTGGATGGTTGTGAGAAAAACTCCTCCACTTTGTCTGTCTTGTAATTTTGTTCTCAGATCGGCTCGACTTTCAACGCTCTCCACAGCATTGTCACCAATAAATCCTTTTGCATTTATGAATTGTGCTGAAAGTTGGTCGTCTAAATCGGTGCGGTCGGTAATCAACACAATGGTTGGACTTTCAAAGTATTCGCTTTTCATCAGCAAGCGGGTAAGGTAAAGCATTGTGAAGCTTTTTCCAGAACCCGTTGCTCCGAAATAGGTTCCTCCTTTGCCGTCCCCTTTAGGTTTTTGAGATTTTTTGATATTTTCATATAATGCCCTTGCTGCGTAATACTGCGGATAACGACAAACTATTTTTTCTTCTTTTTTGCTCTTATCAGGTATATAAATGAAGTTTCGGATAATATCACGTAAGCGTTTTTTGTCGAACATCCCCTTAACCAGTGTAAACATACTGTCGATGCCATCTACATCTTTGGCAAGACCTGCTATCCTGCGCCAGCCATAGAAAAAATCGTAAGAGGCAAAGAATGAACCTGCTTTGTTGTTTATGCCATCGCTGATAACGCAAAAAGTATTGTATTTAAACAGCTCCGGGATATCCCTGCGGTAACGAATCGTTAGTTGTTTGAATGCATCAAAAATGGTAGCATCCTCACGAATGGCACTTTTAAACTCAAAAACCACTAAAGGCAAACCATTGATATAAATAATGCCGTCAGGAATGCGTTTTTCATTGCCCACAATTTCCAACTGATTTACAAATTTGTAAATATTGTGGTCGGGTGGGGGTGTATTTTCAAATTCCAAGGTTTGGGCTGCTACGTGAATTAATTGTGCTGCCTCGGGTTGACGATGTTTGTTTAGCCCCGAATAATCTATCAATTGAATATAAATGTCTTTTTGGTTGCGGTCTTCACGTTTCAGAATAAACCCGTCTGAAAGCATTTTCGTAAATGTTTTGTTGCTTTCGTACAGGTCAGAAGCAGGAAGCGATTTCAGTTGAAGAATAATCGATTTGATTTCGTTTGCCGTAATGCCCTGACACCTGTATTGTTTAAAAAGAAATTTCTGCAAATCTTCTTCAATCAATACATCGTCTGGTTTTCTCGAAATGGTAAGACCATGTTGGTGTTTAAAACCTTCGTTCCCTAATAATTCCGTAAATGCCTCTTCTAATTTTTCTTCGGTGAATTTCATTCTGTGTAAAATTTATCATCCGCCCATTGTGCCGGATTATTTAAAATATATTCCGAAATACGTCGATATGATTCTTCGTTTCGGATAATGTGGTCGTAATAATTGCGTTGCCAAACATAATATATATCCGTATTTTGTCGCATCCATTTGGTCACCCCGATTTTAAAACCCCGAATTACGGATCCGATGGTTTGGGATGGGGATTGCATGGGCGTTGGTGATGGCGATGATGCGGGCGTTGATGGGGGTATTGGTAGGGGCGAAATATTTTTCGCCCCTACGGTCCGTACGGATAATTCGATGATACCGTGGATATGGTTGGGCATGATTACGTATTCGTGTAATATTACCTGTTTGAAATGTTCGGGGATTTCAATCCAACATTTTTTCGCAATTTTACCTGCATCGTTCAACACCATTTTCGCCTGTATGGGCGAAACATTTTTCGCCCCTACGGTTGGCGTGCAATTTTCCGTTGATATAATGGGCGAAATATTTTTCGCCCCCATGATTTCACCAAACAAACACGCCCTGTCCTGACAACAAATGGTTATAAAATACAATCCTGCCTGCGAATAATCGTAGTCTTTTAATCGTATGGAACGACGATTGGGAAGGTGGGGGTTGTATGGAAGCATTATGTTTTTCTTATTTTTCTTCGGTGAATTTCATTGTAAAAATAATTTATCTTTTGACCAACGAGTAGAGGATTATTCAGAATATAATCCGCTATAAATAATACCGCCCTCTTGATAATTAAAAAAGGCAATCACTTCTTTTTCAATATCCACTTCGTTATTGAGTTCCTGCTTATATTCTATACGGTTGGTTTCGGACATTTCTTTGTTTTATTTTAGTGAAATAGATTAATCACCTTTTTAGTAAATGAAACTTGATTACTTTGTTCTTCAACCATTTTTTCATTTACCGGATTATTAATTAAATACTCTACAAAAGCCCTTTTTATTTTTTTGTTAAGGTCTCTCATATTATTGAACTTAGATACATTTATTGTTGACATTAATTCGTTATAAGAATTTGTAGGTAGTGTAGTTTCAAACTCTTTATTAACTTTACTTATAATATCATTAACTCTGAATTCCGCATACTTTTTTTTGTCCTCATCATAAAGGACTGTAAACTGACACTTATAGTCAAATCTTGAGCGTAATTCAGGTGATATTTTTGATTGAAAGTCTTCTTTGGGAATATTTGATGTGAATACAATAATAAATCCATTTAAATCAATTTCTTCTGCCAATGAACTTATTATTTTTCCACTCTCCAACACATCAAGAAAATAGTTAAACAAAGTTGCATTTGATTTTTCAAATTCATCTATCAAAAGTATTCCGACATCAGTATTTCGTGTCCTTATGAAGATTTCACCATCTTCGCTACCAATATATCCTCTGGCACTACCTATCAAAGAACTTAAAGAAAATTCACTGCTGTAATTACCAAAATTCACTTTTGCCAATTTCTTTTTTCCACCTAAACATTTATATATAGTGCGAGCAACCTCTGTTTTGCCGACACCTGATTCCCCCAATAGAAAAAGTGAAAGGATTTTATGTTCGCCTATTTTATTGAAAACGCGAAATGAATTAATTAAGTCAATAAAATCATCTTTAAACTTATCGTGCCCATATAAACTTTTATTAAAGTTTTGATGAAATTCTTTAAATTCATCATCATTGAGGTCAATGATTAATTTATGCGTTTTTGTCAATACATCGGTTTTGTGTTTAATAACATCATCAAACGCGTCAGGTAATTTACTATAATCAAGCTCAATGTCCTTAAAAAACAAAAAGCAATACCTTAATTCATATTCTAATAACTCTTTATGTTTTTTGTCGGCAACAAAAATAACATCATCACTAAATAATCTCAAAACTTCCTCACCAAGATATTGAATGTCATTAAGTGAGTATAAAGTTCCTAATGCAGACAAATCGACTATTTGAGAATTGAAATCACATTTACTTACCAGATTATTATCTTTTATAAATTCAGTTATACTTAAAATATTATATCCTTCAATCTTCTTAATCTCTCTGAGAATTGCAAATTCGCTCCTGTTATAAAATAATAGTTCTTCTTTCATTAAAATAGTTTCTATGTATTCGGGATACTTACATTCTGAATAATTGCAAGTAAGTCAATATAGTAGTATTCTTTACTGCTGAATTTTGAACTTACAAAATTATTACTTTGTTGATTTTGCGGATATTGACTATCCTGTATTTCGTCATCGGGAAGACTTCCTTTATTTTGAAAGTTTGTCAATTCCCCGAGGTCTTTATAGAATTCAAATGAATTTTTCAATTGGTTTATATTTATTTTCCCTTTATAAAGTCCTATCAAGCTTACCTTGCCAATAAATAAATCATCAACACAATAAGAACTTTCAAACTCGCTTTCAAATGTAATAGGAATCTTTGCTAATATTTCATCCTCAATATCACCAATGGTTCCTTTCATTTTGTAAGCGTAGTCTTTAAACATTGAATTAAAGAGATTGGTGAAATCTAATCCATTAGCACCTGGCACAGTCAGTCCTTTAAAAGATCCACTCGTAAACATTTTCACAATACGAAGTTCAGCTTCGTTTTCAAGAGATAAATTCACATTGTCTATTTGAATTAATTCACCTTCTTTTATGTTCTCAAATTTATTTATTTTTTTAGATTTCTCGATTACCTCGTTTAATATAACAGATTTTGTTGTTTTTATTTCAAATGTTTCTAAAACCTTTTTTGAACCATTTCCCTTTATATTTCCACCAGCTTCCACATCACCAAGTTTAAATATATCTAAAATACTAAAACCCAATTTTGTTTTAAGATATGCTTCACCTTCTATCCCTCTATTCTTTTCAACTTGTTGCTCTGAAAGAATAGTATTATTAAGCATCATTTTTATTTCATAAACTTTTGGGAAGTTTATATAGTATATGTTAAATATCATAATCTATTCATTTAATTTTAATTTGTTGCTAATTTTGAAAGAATCAATTCTTTTAACTCCGTTAATGAATTAATACTCTTTTCTGCAAGTAATTTTCGTGAAAATATTGGTCCACACACATCTTCAAATTTTTTAAATAATCGCTCATCAGGAACTATAATCTTAATTGGATTTAAGATTTGCATTGTTAAAAATTTTGTTGCAGTTCCTGAAGATGTTCCTTTAAATTCTTCAAGTTTTCCAATAACTTCAAAATATCCTTGATAAATACTAATACAATTATCATTAGGTGTAATGATGTAGGTACGTTGATAAGCATCGAATTTTCCCTTAAAATATTTGAAAGGGTAAATTGCGCTTGCATTATTTCCAGCAAGTAGTAATGCTTCACAATCGAACGAAAAGGTATTGGTTTTAAAAGTTTCTTGTGAACAAGTGAAAAATGGGTACAAACCATCTGAAACAGAAGCGTCAGAATTAAGTTTGCCTGTTTTAAAATTAAATGCTTCTTTATATGTTTTTAATTGCCATCCCACCGGAATCTCCTTCCCCAACTCCTCATTCCAAATCATTTTTCCGCCATTGCTTTTATAAGGTTGTCCATTTTCATCAGGAAATTCGAATTCCACAAACCACTCCCTATAAATTGCCTGTGCGGTTTCTTCGAGTTTTTGTATTAGTTGGTCGTTTAAGTCTATCCGGTTTTGTATAGTGTTGTATTCGGCTACGATTTCTTTTTGTTTTTCAATGGGGGGCACAGGTAATTTTAATTCCAAAAAATCCTCCCAAGGTAAATTTCCTCTTACTCCACCAACTGCATAATAGGAAGCTTGACGGTCAAATTCTGAGCGTTCAAACCACATCATTAAAAACTCGGGCATCAATAATTCTTCATCTATTACTTTAAAAATGGGGTAAGCCGGAGACATAATTGCCTTTTTCTCTGAGTACATAGCAATCGGGATTTTTCCATCACGACTTACCTGCATCAAACTACAAGCAAATTGATTTCTTTTTATTGTTTTATAATTAGATAAATCTGTTCCAATGATGTTTGCCACCGATTTGATGAATTGTTTGGAAATACTCAACCCTACCAAAGGCAAATCTTCCAATGATGTATTGCGTTCATCAACCGGCTGTATATATTCGCCAAGTGGTTTATAGTTCGTTTGCATAGTTTTCGTCGGTTTTATAGCCTTGTTGGGGATGGTTATGGGTAAAAGGGAAATGTTTTTTAATTTTGCCGTCTTTTAAAAGTCTTGGTAAAATTTTATTTCTTACATAAGTTTCTGATTTCCCTAGCTTTTTAGCAAGCTCTTCTTTTTTAATATAACTGTCTTTGCATATTTCTAAAATGGTTCGCTCTAATTCTTCCCATTTCATATTTTTTCTGTAAAATTGAGACTTATTATCTGAGGTTGCACCCTTTTTCTTTAAGGTTGCACCCTTTTTCTTTAAGGTTGCACCCTTTTTCTTTGAGGTTGCACCCTTTTTGTGTTTATCTGATTGATTATTAGTTGTATCAAGAGAGGTGTCAACCATTCCGGAGGTTGCAACCTTTCTGTCGGAGGTGTCAACCTTTTGTTTGAGTTTATAGATAGTCCATCGACCATTATTGTCCGATTCCAAATACCCGTCCGTACACATTTTTTTCAACATTCCGGTAATGTCGGAAGGGTGCAAGTTCAAAACATACTGCAATCGGTGGTTGGAAATGGACCCTTCAATCAAACAAAAGGATAATACAGTTAGTTCGTCGGGAGCAAGATGACTTACATCTTCAAAAATAGCTTCAAGTTCGTTGAGTGTTTGGTCGGGAATAACACTGAACATGGGTAAGGTAAGTTTCACTTTGTCGGGTTGGTTTTCGAGTTCCAAAAAAGGTCTTCTCCAATGAGATTCCTTCCATCCGCTCATGATTTTGTCAACACCGCTACCGGCTTTTTCTGCACGGCCTATAAACATAAACATTTGTTGCAGTGACGGATTACGACATTCACTTATCCCGCCGGCATAGTATTGTTCCAAAGAAACGAGCAGTGTTCCGGGATTTGAAAAAACAAACTTCTCAGTATCAAGTTCGACAATGATATTTCCGCTAAGAGAATAATCGGTGTGTACCAATGCATTGACAAATGCTTCACGAAGAGCAACATGTGTGGGAGATTCATCAACCCGTTCGTCTTTGTCCAATCGAAATGGTTTTGGTAATGTGGAAGATAATTTGGGCCATACTTTGAGATAAAACTGAAGAAGATTACATTCCCATGAGCCATCTGGATAAATACGGTCTGTCCATCGTATTTTTGCATCTGTTGACAAGCGTTCTCTGAAATCAGGAAAATAATTGGGCAATACTTCTTGTTCTTTAATGCTGTCTTCTTTTCCAAACATTAATAAACCGGCCAAAGTAATACCCTTAGCATTGGTTTTCCTATCAATCCTATAAGCCCCCAATTTTCGTAACAATTCCTTATCATCAAGAACAAGCCATGGATGTCCCGGATGTGAAGATGAAAATAACTGCCGATATTGTTTGATACTTGTAGTATCTAAATCGTCAAATGAATAGTGTTCAATAATTAAAGAATCTCTTTTTAATTCGGCACTAGAATCAGCAAGCATTCTTTTTACTTCATCATCGGTGCACCTATAGTCACCTTCATGATTTCTTTTGTAGGTATTCCCAAAGGGATTTCGTGTAAGAAAGACAGGTCTTTCTGTACGGCGTGCAATGGGGACTCTAAGGGCTAATAATTTTTTCCCTTTTATTTCAATTATTCTAATGTCTTCATTTTTTAGAAGATTCTTGCTTACCGTATTGGGATTGTTACATTCATCCCAAAATTGTTTTTTGTATTTGGCAATTTGTTCATCAGTTAATCCTTCAACAGTGTAAACGCCTCTTTTATCTTTAACTCCAATTACAATAATTCCGGTATTGGTATTGGCAAAGGCTGAATAAGTTTTCCAAAGTTCTTTAGGAAAACCTTCTTTACCTGACTTGTATTCAATTTCTGTATATTCATCGGGTAAAAAATCATTTTGTATGAGTGAATATATAGAATATTCCTCATCAAAATCAAACATGCTTAACTGTTTTTCATTCATTCTAGTTCAATTTTATAACCCAAATTTTCAAAAACACGTAATAATTCTTCATGTGAAACAGCTTCGGCATTCAATAATTCTGCAAACTCGCTTTGCAGTTTTTGCATTTTCTCATCAAAATCAATGTTCTCGTCACGGTTTAC
>Ga0116171_10006480_pt1 | contig 10102 bp, 6 predicted proteins | sample AD_JPNHW2_MetaG_FD_89798 | JGI IMG/M metagenome (GOLD analysis project Ga0116171, IMG submission 89798) | Active sludge microbial communities of municipal wastewater-treating anaerobic digesters from Japan - AD_JPNHW2_MetaG | ecosystem: Engineered > Bioreactor > Anaerobic > Digestate | place...
TGAACCCTATTGTGGTGGCAATAAATAGAAGCGTCGCCAGTGTTGAACCCGCCGATATAAAACGAAATTGTTTCTTTTTGGCCGGTCCTAAAAAATATAGCGAAGAAACCGCAATGAAAATCATGAACACTACGATGATCCATTTACATATTTTAAGGATAAAGAAAACAATGCTTTCTTCAATAATCTGGGCTGATCTCAGGTATTCTAACCCCGTTGTGCCAAGCATTATCAAAAGCACCGCAACGATGATAATAAAAGTGATTATTATCATCAAAGCAACAGAAATGGCATATTGTTGCCACACCTTTCTTGTTTCAATTTCGTGGGTTGTACTGTTAAAAGCGGTAATAAGTCCAAGGATGCCATTGGAGGAAAAATATAATGCCAGGATAAAACCTAATGACAATAATCCCCCATGTTGCCTGGCGATGATGTCCGTTATGGTTTCATTGATCATTCCGTTTACATTTTCGGGCAGAGCCGTGCGGATAGTTTCCAGCAGGGTGGTTTGAAAATTCTCAATAGGAATATAAGGAATAAGCGTAAACATAAATATTATTGCAGGAAACATAGCAATAAAAAATTTATATGCCACCGAACTGGCGCGCGTTGTAATTGCTCCGTTTAAGAGCCCTTTTACGAAAAAAACAACAACATCATAGAGCGGCATTTCGTCAAAGCCGGGAAGTATAATTTTTTTTGCTGTAAAACGTAGTGTTCTAAAAAGCCTGGAGGCCTTAATCACATTTATTATGTCGGACTTTTTTTTCATTAAACAGCTTTGAGGCTGAGGTCAAGGCTTTTAATATGGTGAGTGGTTGCCCCAACCGAAATATAATCAACGCCGGTAAGTGCATATTCCCGGATATTGTCCAGTTTTATACCGCCAGAGGCTTCAGTTTCAAATCTATTACCGATTATGTCTACAGCTTTTTTAAGGTCATGGGGTGTAAAGTTGTCAAGCATAATGCGATCAACACCTCCCGTAATCAATACTTCATTCAGTTCATCGAAATTACGGACTTCAATTTCAATTTTAAGTTTTTTACCAAGCCGATCCAGATAGTTATGTTCGGCAAGTATCGCCTGTTTAATTCCTCCGGCAAAATCCACATGATTATCTTTGATCATGACCATGTCGTAAAGGCCCATACGGTGATTTACACCCCCGCCAATAACGACAGCCATTTTTTCAAAAATTCTCATATTTGGCGTTGTCTTCCTGGTGTCAAGCAAAAGGGCATGAGTTCCTTCAAGCATTTTGACATATTTATTTGTCGAAGTTGCTATTCCACTCATCCGTTGCATAAAATTCAACATTGTTCTTTCGGCCATCAACATAGAACGGCAACGGCCGGAAACGAAAAAAACAAGATCACCCCGTTTAACTTCAGCGCCGTCGCTCAAAAGGATTTCCATTTTCAGCCCGGGATCGATTTTTTGAAAAACCATTTCTGCTATATCAACACCGGCAATGATGCCGTCTTCTTTGACGAGTAATTTCATTTTTCCGGTAACATGTTCAGGAATTGTTGCCAATGAAGTATGATCGCCATCCCCTAAATCTTCAGCAATGGCCTGTTCTATTAATAAAATGCGATTATCCATTATTTATAAATGTTCAGCTGATTTCTGAGATATTCAGCGGAGTACATTACTCTGCTTCAAATTGCAATTGATGTATAAGGGGAACGTTATTAACTTTTTTTATCAGGAAATAAGTTTTATAAGTCGTTGATTTTGTTAATAATGTCCCCACGGCAAATTGCGAACCTTCGTTGGAGGAGCCTTGCTGGTTTATTTTAAAAGAAACCGGAGGATTTTTAGTGAAAAAATCTTTAACGATCATTTCAGCCTGTGATTTACTGTATGTTCCCTCAGTGCCGGGAACGGTAAGGTCGATGCTTGAATTAAAATATGACGCGAGTTTTTTTGAATCTCCCGAATTAATAGCTGCGGCAACACTGGCGGTGATATCATCCAGAATAACAAGAAATGCTGTATCACCGGATACTGTGTTTTTGATCGGTTCGGCGCTGACGTTTAATGAACCCCAAAACATCATGGCTATTATTACTAAATATTTCATGTTTGTAATTTTGAACGATATTTGTTTACAAAAACCAAGCCACAACACGTACTGATAAATATGAGGCAAAATTAAAAAAAAATCATATATGATTGAAAATAATCACTATTTATAAGTTTGCAAAACCTTTTGATTATGAAAATTACGATACTTTTTAACGGCAGGACTAATGTTGATTATATTAGACAAGGTATTGAAGAATATCTTAGCCGGCTGAAACATTATATAAAATTTGAGATTATTGAGGTGCCGGAAATAAAAAATGCAAAAAATTTAAGTGAGGAACAGTACCGTCAAAATGAAGCCGAACTTATGAAGAAGAATTTCCCCAAATCCGACTATATCGTGTTATTGGATGAAAATGGCAATGAGTTTTCATCGGAAAAGTTTGCCCGTTTTCTCGAACATAAAATTCAGACGGGAATAAAAAACCTCATGTTTATTGTCGGCGGGCCATATGGATTTTCGGATGAAATAAAAAATATGGCTTCGTATACGATATCGTTATCACAGATGACCTTTCCGCATCAATTGGTTCGTTTGATTTTTGCAGAACAATTGTACCGGGCTTTTACCATTATCAAAAAGGAAAAGTATCATCATTCCTGACAATAAATTTATTTATTATCCTTTTTGATTTTTATTCTTTTACGTTTGTTAAGAATGATTGAAGCAATGAAGATAACAAAAGTTATAACCGTTAAATACATGGCTATACGTCCGATGTAATCGCCAAATTGCGCATATAAGGTAATTTTGTTATTGCCATTGATTTTCATTTCAATTACATTGGGAGTCCAGTAGGTTGTGGGTTGAAAAACATCACCGCGCTGGTTTATAAAAGCAGAAATGCCCGTATTTGCCGATCGTGCAATACTGCGACGGAATTCAACAGCCCTTAATCTTGCGTACTGCATATGTTGCCGGTGTCCTGCGGTATTGTTCCACCAACCGTCATTAGTTATGATGAAGATCAGGTTGGCGCCGTTTCTTATATACCCCGACATGAAATCGCCATAGATTGACTCATAACAAATTACAGGTGCTACTTTTACCGGACTATTTTTTGCCCCGAAAACAGAACGTTCATCTTGTGTACAATTGCTTCCGGTCATACCTCCAAGATCAATGGCAAAATCTTCGAGAGGTTTAAGAAGTTTTGGGAAAGGCATCATTTCTACCCCGGGAACTAATTTTGATTTGTGATAAAGCTGCGGAATCATCATCGAGTCAAGGTACAGTGCCGTGTTGCATACGTCATAATAATAATGCTGATTGGTGGCATAACGTGCTGTTCGTGATAGTTTTTCACCATCCTTATATATTTTAAAAGAAGAGATTCCAATGACAATTTTTAGCTTCGGATATTTTTTTATCAGGCTTTTAAGGCTGTCAATACTCTCGTATTCATTTATTTCATTCTCGTTGATGTATTCAGGAATAGCTGTTTCAGGACAAACAAGGAAATCAGTATTCTTGTTTATTTTTTGCTTTGCCAGGTTGAATATTTTATCAAGCTGTTGCTGAATTGTCATCCCTCCGAATTTCTCATTATATGGATCGATATTGGGCTGAACGACAACACATTCATAAGGCTGTTCTTTCTCTTTATAGGTATAGTAAACAATAAGCGAGGAGGCTATTGGAATGAGCAACAATAAAACAATAGAAGAACCATAAATGTATACGCTTTTGCGTGATCTATACTTACCAAAGGCTCTTAAAAGTAATTTGTATACTAAGATATTGATCAGAAGAATCCATAAATCACCGCCAAAAACCCCGGTGTATTCATACCATTGAATTAATTCGGGATAATTCGCAAATCCGTTGCCCAGGTTTAACCATGACCACGAAAGGTCCCAATCAAGGTGAAGAAACTCAAAGGTTATCCAGAAAAAAATAAGAATATATAAACCACCTCTTGATTTTAAAACGGTTCTCCGGACTACGTGATAGGCGAAGAAGGCAAGGGTCATGAACAATGCATTAAAAACTATGGCCATAGCGGCTCCGAAAGAAGTAGAATAATATATCCACCAGGTGGTCAGAAAGTTCCAGATAAAAAATGCGATATAAGAAAAAAAGAATACACTTGATCTTATAAAATTGTGTTTGTTTTTAGATATAAAATCTTCAATGTATAAAAGCGGAACAAATGCCACAAACAATAAAAAGGGGAATCCGCGTGCCGGCCATGCCAATGAAAGCAGAACACCACTCAGAATAGCTAAAAGCAGTAAATATTTTTTTTTCATTACCTTTTATGAAGAGGAAGCAAATTTAGTAATTATTCATTAACAATAAATGCAGGGTTTTTATATAGCGCCATGCTTACTTGTCCTTTCCGGGAGCTTTTCAAAAGCTGCCAGTTCTGAATGGTGTCCCTTATTTTATCCGGATTTTTTATATTATAAATATTTGATAAAATAAAATATTGGCATTCTTTAAGTGGAGTTCCTTCCGCATCAGAATATTTGAAATCCTCTGAAAAATCAGTGAATTTATGATTGTTTGTAAGAGGATAAAAAGAAAACACTTCAGAAGGTTTTATGTTTTGTTGTTTTACATAATGTGCAAATTCTTTTTCCATTTTAAAATAGGGAATAACTTTTAACGAGGTTTCCCATGCATTCCCATATTTCTGTGGATATATTATAAAATTTCCGGTAAATAAAAATATGATTATCAGGGTTATTAATGTTCCACGCGCAGTTTGGGATTTTATTTCCTGCAAACAAACAACAGTTGTAATGCTTAAAAAAACGAAAGTTATTAGAAAGTATTTATGTCCAACCGGGTTGGAAAGAAAAACCATGATTAAGCAATTTATTCCAAGAGGAATGAATAACAGTGTCAATAATTCTTTTATGTTACTGTTTAGTTTTAATTTTTTATAAAAGGTGAAAATTCCGATGATCAGAAACAACCATAGAATGATTCGTCCCGAATCAGCCAGTTTCCATAGAATAAAAACAAACTGCCTTAAAATCATTTCACCATGATTCATGCTCAAATGTACAAGGTTTGTTGGGTTAAGGATTACCCAGCCTGTTTTTATATAATGAAAGATAAACCAGAAGAGGGAAAGAGCAATAGCTGGTATATAAACAAAAAAATCTTTTAATCCCGGCCATCTTTTTTTGTCAATAGTAATTATGATTACATGAATAATTACCAGGCTGAAAATGAAAAACAATGCCCTGAATGAAAGTGTTGAGAGGAACAGAAGACTTATAGAATATTTCAAATGCTTTTCTTCCAGTAATGTTCGTACTGCCAATAAAGAGAAGTATAAAAGAAAAATATCATAACTCATCAAAACAATTTGGGTGGAAAATGCCGGATCGAAAAGTACAATCAAGTAAACAAATCCCAAAAATTCCGGTTTAATAAATTTTGCCGAGATGTTTTTTATTTCCCAAAGGATACCAAGCACAAAAGGAATAATTGCTAGATGGCAAACTACAAGGCTTTTGCCAAATATTGAACACATTACAGCAAGATAAAATGCATTTAATGTAGGAGCGCCAAAATCCGTAATTGCCGGAGGGATAAAACTATTGAAAGAGTTATCGTTGTAAAAACAGATGTATTCACTAATTGACACATTATCCCAGAAAAAGGGAATATTTATTGAAAAAAAATTAATAAAAACGGCAGCGATTGCAAACAGTAAAAATACGCCTCCCGGTTTTCTGAAAAATGCCATTTGCATTAGGTTAGCCATCAGATTTTTTTATGATTTTTTTTATCACATACTGTGGCTTGTTGTTTAAGGTGAGGTATATTCTTCCTATATATTCTCCGATCAGCCCGAGAATCATGATCGTTAACCCGCCAAAGAAAATAATCAGAATAACAATGGTGGTCCAGCCTTCAAGAATGTCTTTTAAAATAAAATGTTCATAGAGATAGTATAATATCAATCCCATACCTGTCAGGGCAATAAAAAATCCAATCAGTGTCATTAAACGAAGAGGGATCACTGAAAAACCTGAAAATAACCTAAACAAAACTGACGCTGACCGGAACAAGGTATAATTCCCTTTTCCAGACTGACGACGATAATGCCTTACTTTTATTTGGCAAATATTGTTTGTAATGGTAAGGATTATTCCGTCAATGTATGGGTAAAGTCCTGAAAAACGGGCTATTTCATCAGCAATGTTTCTCCTGATGATTTTAAAAGGAGAAAGATATAATTTTTTAGGCTTATTCAGCAACCACACTGCCATGCTGCCATTTACCTTACTGCCTGTTTTTTTTATAAAGGATTGTTGGTTGTTTTCATAAGCAGCATAGCAAACATCATAACCTTCACGGCATTTATCGTAAAGTTTTATTATATCTTCCGGAGCATGTTGAAGATCGTCATCCATAATAACAATATAATCTCCGTCAACATGCCTTAATCCTGCAAGTATAGCGTTATCCTGACCAGAATTTTTTATCAGGTCAATTGCAATAATCTTTTTGTTTGCAGCAGCTAACAGTTCCAATTTTTTCCAGCTGTCATCATTGCTACCATCATTAATAAAAATAACCTCGTATGAATGATTTTGCAATGCATTGCAAATACGGGCGTACAAGTCATTTAAGATAATACTGCTGTTATAAACAGGGATAACAATACTGAGTTCGATATCCGGCATTATAGGACTTTTAACTGGCTGTTTTTACAAAAATAGCATAAAGAAATATCCCAGCCATATCATAAGTGTTGGACATTAAAATATGTTTTGGAAAAACCAAAAGAAAACGGTTAATACTTTAGTTAATACTTTATGATAATAAACTCAGTTCTTCTGTTCATCTGATGCTGTTGTTCGGTACATGGCACAACATTTTTACCTTCACAGGCGCATTCGTTTACCAGGCGCGTTTCTCCATAACCTTTTCCATAGATTCTTTCAGGATTGGTAATACGTTGTTGTATATAGCTTGCTGAAGATTTTGCCCTGTTTTCCGATAAGGTCATATTATACGCATAGCTGGAACGGCAGTCGGTGTGTGAACCTAATTCAATAACCATGTTTGGATATTCATTCATGATTTTAACAATTTTATCAAGTTCACGGGCTGCGTCCGGCCTGATATTGTATTTATCAAGATCGAAATAGATTGGATTAATCTGAAATACTTTGCCAAGGTCGGCACCAACTTCAATTTTACCAATAACTTCTTTTACCAGTATTTCTCCGGTCTTGCTTATCAGATAACGGAAACTAATATTCTTTGAGATATATGTTTCTTTGCTGAAATCAATATTATAACACAGGCTGTCTTTGATATTTTTATCGCTTAAGGGTTTTATTATTTCGCCCTTATCATTTGTAGTGAGGTTTTCAGTAGCGCCGGAATTGCAATCTTTTAAAATTACTGTAACATTTTGCAGCGGTTGATTTGTTTTGGCATCATTTACAAGTATTTTGAGTATGATGGATGGCAGCCTTTTTAGTTTAATATTGGCAGTTACTTCCTTGGCTTCGCAAATGTTATATGTTGAAACAATTTCTATTGTTTCAGTAAAAGATTCTTTATTGCTTACCAGCTTATAGTTTTTATTGTATTCAGCGCCGAGTGAGAAAGAACCGTTTTGATCGGCATTGGTTTTGGCAACAACCTCCATGTTTTCAGTCATTAACGTTACTTCAGCGCCCGGAACGATTTGATTGGAGTTTTGGTCATAAACAATTCCTTTGATTTTCAGGCCACCCGGAATTTCTGTTTTTTCAGGAACCACTTTAGTTTCTCCAATAGAAATAATAATAAACTCGGTCCTTCTGTTCATCTGATGCTGCTCCTCAGTGCAGGGCACTATTTTTTTACCCTCACACTCACAATTGTTTACGAGGCGGGTTTCTCCATAGCCTTTTCCGTAAATTCTCTCGGGCTTGGTAATCCTTTGCTGAATGTATGCCGCTGAAGATTTTGCCCTGTTATCGGATAATGTCATATTGTAAGCATAACTGGCCCTGCAGTCGGTATGAGAACCAAGTTCAATTACCATCTCCGGGTATTCATTCATGATTTTAACGATCTTGTTCAGCTCAACAGCAGCATCGGGCCTGATGTTGTATTTATCAAGATCAAAATAAATCGGGTTAATCGTGAAGATCTTTCCTAAATCTGCTCCAACTTCAATTTTACCAATAATTTCTTTTACCAGTATTTCTCCGGGCTTTAAAATTAAATATCTGTAGTTAACCGTTTTGGTAATATATTCTTCTTTGGTAAGCCTTATTTCATAACTCAAACTATCTTTTATGTTTTTATCCTTCAGGGTAGTTATAATTTCTCCCTTTTCGTCAGTGGATGCATTGATAATCTTACCTGTTTTCAAATCCTTTATTAAGACGCAAACGCTTTTCAGAGGCTCATTGGTCTTGGCGTCAGCAACAAGGAGCTTTAAAGAAATCGGCTGTATTTTTTCGAGTTGAAGATTTGAAACCACTTCTTTTGCATTTCCCATATTAAAGGTGGAAGCAACATTATTTCCATCGGTGTATGTTTCTTTTTTACCATTCAGATAATAAGTTTTATTATACTCGGCAGTAAAAGAATAGGCGCCTTTTTCGTCGGCATAGACTTTGGCGATCACCTCCTTATTTTCATTCATCAAAGAAACCTCGGTGCCGGGGATGATTTCACTTGTGTTTTTATCGTAAGCAATTCCCCGGATTTTTATGGCCGGTATTTTTTCTAATTGTTCTTTAATTAAAATCTCTCCCAGCGTCAAAATCTGATAAGTGAAGTTTTGGTTCTTTGGCAAATAACCTTCCTTGGTAAAGGTGAGATAATATTTCAGGCTGTCATTAATTTTTTTATCACCGAGTGTTTTAAATGCTTCACCGGTCTCATTGGTTAAAAAGTTTTCGTATGTATTGGGTTTTAAATCTTTCAATACTATGTTGACATCCTTAATCGGTTGACCTGTTTCTGCATCGGTAACCTCTATTTTCAGAGAGGGTGATAAGGTACGTTCAAGTTTCAGATTGGCGACGACCTCTTTTGCATTTCCCATATTGTAGGTAGATGCTACATTATTTCCTTCTGTATAGGTTTCTTTTTTGCCATTCAGGTAATAATTCCTGTTGTATTCAGCCGTAAATGTATAGGCTCCGTTTTCATCAGCATAAGCCCGGGCAATAACTTCCTTTTTTTCATTCATTAATGTAACTTCTGTCCCGGGAATGATTTCGTTAGTGTTTTTATCATATGCGATGCCTCGGATTTTTATAGCCTGAGGTTTTTCCAGTTGCTCTTTTACCAGGATTTCGCCAGGTTTGGTTATAAGATATTTAAAATCACGGTTTTTTACGAGGTATCCTTCTTTCACGAAAGTGAAATAATATCTTAGACTGTCATTTATTTTTTTATCATCTAACGTTTTGTATGCTTCACCGTATTCATTGGTTAAATAATTATCTGTTCCATTAGATTTAATGTCTTTTATGATCACACTAACATCTTTAAGTGTCTGACCTGTTTGTGCATCAGTCATGATAATTTTCAGAGAAACAGAGGGCATCCGTTCAAGGCGCAAATTGACAACAATTTCTTTGGCATCTCCAATATTATATGTAGAAGCTTTATTTGAGCCATCAGTATACTCTTCTTTTTTACCAAGAAGGTTATAGTTTTTATCATGGTCGACAGCGAAAGAATATTCACCCTTATCATCTGTTACAGTAACAGCAATGTCTTCCATGTTTTCATTTTTCAGAATAACCTTTGTTCCGGGTATAATTTTATTGGTTTGCTTGTCAATAGCTAATCCCCTGAGTTTTAGTTCATGAATGGTGAGCCTGTAAATATCAAGATTTCCAAAGCCTTTTATGCCAAAATCGTCGATTTCACGCACAGATGCAAAATAAGCAGTAGCGGAGTCGATGGGGTAATAAAACATATCGTTGTCCGTGGTATTAATAGGGTATCCCATATTTACCGGTTGAGACCATGTTCCGTCGGTTTTTTGTTTACTGTAAAAAATATCATACCCCCCCA
>Ga0116171_10006482_pt1 | contig 10099 bp, 9 predicted proteins | sample AD_JPNHW2_MetaG_FD_89798 | JGI IMG/M metagenome (GOLD analysis project Ga0116171, IMG submission 89798) | Active sludge microbial communities of municipal wastewater-treating anaerobic digesters from Japan - AD_JPNHW2_MetaG | ecosystem: Engineered > Bioreactor > Anaerobic > Digestate | place...
AAACTACTTTAGAAGTACTTTTCAGTTCACCTTGTTGAGTTCTTTCGTTTTGCCACCATAAAGGGAATAGTAGTTGGCCTTTACCCTCCTCGGTTTTAAATCTCCAGTATAGAGGGCCAACAGCCATAAGCGATTTTTTATTGTCCGATGATTTCCCAAGTGTAAAAATGGGGGCAAAGATAAAAGTATGATAGTGAGGATTCTTGAAGTTCCAAATAATTGGGAATAGTATATTACCTTGGTACGAATCATCATTCCATGCCCAGTAAAGTGGGAAGATTACATTATTTGTCCGAGCGTTTTCCCCTTCACCTTTTTTTCGGTACCACCAAAGAGGTATTAGGGTATTGCTATAGTTCGCCGTTGTTCTGAAATGCCAAAATAACGGAGTAACCATTAAATGACCAACTGAATTCTCAGGTGAATGACCTATTGAGAACAAAGGAATAAACGAGAATGAGCTATAGTAGCTTGAACTTTTACTCCATATAAAAGGAAGTAGAACTTGACTCTTATCATCATTGCTTTGATGAGCCCAATACAAAGGGAAAACAATCAAAGTTGAATAATTGTCGTACTTTGTTTTCCACGAACTACTCCAAACAATTGGAAATAGGATTCTTCTTTCGCTCTCATTATTTTTAATATGCCAGAGCAAAGGACTTAGCATTAAATGACTTCTATATCCATCAGGACTTCTTCCAATTGATAGGAGTGGGGCAATTGTAATAGACTTATACCTTGAGTTACTTAAACTCCATACAACTGGGAAAACAATCTTATTGTTTTTATATCTGTCCTTGTGTGAGTAGTAAATTGGAATTACTAGATTACTTTTAACAGAATCCTTTCCAATAATCATTTTTCTATTCCACCAGATGGGGAGCAGTAAATTGCTACTCCTTTTCGGTGAATCAAAATGCCAGTATAGGGGAGTAATTGCACGGTAATGACTTTTCCCTTTCATTAAGCTTCCATAGGAGAACAGGGGGATTAATGTTCTACTTTCCTTTTTAGGGCTTTTAAATTGCCAGTATGCTGGGAAAATTACAAAGTATGATTTCTTTGTAACCTGATTATTCTTAAACCACAAGAAGAATAACAGATTATTTTGCATTATTAATCCATCGGGCGATTTTTTGAACTCAAGTAGGTTAATCCTAGGTGCAAATTCAAGAATTGAGAATGTTTTTGTTTGCTCTTTTCTATTTGTTGTAATATGATATAATGAAGGGTAGTAGGTTGAAATTATCCTTAGATTCTCCTCATTTTTACTGCTGTCCTTCCAGTAAATTGGGAGTATATGGCTTCTTCTCTCTCCAACTAGTTTGTTATTATAGTTGCGGTATATTGGAAAAAGGAGCTGTTTATCGGTTCCGTAATCAGAAATGGTACGCTTGTATATAGGCCAAAGGTTGATGTCCCTATCGCGGGTAATGCCAAAATCAAACGACATACCCTTTTTTGTCGTGTCGGTTTGAGATTGTCCAAGAATCGGTAAAAGTAAAAGGAGTATTAAAAATCCTTTTAATTTCAAATGAAATAAAAATATGCTATTTAACTTTTTAGGCATTCATTAACCTTAGTTGATTACCAAACCTAAAGGTAAACCATGTTTTAGGTTTCACAATGGATTTAATAGACTTTAAGAATCGTCATTTTCTCTTTGCAATGAATTTTTTGGTGTATTGATGTTGCACTTGTCTTAATAAATCACTTGGAAAAATATCCCAACAGGCATTAAGTTTTTTACATGAGTTCTATTTCGTTGTTTTGCTGCCTATCTGTTTTCCTAATTTTTCGTACTCAGTATCGTTAGGCTCCCAAAGTTCAACTTTGTTTCCTTCAATGTCAACAATATGAATAAACTTGCCGTATTCAACAGCCTCAATTTTATCTACAATTGTTACTCCTTCTTTTTTAAGTTGCTCAACAAGGACTTCTAGGTTTTCAACCCTGTAATTTATCATAAAGTCCTTGGTTGAAGGTTCAAAGTATTTTGTTGTTTCCTTAAATGGACTCCATTGCGTAAAACCTTTCTTTGTGCTATCGGCACCTTGAAACCACTCAAAAACTGCCCCATATTGGTTTGTGTTCAATCCAAGGTGTGCCTTATACCATTCTCTCATTTTGTTGGGATCTTTACATTTGAAGAAAATGCCACCTATACCTGTTACCCTTTTTAGATTTGTCTGCTCGCTGGGTTGTTTCGTAATTATTGTCTTAAATGTAAAACCAAAACCGAATGATATCGCAAGTGCGAAAATTATTAATGATTTTTTTACCATTTGTTAGTGTTCTTTTGTTTTGACTTTTGTTGTTTAGGGCTACCGATAACTCATTTATACACTTCACTGGTACTGAATTTCTTGACTTCTAAGTGGTAGAAAATCCGTACCTCTAATTCAAACTTTAAAAGCAACTTTACCCTCAATGCAATTTACAAAAATTTATTTCTTCTCCAAGTAAACAAGCCCGAGTAGGAAATGGGTTTCGCATTTTGGAATAAACTGTTCACCCTACCATAATTACATTAAAAAACATATATTTGCAAAGTCTAAAAATCTTGGATGTTTAGTAACAATTCGGATCGTGTGAGATAAATAACCTCTGATTTCTAATCAAGGTTATCCATTAAGTTTGTCTCTGGCATTTCATGCTGGAGTATTTTCATTTTAATTTCATTTAAGTTTCAATGATTGGTAAAGAATAATCATTTTCTTAAACCGGTCAGAATTTAATTTTAAATATCATGAGTAACGATAATAAATCAATTCACGAATTCGATTTCAATTTAATCTGCGAGTATTTTTCAAGCATTGAACGACAAGGGCCGGGTAGCCCTGAGATGACCATAAAAGCGTTGAGTTTTATTGATAACCTTACCAGCGAATCCAAAATTGCTGATATTGGTTGTGGAACAGGTGGTCAAACGATGGTAATGGCACAGCACACACCAGGGCATATCACCGGGATTGATCTTTTTCCAGCGTTTATTGACTTGTTTAACCTTAATGCAGGTAAATTAAGTATTGAGGAAAGGGTAAAAGGTGTTGTAGGCTCTATGGATAACCTGCCTTTTCAAAACGAGGAGCTTGACCTGATTTGGTCCGAAGGAGCAATCTATAATATTGGCTTTGAGCGAGGTTTAAACGAATGGCGAAAATTTCTCAAAACCAACGGATACATTGCTGTTACCGAGGCGTCGTGGTTTACCATAGAACGACCTGCCGAAATTGAAGCCTTTTGGAAAGATGCTTACTCCGAGATAGACACAATTCCAAATAAGGTTGCCCAGATGCAAAAAGCAGGTTATATTCCTGTTGCAACCTTTGTACTTCCTGAGAACTGTTGGACAGATCATTTTTATGCCCAACAGGCTAATGTACAGGAAGTTTTTTTAAAGAAGTATACAGGGGATAAAACTGCTGTGGAGCTTGTTGCAAACCAGCGGCACGAAGCCGAGTTGTACAAGAGGTACAAGAAGTACTACGGTTACGTGTTCTATTTTGGGAAGAAGATCTGATTCATCAGAGGTTTTCCAATAGACGCCGATAGGTATAGCGATAGTGTTAGATCAGATATAGTTAATCGGCTATTACCCCGTCAGTGTTTCTAAAACCTGACGGGGTTTGTTCATTTTAAGAAGGCAAATATATCGCCACCTAGAATTTGTAAACCGAGGTTTAATTCTGCTAAGATTTACAATCCGATATGATTACTTCAAACACCCCAAAAAACGAACAGGATTTTAATTCTGGATTAACATTTAATTTCATGTACCCAGAGTGAAGGGAGTTATAGAATTAGTTGATAGGACACTTTCTAAATAGGTGGTTTAATAGACCTTTTTTTCTGCCACTGTGCTAGCATCTGCTTATTGCTAAAATACTTTCCTAGTAACGAGTCGCATGTTTTAAGGTTTGAAAGGTTTATTGTTAAAGAGTCGATAACCACCTTTTTAGAGGCAAGTTTGTTAAATATTTTAGTAATTTGTGTGGTATCATCATTTGCCTTATAATGCTTATCGAGAACAGTATCGAGAACAGCAATTTCTTTTAGAGTTATAATAGGACTTTCAAGAAGAGTGTTTGAATAGAATTCGAGTTCGTTTGGAGTAATAGTTACCTTTACATCCTTATTGTTAAGTAGTATCGCAAAGAGGTTTTGAAGGTTCTGCTCTGCGTTTTTAGTGGCTTTTTCAAGAATGTTGCTTTGGATTGCCTTCATCTGCAAAGAGTCCTTGCAGCTCGCTTTTACTTTATTAAATATTTTTACCTCATCGCCTTTTCCCGCCATATCTATTATCTCAAATCCTTTTATACCTAATTCGGGAATAAACCAAGGATTTATGGTACACGATAGAATTTTGGGAGTAAAACCAATTATTATAATCCTATTGTGTAATGTATCTACTCGAACATTTCGACTATCGAGTTTATCAAACTTAAAACCGGCTTGCACTTTGACACGAGCAAGAAGTATTAGCTGCTTCTTCTTATCAACCTTATCGTCGATTTTTGCTTTGGCTCTCTTTACCTCTTTGTTATTCATAACATCTTTAATGCGGCTTGCAACAAGTTTTTCGTCAGAGATATTATAGGTTGATAGCTTCTCGAGAAACGCCTTTTTGCCGTTAAAGAATCCTATTCCGAGTTTATCTTTTAGCACATCAAGGTATGGGCTGAAAAAGCGTTGCTCTTCATCGAGTTTATCGCAAAATGTATTAAACTGGCGTAGCTGCTCCTTTTCGCTACCCAGTTTCCAAATGGTATTTAAGCCAGCAGTAAAAACGCTATCGATGGCTTCAACCTCAAGTTGCAACTTATTCTTTTTTTCTTTAGCCTGTTTTTGCTCAATGTCATAAAACGATGATATTACCTCACCGTAATACTCAGCAGTAATCAGCTCCCCAATCTCCTTAATCTGCCTAACTTGCGAAGGAGTATCGCGAATAGTAAGCTTCGTATTGGTGAATATATCGAACGGATCGAACCAAGCAAAAACGAGCACTCCCGCAACAATGAGCAGTACCTGCATTAATAGAGTTAGTCCAGAAAACCAAGCTTTCATTATGATTTATCTTAGATCATTAATGTTTATTTTAGGTATTAGATTCCCTTTTTTAAATGAGATGGAAATCTCTTGATATCCAAGCGACTTAAGAAGGACTTCGAGTAGTTGACGAGTGTTTGTTTCAGTTTCTTCAATAATACCCATTTGAGGAATCATTTGCCTGATGTCGAGTTCAGCTTGACGGTAAAACTCTTCGAGATCGGATGCAGTTATGCGGGCAAATAGACTACGATCAATCATCGCCGAATCGATTTTATACTTCTCAAACGGCATTGAAAACGAGAACATTTCAACAGGCGGCAATGTTAAGATAATCTGCTTGCCATTTACTTCAACATCGCTAGCAGTTATCTTTTTCAGGTCGACACCGGTTTTTACAACTGCCTGTACATGAATAACTATATGGGCATTACCAATGGTAATGAAGCGAAGAATCTTTTTTTGTTCGTTACCAACAACTATCTTGTCAATTGTTGTTTCGGTAGTGGCAAGTTTTGCTGCATCCTTTATCCTTGAAACTGTGAAGTAACGTTTGTCTTTGCATGAGTAGGATAGAGCAATACAGCACAGAATGGCAAATATTTTAACCCTTAGCGTCATTTTGAGTATTATTTGTGTTCCCTGAGGTGTCTACTTCCCCATTCTTAGCCTTATTGCTAAAACCTAAGTATTCCAATGATTTTGATCCAAAGTAGAAGGCAATCATCATTAGGAAAGCAGTTTTAAAAAAGTCGAAGTTGTCGATGAAAACCTCATTGTCCTTTACAATGCTATCCTTGTTGAATGATACTAAAATCATAGCAAGGGTTCCGATTAGAAGCGTAAGGGCAATGGTTCCGCGAACCGTTCCTGGAGGAAGTCCAAAGGTTTCTTCTGCGTTTGGGTTGTCTTTGGGTTCTTCAATTTTACTTGTAGTGCTTCTGCTTTTTTCAATATCCTCCCAATCTTTGTCTGTAATCCCAAGGTTAATATTATAGAAGTAGATTGCCCATGAGTAGTAACCAACTAGAACACCAACCCAAAGAATAATCAAACCTAAAGCAAGTGCTTTTAAAAGGTCCTTCGGATTATAGTACCAAAAGGTAAGGAACAGAAAAACTAAAAGGATAATTTCGATTGCAATCGTAACGCCAATAAAATAGCGAGCTATATGCTCCTTGTCATCATTTTTGCACATATTATTAGGGTTTAAAGTTTTACATTATTTTTAGTTGTATTTGCTGGCTCAGGTTGATGGAACAGCTTTTTGTAAAATTCACTTTCGCTAATGCTGTGCATTATTCGTTTGTAAAGGGCAGCTATGGGACCTGCTAATCCTACCAGCCATAGCCAAAAGTTTGAAATAATATCGGGTCGTTTTACCCAAAGTACAATTAGAAAAGTGGTTAACGCTATGAATAGTAAAAAGGTAAATCGTTTCATGGTAACTAGTTTATTTGTACAAACTCCTTTTTAACCCAGCCGGTGACTTCAACCTTAATCCATTCACCTTGCTCGTCAGTAATAGTGATAGGAGTGTTTTGAACCAAAGGATCAGTAACAGTTCCTGCGTTTATTGATGGGCTAACGCGGATATTCAGTTTAGTTGCAGTTACTTTTCCGGTTCTCAGGTTTGTTGAAGTGGGTTGAACTATTAAAAACTTTTTTGCTTTAGCAAGCCACACCTTTCGATCGTCAATACCATTATAACCACCGTTTACTATTTTAGTAATGGTCATTATATCATCCTTATCGGCATCCCCGTTTAGCTGGTGATTATCCCAATACCAACCTGAAACCATGGCAGCCCAAGGGTAGACTTTTACCAAATCGGGGTCATTTACAAAATCCTGATTAAATGCTTTACCAGCCATTGTATAGTTGGCTTTCCCTGTGAGTTGAATCCAGCCACGACCACGGTACTTGAATCCATCGCCAGGAGTAGTATTCCCTAAGTCGGATCTTGTATCGTAGGTCTGTTGCTGGGGAGTAGGACCCCATAGCTCGGCTGTATACCTAAAAGCAGCTGATTCGTGAAGTACTTGTGCAAGAAAATGGCAGATTCGTAGGTAGCTATCAATACTATACTTAGCAAATGTTTGGTTAAGCGAATCGGTTATAGTTTTGAATTTTGCATCATCATAGGTTGTTGGACTTATGATGTCTTTTATCTGGTTAATTGTGATTTCCATAGCATATTATTTATTGTTAATCCAAAGTTCAATTTGACCCTTCGGTACATCCTTGTAGTTCGACAGAAATATTTTTTTAAAGTGATGATCTTGAATTGTATCAATTAAATTACTTGCTTCTTCAACCAGAAGAACATCCTCGGGATGGAAGTATCAAATTGAATTTTTATATACTCCCTTTCGGTACTCTACTCTAGGTGCATTCCATCCTTTTTTTTGAAAAGCGATTCGGATTGAATCAACCTCTTTCTTCTTACTTAAATTATTGTACTGAATGTATATTGATTTAGGAATGAGTGCGTTTAGAAGAACACTTTTTTGGGGATTTAGGAGTTGACGAACTGGCTCAACGTTAGCAATATTTCTAACCTCAGAGGTGTCTCTTTTGGTTGGTGTCATATTCACTTCGCTTATTGCTAACAAAAAGCTCTTAATATTTGACGAGTCGTACTTTTGAAGTATTTCTTTTGGAATAAGCACATCATTAGTTTTCAAATCATATGTTTTGCTGTTGCTGCTAAGCCTGTTGATAATAACTGATTTGGCAAACCCAACAAGCATATCCCGATCGTACTCTTTTAGCTCGCCGTTATGTGATCTTTTCAGGTATCGCTCAAGCGATAGCATCATAAAATCATATTTTAGGTTCATTTTTGTCGAGTCCTTGGAAAGATCTTTCACAAGCTCATTAATCATATTATTTTCATCGATACCTGCTTTAAAGCGATCGAGGTTTGCTGTAATTAGTGCAGTTAAAATGCCAAGCATTAGTAATTGTAAGGAGGGTACGATTATTCCAATAAGATCTTTTGTTCCTTGTTTCATATATATACTTGATTAATTTCAAGAAAGTTAATTTGTAATATTATAATAAGCAACATAAAAAGTGAAAAATATTTTATAAAATTTACATATAATTAAAATGTTGAAATATGTAATAAAACATGTTAAATAATGTGTATTAATTGTATGTGACAATTTATATAACTATAATTCGGTTAATTATTTTCTTTGAAAAAAATGATATACCCTGATAGAGATAGATGCAATTTCTTTTAAAATAGTGTTGCATAAAATAAATTATAGAGTTTTTAGGTAATTAAAGATTCTCTTAGCTCAAGAAATGTTAACGTAATGATGAAATTAGCATCCCTTTGTCAATTTTTTCATATAAAACCACTTTGGTTTTAATTCACTTCTTTACATTTGTTCTATAGGTTAAATAGTTAAAAACTATGAGACTTTTACTTTGCTCGTTAGTACTATTTGTTTGGGCCTGCAATGTAAATGCCCAGAATTCCCAAGTTGACTCCCTTAAAAAGTTACTTGATTCAACTACAATTGATTCAACAAAGATTGATTTGCTTATCGAGTTAGGCATAAACCTTTCAACTAATTCCCCTTCGGATGCTATTGATTATTTGAATAGTGCAGAAAAAATTGCGTATAGAGTTAACGATTCTTCGAGATTAGCCATTTCGTATAACCGCTTGGGTGTTGTATATTACTATATATCCGATTACACAAAGGCTTTAGAATATTATATTAAATCGTATAATATTAACCAGGCCATTGGAAACGAAAAGAACCTTGCGAATAATTACAATAATATTGGGTTAGTTTATTATCAAACCAAGCAGTACAGAGAAGCGCTTTACTTTACTAATCATGCTGTAGTAATTAACAAGAAATGGAATAATCGCTCTAGTTTAGCGCAGAACTACAATAATATTGGAATCATATACCGTGCTTTAGGTAAGCGAGATTCTGCGCTTATGGCTTACAATCAATCATTAGATATTAACGAAAAGTTACAACGAACGCAATCCCTTGTATATAACTACAATAACCTTGGAAATATCTACCTCGATAATAAGGATTATAGCTCTGCTATTAGCTGCTTTCAAAAAGCCCTAAAATTAAACGAGAAGTCGATTAACCTTCATGAGAAGGCACTAATACTTAATAATATTGCAAACACAAGTATACTCTTGGGTCAATATGATTATGCCGAGAAAAGTATTATTATGGCTTATAAAATAATTAAACAGATTAACTCAAAGGATTTAGAAATTGAGAATCTTAAATACCGAATCGATCTTTACTCAAGAGTTAAGAACTATAGACGGGCAATAGAAATTTACAACATTTACGATTTACTTAAGGATAGCCTTTGGGCTGCTGAGCAATTCGATCAGATATCTAAATTCAAGCTACTTAACGAAACTGAAAAAAAGGATAGAGAAATAACCCTACTTAAGACACGTAACGCATTACAAAAGGCTCAGCTTGATAAGCAAAGGGTTATTAAAATTAGCCTTATTATATTTATTATTATAGGGTTAATTGTAGTTTTACTTTCCCTTTGGATATATAAACTTAAGAGTCAAGCTAACAAATATTTGAAGATGCTTGCAGACGAACGACAAGCCAAACAGCAAAAAGCAAAGGATGTAATTGAATAAAGTTTAACCTTTGGTTGTGTATATTGCTAACCCAAAATCAATCTTGACCTTGTAATAAATTCTTTAATTTATTATATAGCAGGAAGATAGATAACTGCTATGGTTTGCTTATTCTTTTAATTTTTCAGTAAAACTACTTATCAAATTTTCAAAATCAGGGTATATGTTCTTTGCAGAAGCTATCGTTTGGTCTTTTAGTAATCTCTTAAGCTGATCCTCTGTACCCTTTTCAGATAGGTAAGAAACTAATGCAGAGCCAATCGTATAGTTTAATTCAAAAGGGTAATTCTTAGAATTTTCCCATAAGTCTAAAATATTAATTTCTTTACCGGCTATCGACTCCTTGGCAACTTTGAACCTATCTCTGTTCGTTTGGTCGAAGTAAGT
>Ga0116171_10006486_pt1 | contig 10093 bp, 5 predicted proteins | sample AD_JPNHW2_MetaG_FD_89798 | JGI IMG/M metagenome (GOLD analysis project Ga0116171, IMG submission 89798) | Active sludge microbial communities of municipal wastewater-treating anaerobic digesters from Japan - AD_JPNHW2_MetaG | ecosystem: Engineered > Bioreactor > Anaerobic > Digestate | place...
CCATAAGACCATTTGATATTTCCAGACAAAGATTTCAATTCTCCAGCCAAAGTTTTGAGTAGTGTAGTTTTACCTTGCCCATTATCCCCGACTATCGCCAATTTTTCACCTTTATCAATATCTAAATTTATATTTGACACCACGGTTTTTTCAGGATAACCAATCACTAAATTTTCCGTGCGAAATAAATTTCCTTTTTTATATTCCACACCAGGAATTTGAATACGCACGCGCTCCAATCTTTCATCTATATCTATTTTTTCCAATCTTTCTATAGCTTTTATTTTACTTTGTGCTTGTTTGGCTTTGGAAGCTTTATAACGAAATCTATCGACAAAAGTTTGTAAATGCTTTTGTTCACGTTCAATATTTTTATTATACAATTTAGCAAAAGCCAAACGCTCATCTTTGTATTCCAAATATTCATCTATCGGTCGTGGATATAAAAATATTTTTCCTTTTTCCACTTCCAAAGTTTGTTCGCAAGTACGTTTCAAAAATTCACGATCATGGGAAACTATCAGATAAGCGCCATTGTAATCAACTAAAAATCTTTCTAACAAAAGTTGAGTATGTACATCCAAAAAGTTTGTCGGCTCATCTAATAAAAAAATATTTGGCTCAGCGAGCAACATCACAGTCAATTTCAAACGCATCAAATAACCGCCCGATAAAGCGGATATTTTTTTATCCAAATATTCTTTGGTCAAACCAAATTTAAAAGCAATTTTTGCACAACGCCAAGTTTCTTTTTGTGAACTATTTTCCAAATATTCCAAAACCGTTTGATTTCCGTCAATAACTTCGTGTTGTTGTAGATAACCCAGATGTGCAATAGAGTGCAAAAAAATACCACCAGAATCCGGCTGTTCTTCACCAACAATGATTTTGAATAAAGTAGACTTCCCCGCCCCGTTTCGCCCAATAACTCCGATTTTTTGTTTTTCATTCACCGTCAAATCCGTAGCATCAAAAACAACTTGTCGGCCATAAGCTTTGGATAGTTTTTCAATTGTTAGAAATGTCGCCATATGATTGAAAGAGTAACAAATTATAGGGGTTGTGTAAAGCATTTAATTCTTGTAACATTCCTCTATCCTAGCGTATTATATTAGTATCAAAGGTTATTAAAAATATAATTAATTATGACTACAAAAGAAGAGCTGGATTTGGTCGTTTTGGCCAAAACTGGCGATAAAAATGCCGTATCTATGCTTTGGGAAGTAATTACCCCCAAATTATATGGATATTTGGTAAATACTTTAAAAGACAAAACTTTGGCTGATGATATTTTACAAGAAACTTGGCTCAAAGCCGTGACCTCGCTCCATAAATTTGAACCTCGAGGAATCAAATTTAGTGCTTGGCTTTTTGCTATTGCTCGTAATGAATGTCGTCAACATTGGCGTCGTAATAATCATGAAGTAGTTTTGGAAGAAGATGAATCAGAAACAACGCCTGATAATCTGATTGTCAAAGAAAATTTAATTGATGCTATATTTTTAAATGAACTTTTAGATAAAATTCCAGAAAAAGATCAAGAAATTTTACGCTTGAGATTTTTGGCTGAATTTTCTTTCAAAGAAATCGCCCAGATATTAAACATTCCACCCATCACCGCTCGCCTTCGAGTCTATCGCGCTCTATCCAAAGCCCGCGCCAACATATAATCTCATTTTTTAATTTTAAATAATAACGTATGTTTAATAAAAAAATAGCCGACGTTTTCACACGTTGGGGTAAAAAAGCACAAAAACTTCCGGATCGTAATGAAGAAATAAAACAAATTGTTTTAAATTCTTTTCAAATCACACCAGAATATGTTCCAGAAAAAAAGCCTTTTGCTTTTCGTTGGATAGTCTTAACCACTGTACCGGCTTTAGCTTTATTTCTGATGTTTAACTTTTGGCATAATTATAACATCAACTCACTATCATCTCCTGAATCAACAAATTTTTACGCTACTGTAGAAACAGATCAAATAGCTAGTTACAGTGGAGCTGCTATGGGTTTATCAGCCAGAGAAACCGGGCTTAGTAAAGCCACATCATTTGTAGAAAGTATTGCTGATAAAATCAGTATGCCTGAACCTGAACCAATGATAACAACAATGCCTCCAAATTATTATAATGAAGGTGAAGATATTACAGATACACGTGAATTTTTAAAAACAACTTTCAGTTTTGATATCAAAACTAGAAATGTAGGTAAAATGCATACTCGCCTCAAAACTATTATCCGTGGTTACGACGGCCGGATAGACAATTCCAACTTGAATGAAAAATATGCTAGTATCAGTTTTGTTCTACCAAAATCCACTTACGATTCTTTTGTAGAAGAAGTTACAGAAATATTTCCTGAAAAATTTATTACTATTCATGAAAATAGTACTAACTTGCTAGGACAAAAACAAAATATTGAAGATCAAACAGAATATGCAAGCTCTACTTTAGAAACTTTAAAAATTGAAAGAATTGATGCTATCAAAAAACACGAAGACAAAAAATCTGCATCCTTAAAAGAAATGGGTCGATTGGAAAAAAACATGAATATTTTGTTAGATCAAAGAAAAACAATTTCCTCAACTGAGAAAGAAGCACTCAAAAAAATAGATGACCAAATAAGTTATTTACGTAAAATTCACAATGATGTTGCATCCGATTTGATGCGAGCGATGACCCAACACAAAAAAGATTTAGAAAATTTTGATAATCAAATAAAAAATAAGGAAAATAATTTAATTGAACTTGGTAAACAAGACACAGAATTAATAAATAATGTAGAAACAGTGAATGGAACTATAACTTTACAATGGATTAGTTTATTTAATATGGTAAATTTATACATACCATTTACTAAAATACTTATCATATTTTTTATCGGAATCATCATTTTTTACCTTCTTTTCGGTCGAAAATCAAAAGAAATTTATTTGCCTTAATCTAGCCAAAATAAAACCCTTTTAGCCAAAAGCTAAGAGGGTTTTTATTTTCACTTATCCACATATCTACAAAAAACGTCCAATTTATGCTATAATATATGGAGCATAAGAGTTATCTTTGCCAGGGGGCACTAGACAACTCGATCCGTTCTTTATCCCCCGAAAAAATAGTTAAGTAATGATAGTTTATGTTAGAGTTGTCTTTCAGATTTTATTTTTACAATATTTTTATTTGTTTTTATTTTTTATTCTTCTCCACCTCTTTCCGTCCTATCTTCCAAAACAAAAAAACAACTTCTTCATAAATACTATATAGTTGAAACTTCTTCTTAAAAGTTCCGACTAAAACCCGTAAAGGTTTTGCTTTAATCTGTCTAGCAACAGATAAACGATCATTGTAATAACATGATCGGGTTTTTCTTGGTTGCCATAAACAACTGAGGGTCTGAATTTCACTTAGAAATTTCGATTGAAACCCGTCAAAAGTTTTGCGTTTATCCGCCAAGAAACGATTAAGGACAATCGAAAAAAACCGGGTTTACTCAATTACCATAAACAATTGAGGATTTGGATAAAATGTGTGACTTAGAGATTTATGTTTCTTGCGTCTTCACTGACTGCAAGCAACTATTCCCTATTCCCCTTTTTATTTCCAAATCTATATATGCTTTACTTATTACTCTATAATTTTACCCGGCATTTTCTGCCGGTTTTTATTTTTAAAAAAACAAAAAAATGTCATTGCGAGGATCCATCCGCCTAAGCGGTTGGAGACGTGGCAATCCCACAAAATTCAATAAGCCGTGAGATTGCTTCGTCATTACATTCCTCGCAATGACATTTTGTAAAAATTTTTTTATGGAGCAACAGTGATTTGCGCCGCCCCTCCACCATCACAAGTAATATAATGTTTACCCACTTTATCAGCAGTCACTATTGTATAATTATAAGCATTCAAAGAATAAGTTTTGCCCATTACTGCAATTTTACGAATTTTATTATCACGATTATCCATCATAAATTTGGCACCCTTTTTAATTACCAAAGATCCTGGAGTACCATGACAATTTACAAATTGAAAATAATAACCAGAAGTTTTATAAATATTTGCAGCTTTCAAATAAGCTGACGTAGCTGATAGTGTAGTCGGAGTAATCGTTGTTTTTTTGGTAGTTACAGTTTTTTTAGTTGTCGCTTTTTTTAATGATGAAATAGTTGATGTAACCAATTTTTCAGTAGCACCAATAGTGGTCACTACTGTTTCTGGAGATTCAATCGTAGTCGAAGTATTTAAAAAACTCAAATCCATGTCTTCAGCTAATTTTGCTTGTTGTCTTGCTGTACGATTAGCACTATAAGCAAAAGCAAAAATAACAAATGCAATCACTAAAACAAAGATAACAAAAAAAGTCTTTTTAGAACTACCTCCACCTGAATTAGAGTTTAAATTGTTTAATTCCATAAAAATATTTAAAATTTTAATATGTCTAAATTAGCATAAATATTAGAAAAAGTCAACCGTTCTTCGCTAAAGCTACGCCCGGCAAGCCTCGGATACATAAATATTAAAATCTTGACTTTTAAATAAAATAAGCTATAATATTAACACTACTTCGTTGAAGTTTACTCTAGGTTTACCCGGCATAGCAAAACAAAGCCTGGGTCAGGATAGCTCCCACCTTCACTAAAGTTACGAACGGGCGAGAATTGCCTGAAGATATGGGGTTTTATAATACAAGCCAAATTATAAATAAAAAGCTAAATATGTCAGGATAGCTCAGCTGGTTAGAGCGTAGGATTCATAACCCTAAGGTCGGGAGTTCGATCCTCCCCCCTGACACAACATTACAAGTCAAAAGTCCATAATGTCCGTAAAGTCAAAAGTCACGACTTTATAGACTTTATAGACTTTATAGACTTTATAGACTTTATTATGAAACTCTTAGCTATTGAAAGCTCATGTGATGATACTTCTGTCGCCCTAGTTGATTGTTCAGCAAAGGGTTTTTTTGTAATTGAAGAAAAAACTGCTTCTCAAATAAATCTTCACAAAAAATACGGCGGAGTAATCCCAGAAATTGCCGGACGTCTTCATGCAGAAAAAATATTACCTATTATTGAAGAAGTTTTAAAAAATAAAAAATTTGATGCGATCGCAGTCACCTCCGGACCAGGGCTTATCACTGGATTGATTGTTGGTGTAGAAACAGCTCGCAACTTATCTTATCTTCTCAAAAAGCCTCTTGTATCAGTCAATCATTTGGAAGGTCATATTCACTCTGTCGAACTTGGTCTACAGTCTACAGACTACAGACTACTGAAAACCAAAGCTCGACAAACGAAGTCCGAAGTCCGAAGTCCGAAGTCCATTCACTATCCAGCCTTGGCTCTTGTTGTCAGTGGCGGACATACTGAACTTGTTTTAATTAAAAAACCAGGAGTTTATAAATTGGTTGGTGTCACACTTGATGATGCAGCCGGAGAATGTTTTGATAAAGTTGCCAAAATGTTAAATCTCACCTATCCTGGTGGACCAAAGATTTCAGCTTTTGCTCAAAAAGGTAATCGCAAAGCTATCGCTCTACCTCGTCCAATGTTAAACCAAAATAATTTTGATTTTAGTTTTTCTGGGTTAAAAACTGCTGCCCTTTATCACTTACAAAAAAATCCAATTAAAAATGAAAAAGAATTAAATGATTTTTGTGCTTCACTAGAAGAATCTATAGTTGAAGTACTTACAGAAAAAACTATTCGAGCTGGTTTAAAATATAAAACAAAAAGTATTATTCTCTCTGGCGGTGTTTCGGCCAATAAATATTTACGTGAAACTTTGAGTACTAAAACAAAAGAAAAATTAGGTTTGGAATTGATGGTACCTGAACTCAAATATTGTATGGATAACGCAGTGATGATAGCTATTGCTGGATACTACAAAGCCAAAAATAAAAAATATACTGATTGGAAAAAAATAAAAGCTAATCCAAATTGGGAAATAGGTTAAACCCCGCCCTAATCAGGGCGGGATCAAAAATAAAAGCTCCGTTTATCGGAGCTTTTATTTTTGACATTTAGAACAAAATACCGTTCCCCTACCACCTAGACGACTCTCTTGTAAAATAGTTCTGCATTTCAAACAAGGTAATCCTTTTCTTCCATATACTTTCAATTTATCTACGTAACTACCTTTTTTACCATAACAATCTAAATAATCATCAGCTGTAGTTCCCCCACACTTTATTGAGGTTTGTAAAATTTTACGTAGCCCTTCATAAAGTTTTTTGATTTCTTCTTTTTTTAACGTGCTATTTTTTCTATCCGGTAAAATATTGGCATAAAAACAAGCTTCCCCTGCATAGATATTACCAATTCCGGCAATAAATTTTTGATCAAGTAGTATTTGTTTAATTTTACTTTTCGGTTTAGTTTGAAGTAATTCATCAAATTTTTTCAAAGTAAAATTTTTATCCAATGGCTCCGGTCCATAAACATTTTCCAATAATTTTGGCATCTCTTCTTTTTTGATCAATTTCAAATAACCAAATTTACGAACATCTTTAAAATTTAACTGGTTTTTACCACTCAATTTCAAAACCAAATGTGTATGTTTATCTTTTTCAATATTCCAAAGATATTTCCCAGTCATTTTCAGGTGTGTCAACAGAACATAGCCGTTGCTTAATTCCAGAATCAATAATTTGGCCCGGCGATTTACACCAATAATTTTTGCTCCTATCAATATTTTCAAAAACTTACTTTTCGGTAAATTTATCATTCTTGCCGGACCAAAAAAATCAGCAGACAAAATCTTTTTGCCGGCCGTTAAGCCATCTAATTGTTTTTTTATTGTCTCAACCTCAGGTAATTCAGGCATACCAAAATTTTTATAATAAAAATTTTAAAATCCCAATGACCAAATCCCAATTCCCAATCAATGCCCAATGACTAAATGTCCAAATGTAATTGGGGTTTAGGATTTGGGATTTGATTGGTCATTGGTCATTGGGGTTTGGTCATTCACAACACCATCTTCCCTTCCCCTACCACCCCTTCCAACTCCGCTTTTAATTCATCTCCAAACTTAACTTTATATTGTGTTTTAATAGTATTATTTCCCACTCGTAAATATACTTGCGCTCCGCCTGGATATTTAGCTAAAATATTTTTTATAATATCAGCTTTTTCTTTTATTTCTACAATGGTTAAATTTATTGTAATACTATCTTCACCAACTTCTTCTTGATTTGCATTGTTATTTCTGCGATTAGATGTTTTTCCCATAGAAAATTGTTGATTCAACTGTTCACAATTTTCTTCGGTAATTTCATAAGCTTTTTCTACAAACAATTTATCATCCCCTTCTTCTTCGCTCGTTCTGCCAACCACACAAACCATTCTGCCTTCCAACCAAACATCTTTGGTAGTTTCATAAGTTTTTGGAAATACCAAAAGCTCCAAAGTATCGGTCAAATCCGCAATTGTCACAAACATCATGGTTTTTCCACTACGAGTAATTTTCTTTTTAGCAGATTCTATAATACCCCCAACAATCACCCATTGATTTTTACCTTGAGAAGACAAATCCCGTAATGGTGCCAAACAATCAGCCATCTTTTTAGCAAAAGGTTCAAAAGGATGAGCCGTTACATATACCCCGAGCAATTCTTTTTCCCAATGCAAAATTTCATCTTTGGTTGCTACTGGCGCAGGATTTACTTTTACTTTATTAGCAAAACCAATATTACTCCCAAAAAATAAAGAATTTTGTTTAGTATTATTTTGTTCATTATTTTGTTTGATAAATGAAAGAAAATTTTCGGAATTATGAAGTAAAACTCCGCGATCATATCCAAAACAATCCAATGCTCCACATTTGATAAGCGCTTCAAGAGATTTTTTATTCAAATCTTTATCTTTAACTCTTTTGAAAAAATCTTCCAAATCTTTATATTTTCCGCTTTCTTTTCTAGTGCGATAAATAACATCTGCGATATGTTCGCCTAAATTTTTTACCCCACTCAAACCAAAACGAATATACGGAGTTGTATTATCTTCAGGAGTTATCATGGCAAAATTTTTAAAACTTTGATTGATGTCCGGCGGTAAAACTTTAATACCAATCTTTTCACATTCATGAATAATTTCCGGCACTTTATCCATATCACCACTCTCCGCAATCAAAATCGCAGTCATGTATTGAATAGGATAATTGGCTTTCAGATAAGCTGTTTGATAAGCTACTACCGCATACGAAGCAGCGTGGGCTTTGTTGAAACCATAAGCTGCAAAAGGTTCGATAAGATGCCAAAGTTCTTCAGTCAATTCCGGTTTTAATTTTCCAATTTCTTTACAGCCTTTAAAAAACTTTTCTTTTTGTTTTTCCATTTCTTCAGGAATTTTTTTACCCATGGCTTTACGAAATTTATCCGCTTCTTCCCAGTTATAACCAGCCAAATTAATAGCCGTCAACAAAACATCGTCTTGATAAACAATCAAACCAAGCGACTGATCCAAATAACTTTCCATGCGTGGATCGAGATAGGATATCAATTCCGGATTTTGTTTACGAGCAATATAATCAGGAATTACAGCCATCGGACCCGGACGAAAAAGTGCTACCATCGCCATGATATCAAAAATAGTAGTTGGTTTTAATTCTTTGAGGTAGCGTGTCATCCCTGAACCAGAAAGTTGAAATACCCCGACAGTTTCACCACGTGCCAACATCTCATAAGTTTTTTTATCATCCCAAGGAATATTGAAAACATCTATTTTTACTCCTGCGGTTTTTTCAATAATTTCTACCGCATGACCCAAAATAGATAAGTTACGAATACCCAAAAAATCCATTTTCAAAACACCAGCTGCTTCCACAGTGTGCATTTCATATTGAGTTACGATACGATCTCCCCCGGTTTCTCTTTGAATCTGCGTAAAATCTGTCAGTGGTGTTGGAGAAATCACCACGCCCGCGGCGTGCATAGAAGTATGACGAGCACAACCTTCAATTTTTTGCGCCAAATCAATTACCCTTTTTGCTTGTGCATTTTTATTATAAAGTTCTTTGAATTCTGGTTCCAATTCCAATGCTTTGGCAATAGTGATTTGAAAACCTTGTGCCCCGGCTGGAATAAGTTTTGATAATTGATCACAAAAAGAATATGAATATCCCAAGGCTCTACCTGCATCACGGAGAGCACCACGTGCCATCATGGTACCAAAAGTAATAATCTGAGCTACTTTATCAGCCCCGTATTTTTTGGTCACATATTCAATCATGTCGTCACGACGGTCATCGGCAAAATCCGCATCAATATCTGGAGGTGAAGGACGATAAGGATTTAAAAAACGTTCAAATGGTAATTTAAAATAAAGAGGATTAACCGTAGTAATACCCATAGCATAAGAAACAATAGAACCAGCACCAGATCCTCTGGTAGTTTCCATAATTCCATTATTACGAGCGTAATTTACATAATCCGCCACCGCAATAAAATAAGGTGAATAACCTTTTTTAGAAATAACTCCGAGTTCATAATCAGCTCGTTCTCTAACAGCCGGAGTAATTTCTATCAATTTTGGTAATCTATCATAAACTTCATCACGCAAATGTTCATCCGCATTTTTCCCAGGCGGTAAATCAATCGGCGGAAAATTCCATTTATTTAATTCCAAAACCAAATTTACTCTTTCCGCAATTTTTGCTGTATTTTCCAAAGCCTCCGGAATATGTTTGAAACGTGAAGCAATTTCCGCTTCAGTCGCCAAAGAAAAATCCATACCGACCATGCTGTGTCTTTCTGTGTCTTCCAAAGTTTTTCCGTCACGAATACAAGTCAAAATATCTTGAGCTTCTGCATCTTCAGGATTAAGATAATGCACATCACGAGTCACAATAAGAGGAATTCCTGTTTCCTGACTGATTTGTATAAGTTGATTATTAATTTCCGTTTGACCTTCAAGCGCCGGGATGTCCATCATTTCCAAAAAGAAATTTCCCCGACCAAAAATTTCATCGTACTCAAGCGCTATTTTTTTAGCCTTCTCATAATTATTTTCTTTTTTCAAAGCCCAAGCGATTTCACCACGCATACAAGCACTACCACAAATAATTCCTTCGTGATACTGACGCAACAATTCTCTATCCATTCTAGG
>Ga0116171_10006487_pt1 | contig 10093 bp, 8 predicted proteins | sample AD_JPNHW2_MetaG_FD_89798 | JGI IMG/M metagenome (GOLD analysis project Ga0116171, IMG submission 89798) | Active sludge microbial communities of municipal wastewater-treating anaerobic digesters from Japan - AD_JPNHW2_MetaG | ecosystem: Engineered > Bioreactor > Anaerobic > Digestate | place...
CTCTGCGTGAATCCTCGCGCCCATGATACTCCTGCCGGCCGGGTTGGAATCGGGCTAACTCAGGCCGTGGCGATCGAGCAGGCTGTGATCGTCGAGCAGGGGGCCGGCCAGCCCGTCGGCTTGGATGCGTCCCTGGTCGATAATAATGAGCCGGGTGCAAGTGCGCCGCAAGAAGAGCAAGTCATGCGAAGCCACCAGGCGTGCGGCGGAACTCGATTGCAGTGCCGAGGCGAGCAGGCGGGAAGCGCGTGGATCGAGTTCGGCCGTAGGTTCATCCAGTAGAAGCAACTCGGGCGAGCGCACAAGAGCGAGCGCGAGGGAGGCTCGTTTGCGCTGGCCGAGGCTGAGTTCGGAGGCGGGGCGGTTTGCGAGCGCGTCTATCTCGAAGCGGCGCAGGCCGTCGAGCGCGGCGGCGCGGGCTTGCTCTTTGTTGCGGCCGGCGCACAGCAATGGCAGCATCAGATCGTCGAGCAGCGAGGGCATGAAGAGCTGGTCTTCGGGATTCTGAAAGACGGCGGATGTGGCCGCGGGTTTCGAAATGCTCCCTTTGGCGTGAAGCAGGCCAAGGATGCACCAGAGCAGACTGGACTTGCCGGCGCCGTTGGGCCCGGCGAGCCCGGCGGATTCGCCTTCTCCCAGCGAAAAGCTGATCTCGCGAAGCACCGGTTGGCCGTTGCGGACCAGACTGATATTCGAGATTTCAAGGACGGTCTTCATCGAGCCATTCCTGAAATCGACAGCGCCGCATAGACGCGTTCGGCGCGCGTCAGCGAGCGTTTCAGGATGCCGGTCAGAGCGTGGCCGAGCGACCAGGCGGCCGCGATACGGGCACGAAACGAGCGGGGCGACGCGGTGGAGAGCCGCCAGGCACGCAGCGCGCGAAGGGTTTCGTCGCCGATGGCGTCAAGGAAATGACTGGTGAGAAGAACGAACAGCGCCGCGGGGAACCACTTCGATGACGGCGGGACCTTCGCAGCCGCGCGCGACGGGCGCACGAGCGTGGAAAGCAGGACAACCGTGACAGCCACGGCGATGCTGTGGACTGGCAGCCAGGTGATTTGGCCCCTGTGCCAGTATTCGATGGCCGCCAGCGCGAACGCGAACCAGACGACGCCGGCCAGTGCCGGGGCGCGGAGTTTCACTCGCGCACTCCGGCCAGGACAAAGTAATGGCGGGAGCTTTCGTCGGCGGCAAAAATCCGCGCGCCGCTGGATTCGAGTATTGCGCCGACACGAGTTGCCGGCGGCAGATGGTCGTCGCCGACGGCGCCGCCAATGCTTCCATGTAGTTCGTTTAGCGCCTGGCTGCTCATCATGTGGCCGATGGCAAGACGTCCGGATGGTCCAGCGCAGCGCATCAGCGCGCTCAGAGCGGCTTCAATGGGCCGGGCATGGGGCAGGGTGTTGAAACAAAGCACGGCGTCGAATGCGCCCGGCTGAAAGGGAGGCTGCAGCAAGTCGCCGCAGACATAGGACTGAATGGCGCCGGCGCTTTTGCGGCGTGCCTCGGCCAGCATCTGTTCGGCGAAGTCGAACTCGACGACAATGCAACCCCGGCGGCGCAGGCCATCGGCGAGGATGCCCGTGCCCGCGCCAGCGTCGAGGACTCGGCTGCCGGGTGCGAGGGCGGCACGGTTGAGGAACTCCTCGACCCGCTCAGCGGCGTCGGGCGGTCCGGGCAGGCCGTCCCATCTCGATGCCAGCTCGTTGAAATAATCCCGCATCGCCACTCACCTCCAGAATGCTATGAGCCAAACAAAGGGCCGCCGCGCCGGCGCGTCCACAAGACCACGGCGGGCGCCACGGTCAGCATCAAGGCCACGCCGGGCAGGCTCTGAACCAGCATAGCGAGGGAGGCGAAGGCGGGGGGGAGGTCGAATACCGAGGCGAGCAGATACGACAATGCGAAGCCGGATAGGCGGCTGGCCGCGACGGATGCGAGCAGGGCGATCCAGAGGGACCCGCGCCCGCGGCGATAGATCAGCGCGGCGACGCCGGCCACCATGGCGCCTTCGACGGAAAGGACGGCGGCGACGGGCGGATAAATCGGCGGCATGCCGGTCATCAGCGCGGAAATCCAGGGCATCAGCGCGCCCGTGGCAAAGGCCCAGCGAGGCGTCACCAGGAATCCGAGAATCAGCAGCGGCTGCAGCAGCGGCAGGAACCGGCTCCCCAGACCGGCGGCATGAAAGGCTATGGGCAGCGCCAGCGCCAGCGCGCCCATGGCGGCGCTTAGAACAACGTTGCGAAGGGTTGCCTTGGTCATCAGAAGTGGATCATCAGGCCGGCCGTGGCGTTCACGCCGGGCATGGGGTAACCGGCGAGTACTTCGTAGCGTTTGTCGAGCAGGTTATCAACGCCGCAGAAGACGGTCCAGCCTTCCCGGACAGGCATCGAGACGCGGGCCGAAATGGTGGTATAGCCGCCCAGCCGCGCGGTCTTGGCGGTGTTGGCAAACCGCTTTCCGACGGTCATGGACGACAGACTGAAGGTAGCGCGCCGGAGGGAGTAGTCGAGGGCCGAGTTGAATTTCTGAGCGGGGACGAAAGGCAGGAGATTCGTGGAACGGAGGTAGGCATAGCCGCCGTGCAACTGCACGCGGCGCGATGGGCTCCAGCGGGCGGTGGATTCAAAGCCGCGATTGAGGGCGGCGCCACTGTTGAGCAGTTGGAGGTTGGGGTATCGGCCGGTGGTGGCGATCTGATCCTTCAGGTCGGCATAGAAGCCCGTGGCGGTCAGGGCCAGGGAGCGCGATGGATGGGCGCTGAGGGTGGCCTGGTAGTTCAGCATCGATTCGGGCTGCAACTTCGGATTCGGAGCGGGAAAGAGGAAGAGTTCGCGGATGGTGGGGTTGCGGAAGCCGCGGGCGAGCCCGGCGGTGAGAGCGTAGCCTTCGGCGATACGGAAGGTGGCCGAGGCTTCGGGCACCTGCATCGAGCCGTAGAGCGAGTGGCCGTGCTGCCGGTAGCCGCCTTGCAGTATCCACCTGGCCCCCGCCGCGTACTTGAGCCTGGCGAAACCGGCGCCTTCATGCAGGTGATGTTCGCCATAGTTCAGCAGGCTGGTGGCGTTGCGGGCTTGGCCGCCGTAGCGCTGGAAGTCGCCGCCGGCATCCACCTGGAGACGTGGGCTGAGGAAGAATGTTTCGACGCCACGAACGCCGTTGGTGGAATCGGTGGAACGGAAACCATCGGTAATGTAGTGGCGGCCGAAGTTGCCGAACGGGCGAATCGACCCCGCCATGCCGGCGTAGTTGTTGTCCAGATGCACGCCATAACCGCCGCGGCCGACGCGGGCATAGCTATTGTTCAGGGGAGCGTACGTGGGGCCGGGATCTTCAATGTGAAAGAAGCCGAAGCGGCCCTGCAGCGAGGCTTTCCAGTGCGAGCCGAGGTTGCGCCCGACGGCGAGCGATGCGTCCTGATCGCGGAAGCGGGAACTGGGCCGGTCACCGGACGTTGCGCTGACGCCGCCGGCGAGCTGATAGAACCAGCTCTTATACGCGCCGCCATGGGTCAGCTTGTTCTGGGTGGTCCAGTAGGAGCCGAGACCGGTGCGCAGGGAGGTGTGATAGCCGGGTGCGGGCCGCGATGGCTCGATCTCCACCGCGCCGCCCATGGCGTTGCTGCCGTAAAGGACCGACGCCGGACCCTGTGTGACCCGGACCTTCGCGGCGTCGCTGAAATCGTAGAAATCGGGCAGCGGGTGGCCCATCAAGCCCTGGAAATCAGGACGGCCGTCGACGACAATGAGGACCCCGGTGTTCGGTTGCCCGCCAACGCCGCGTACAGTGATGCCGCCGGTGCCGTTGGTCGAGATCCCATAGCCCATCACGCCGCGGCGCGTCAGAAAGGCGCCGGGAACCAGTTTTTCAACGGCGTCGAGGACGGTGCGGGCGCCGGTCGAGTCCATCTGAAGGCGGCCGGCTTCGACAGGTTCAATCCCGTCGGCGGGCTGTTTCACAACGACATCCACCGACGTGTAAACGATGGGGAGATCGACGGGATTAATCGCGTTGGCCGATTTGTCGGCGCCGATTGAATCCGCGGGGGGCAAGGCAGACAGGTAGAAGAAGAGGATAAGACCAGTCATGACATGTTCAGCGTAGCACGAGTTATACAACGGTGCTACCGAACACAAACGCCTACTTTGTTCCGGCCATTCGCCCCGGCGCTTGAACCAATGGGTACGGGCGTGAAACAATAGATTTTGTCCCCTACACAACCAGCAGGAGAGAGTGTGTCGAACACCGCCATCCTTGCCCTGGAGGACGGAACCGTCTACCGGGGGCGCGCTCACGGCGCGCAGATTGTCCGCACCGGCGAGGTTGTCTTCAACACGTCGATGACTGGCTATCAGGAGGTTTTTACCGATCCCTCCTACACGGGCCAGATCGTGGTCCTGACCAATCCGCAGGTGGGAAACTATGGCGTCACGGCGGCCGACGACGAAGCGTCGAAGGCCTGCATTGAGGGCCTGGTCGTCCGCGAATGGGCTGAAACGCCTTCCAACTGGCGTTCAGAAGAATCGGCTGACCGGTTTCTTTCACGCAACAACGTGCCGGTGATCGACGACATCGATACCCGCGGCATCGTGCTGAAACTGCGTTCCGCCGGCGTGATGCGCGGCGCGCTGTCCACGGCCGGCCACACGGCGGAAGAGTTGATCGAAATGGCGCGCAACTCCCCATCGATGGCGGGCCTGGACCTTGCCACGGGCGTTTCGACTCGCGAGTCCTACACTTGGGACAAGCCGCTTCAGCCCTGTTCCCCGTCCGAGCGCATCGATCCGCCCGCTTCGGAACGCTTTCACGTCGTTGCCTACGATTTCGGCATCAAGCACAATATCCTGCGCTGCCTGGCGTCGATTGGCGCGCGCGTCACGGTTGTCCCGGCAGCTACGGCAGCCTCGGACGTGCTGGCGTTGAATCCTGACGGCGTCTTCCTCTCGAACGGGCCCGGCGATCCCGAGCCGCTGCAATTCCAGGCCGAACAGGTCCGCAAGCTCATCGGCAGGAAACCTGTCTTTGGCATCTGCCTGGGCCATCAGATCATCGGGCAGGCGATTGGCGGCAGGACCTACAAACTGAAGTTCGGCCACCGGGGCATCAACCATCCCGTGCTGAACAGGCGGACCAACAAAGTTGAGATCACTGTCCAGAACCACGGTTTTTGTGTCGATCCGGACTCGCTGAGGGACACCGATGTGGACATCACACATTGGAACCTGAACGACGACACGGTGGAGGGCCTGCGGCACCGCAACGAGCCGATATTCTGCGTCCAGTACCATCCGGAAGCCGCGCCCGGCCCGCACGATTCGCAATACCTGTTCGACGACTTCGCGGCCATGATGCGCGATTTCAAGAAGTCCTAAAGCTGGAGTACGAACACCAAGGTGCCTCGCAGAAACGACATTCACAAGATCCTGATCATCGGCTCCGGCCCCATCGTTATCGGGCAGGCCTGTGAGTTCGACTACTCAGGTACCCAGGCCTGCAAGGCATTGCGCGCCGACGGCTACGAGGTGGTCCTGATCAACTCCAATCCGGCCACCATCATGACCGATCCGGACACGGCTGACCGGACCTACATCGAACCGCTCACCATCGAGCACGCCGAAGAGGTGATCCGCAAGGAGCGTCCCGACGCGCTGCTCTCAACCGTTGGCGGCCAGACGGGATTGAACCTCTCTGTTGCGCTCGCCGAGGCCGGCGTCCTCGATAGGTACGGCGTGGAACTGATCGGCGCCAAGATCGAGTCCATCAAGAAGGCCGAGGACCGGCTCCTGTTCAAGGACGCGATGCGCAAGATCGGTCTGGAAACGCCGCAATCGCGGCTGCTCACGACTGTCGAAGAAGGGCTGGATTTCGCCACCAAGATCGGCTACCCGATGATCCTGCGCCCGTCGTTCACCCTCGGCGGCACCGGCGGCGGCATCGCTTACAACCGCGAGGATCTGGTGACGATTGTCGAACGTGGCCTGGACCTCTCGCCTGTCCACGAGGTGCTGGCCGAGGAGTCTGTGCTGGGTTGGAAGGAGTACGAGCTAGAGGTTATTCGCGACCTGGCCGACAACGCGATCATCGTCTGTCCGATCGAGAACTTCGATCCCATGGGCGTGCATACGGGCGACTCGATTACTGTGGCGCCGGCGCAGACTCTGTCCGACCGCGAGTATCAGATGATGCGCGACGGCGCGCTGGCGTGCTTGCGCGAAATTGGCGTCGATACGGGCGGTTCAAACGTGCAGTTCGCCATCGATCCGAAGTCCGGGCGCATGGTGGTGGTCGAGATGAACCCGCGCGTGTCGCGCAGTTCGGCTCTGGCATCGAAGGCGACCGGCTTCCCTATCGCCAAGATCGCCGCCAAATTGGCCGTCGGCTACCGTCTGGACGAAATCAAGAACGACATTACGCGTAAGACACCGGCCTGTTTCGAGCCGACCATCGACTACGTGGTCGTCAAAATCCCCAAGTGGCAGTTCGAGAAGTTTCCCGGCGCCGAGCCGGTGCTGACGACTCAGATGAAGTCTGTCGGCGAAGTGATGGCCATCGGCCGCACTTTCAAGCAGGCATTGAATAAGGCGCTGCGCGGCCTTGAGACAGGCAAATCGTCTGCGTTTACCAATCTCGACCCGCGCCTGATCGCACAGCGCCTGATCACGCCCAATCCCGAGCGCATCCACTACCTGCGCTTCGCCTTCGAGAAGGGCTACACGGTGGACGAAATCTTCGAGCTGACGCAGATCGATCCCTGGTTCCTCACCCAAGTGCGCGACGCGATCACCTTCGAGAACAGCCTTCAGGAAACCACCCTCGACTCGATCACCGGCGAAGTCATGCGGCGCGCCAAGCGCGACGGCATCTCGGACAACCGCCTGGCTCGGTTCTGGAACGTCGATTCTCTTGATGTCCGCAAGCGGCGGAAGGAGCTTGGCGTCACGGCCGTGTTCAACCGCGTTGACACCTGCGCGGCCGAGTTCGAGAGCTTCACGCCTTACATGTATTCGTCGTACGAAAGCGTCTGCGAGGCCGCGCCGTCGAACCGCAAGAAGGTCATGATTCTCGGTTCTGGTCCCAATCGCATCGGCCAGGGCATCGAGTTCGACTACGCCTGTTGCCACGCCAGCTTCGCGTTGCAGGAATTCGGCGTCGAGTCAATCATGGTCAACTGCAACCCGGAGACCGTTTCAACCGACTACGACACATCGGACCGCCTCTACTTCGAGCCGCTGACGCTCGAAGAGGTGCTCAATATTTATGACACAGAGAACCCCGATGGCGTCATCGTCCAGTTCGGTGGGCAGACGCCGTTGAATCTCGCCTTGCCGCTGAAGGCCGCCGGCGTGCCCATTATCGGCACCGACCCGGAGAGCATCGACCTCGCGGAGGACCGCCAGTTGTTCGGCAAGCTGCTCGAGGGCCTTGGCATCCCGTCGCCGAGTTGGGGTACGGCAACGTCGGTCGAGCAGGCTTGCGGGATCGCGCGCGACCTCGGCTACCCGGTCCTCGTGCGGCCCAGTTACGTGCTCGGCGGGCGCGCCATGGTGATCGCCTATGACGAGGACACCGTACGGCGCTATATGCAGGAGGCTACGCTCTATTCCCCAGGCCGCCCGGTGTTGATCGACCGCTTCCTCGAGGACGCGGTTGAGATCGATGTCGATGCGCTCTCGGACGGCACGGACGTGCTGATCGGCGGTGTGATGGAGCATATCGAAGAGGCCGGAGTTCATTCCGGCGATTCGTCCTGCGTGATGCCGCCGCAATCGATCGGCAAGGACGAACTCGACACAATCGTGGGCTACACGGAAAAACTGGCTCGCGCGTTGAACGTGTGCGGCCTGATGAACATCCAGTATGCGATTCAGCGCGGCAAGGTGTACGTGCTGGAGGTCAACCCGCGCGCCTCGCGGACAGTGCCCTATGTGTCGAAGGCGACCGGCGTTGCGCTGCCGAAGATCGCTGTCGGGCTCATGCTAGGCCGCTCGATGAAGGAAATGGCTTACCTCGCCGGCGAGCAAACCTCGGGCGTGCTGATGCCGAACAAGATAACGGTGAAGTCGCCGGTCTTCCCGTTCGCGAAATTCCCTGGCGTCGATCCGGCGCTGGGCCCCGAAATGCGCTCCACCGGTGAAGTCATGGGCGTCGGCGAAAGCTTCGGTGAAGCCTTCGGGAAGGCGCAACTGTCCGCCGGCGTACCGCTGCCGCGCTCGGGCTGCGTGTTCTTCAGCGTGAACGACCACCATAAGCCCGCCGCACTCGACTTGGCTAGGAAATTCGCCGAACTCGGTTTCGAACTCGCCGCCACGCGCGGCACCGCGTCTTGGTTGAAGAACGCCGGACTCCGTGTGCGCACGGTCTTCAAGGTGAATGAGGGCCGCCCGAACGCCGTCGATCTGATGAAGGGTGGATCGCTCCAGTTAGTTGTCTACACCACCACGGGTGCCACCTCGTTCCCGGATGAACAGGCCATCCGCCGCACGGCCGTGCAGCATCGCGTACCCTGCATCACCACGATTAGCGGCGCGCGCGCCGCGGCTGAAGCGATCGCCTCACGGGTGAAGGATCCGGTACGTGTGTGGAGCGTGCAGGAGTTGCACGCCGCCGGTTAGCAGATGCGCGGCAGTTGTTCGCCGCTCAGCATGTCCACAACACGCCTGCCGCCGATGCGCGTTTCCATGACAACGCGCGCCGCGCCCGGCGAGGCGTGGCCGATGCATGATGCGCCCGCCGAAACCCCGATCTCCTGAAGTATCCCACCAACGCGCGCTGCCTCGCTCGCCGGTACGAACACGCAAAACCGCCCTTCATTCGCCACGTACAACGGATCGAGTCCAAGGAATTCGCACGCTCCCCGCACCGCATCCATCACCGGGATCTGCCGCTCCCGGATCATGACCTCGACGCCGCGCGCTTTTGCGATCTCGTTCAGCGCGCTCGAAAGCCCTCCGCGGGTCAGGTCCCTCATGCAGTGAATGTCGATGCCCGCCTGAATCAGCGCCTCGACCGCGGGCCACAGAATGGCAGAATCGCTCTCGATAGGCGCTTCGAATTGCAGCCCCTCGCGAACTGACAGGATGGCTGTACCATGCCGGCCCAAATCGCCGCTGACGATGACAGCATCGCCGGGTTCGACCCGCCACGGCCCAGTCTCTCCAACCTGGCATTCGCCGATACCGGTCGTGTTGATGTAGACGCCGTCGCCTTTTCCGCGCTCGACTACCTTTGTGTCCGCGGCCACGATCTCGACGCCAGCCTGTCTCGCCGCTTCTGCCATCTCCGCGGCCACGCGCCGCAGTACGCCAACCTCCAATCCCTCTTCGAGAATGAACCCGGCGGTCACTGCCGCCGGTCGCGCGCCGCACATGGCCAGGTCGTTCACCGTGCCGTGCACGGCCAGGGAGCCAAGCGAACCGCCAGGGAAGAACAGTGGGCTGACGACAAAGGAGTCCGTCGTCACCGCCATGCGGCCGGTCATGTTCAGGTACGCGCCGTCGTGCTTCCGGCCAAGCTCCGCGCCGCCGAACGCGGGCATGAACACTTCTTCGACCAGCCGCTCCGTCATGCGGCCGCCGCCGCCGTGGGCCATGGTGATCCGGCCCGCGCCATCAGAGGGTACGGGGCAGGCAAGTTCGAAGCCCGGTTTACGCTCTTCCGCCATACAGATAGTACGCCGCGCAGGCGCCCTCGCTCGATACCATCGGCGCGCCCAGCGGCCGTTCCGGCGTGCATTGCTTCCCGAACGCTGCGCATTCGGGCGGCTTGATCAGCCCCTGCAAGACCTGGCCCGCCTGGCACGCCTCGGGTTCACTCACTTCCCTGAAACCGATACCAAACCGGGCCAGCGCGTCGAACCCCGCGTACTTCTGACGCAGTTTCAGCCCGCTCTGGGGGATGGGGCCAATCCCACGCCATTTCCTCTCGCCCACCTCGAAGACTTCACTGACCACTTTACGGGCCTCTTCGTTTCCTTCGCGCCGCACCGCTCGCGCATAGCGGTTCTCCATCTCCGCGCGCCCCTGCTCTAACTGTTCGGCAGCGGCCAGGATTCCGTCGAGCAAGTCCACCGGTTCAAACCCCGTGACGACGA
>Ga0116171_10006488_pt1 | contig 10093 bp, 4 predicted proteins | sample AD_JPNHW2_MetaG_FD_89798 | JGI IMG/M metagenome (GOLD analysis project Ga0116171, IMG submission 89798) | Active sludge microbial communities of municipal wastewater-treating anaerobic digesters from Japan - AD_JPNHW2_MetaG | ecosystem: Engineered > Bioreactor > Anaerobic > Digestate | place...
GCGCTGTCCGGGGCCTCCTGCGTCCCCCCGCCACCGACCCAACGCAGGGCGCGGAAGGGGAGTTCGCTGGCCCTCGTGTCCCCAGGCTTCAGGCAACGGATCGGGGAGAGCCAGGCCGCGATCCAGAGCCAGCCCCGCGAGTCCATCGCCAGGCTGGAAATAGTCAGGTTCTCGGTGCCGGGGATCCGGGACCACCCCCGCGGCCCCCGCAAGGCCAGGCCGTCGTTGGTCCCGGCCCACAGGCGCCCCAGGCGATCCTGATAGGTGAAGCAGACCATCTCGCTGGGCAGCCCCTCCTCGGTGGTGTGGGCGCGCACGAAACCCCTTCCCAGCATGCGGTAGAGCGCGGGCCCCAGGACCCACAGGTTGCCCTCCCGGTCCACCATCCCCGCCCGGGTCCACTTACCGGGCAGGCCCCGGGAGCGGTCGAGCACTTCACGCTCCCCTCCCCGCACCCGCAACAGGCCCTGGTTGGTGGGGATATAGACGCAACCGTCCCGGCTCGGCAGGAAGATCCCCTCGGTGAACGGCGGGGCGGGCAGCCAGCTCGAGGCATCGTGGAATGAGGTTTCTCCGGCATCGCGATAGAAGAGTTTCCGATCCCCCCCCACCCACCAGCGGCCCGTTCCATCCTCGGCCATGGCCCACAGGCGCCCCTCCGGCCGCAGGCCCGTTTCGGGTCCCAGGAGGGTCCATCGGCCGTCCTGGCGACGCTCCCACAGGGCATTGTCCACGTTGACGAAGATGGATCCGGTGGCCCGGCTGCAGGCCAGACCCAGGGCGCGGCCCCGGGGGGCGCCCGGCAGGCGGACGAACTCGTCGGGGCCCACCTGCCGGTACAGGCCTTCCCGATGAAGGAAACACAGCCGCCCCTCGGCGTCGAGGTCGATGTTGGCCGAACCGCCCAGCAGGTCCCTGCCCCCGCTGCGGATGCGATGGACCACACCGTCCCGGAAGCGGACCACCCCTTCCTGGGTGGCCAGCCAGAGACCGCCGCCCGGAATCGCCCGCAACCGGTAGACACAGCTGGAGGGGAGTCCGTCGGCGGAGGTCCAGCGACGGAAGCGGCTCCCGTCATACCGGACGAGGCCGCTCTGGGTACCAATCCACAGGAAGCCGTCCTCGTCCTGGGTCAGGCACTCGAAGGAAGGGTCCACCAGCCCCTGCTCAGAACCGTAGCTCTTGAAGAGGAAGCGACCCTCCGCTTCCGTGGCTCCGGACAGGAGCAAAGTGGCTGTCAAGATCAGTGCGACTGACCCGATGAATCGTCCCGGAATTACTCTTATCGACAATCTCTTTCCGCCAAGGATTTCCTGGACTGACCGGAACGATGGATCGACAGGAGCCTTCTGTCCATGTGCCGATTCTAAAAAAAGCACATCGTTTTGTCAATCGGGCCGTTCTATGCCACGAAAGGGAACTTGTACTCTCTTTCGGACTGGGTTATAAACGGACCGTCGAGTGAAGCGGACGAGAGCCGGAAGAGGAGATGTTTCCGTGAAAAAAAGCGCGTGGTTCTGTTCGATGCTGCTATTGGCAATCGGGGCCGCCCAGGGATGGCAGACGGTTCTCTCCAGCCATGAACGAGACCTGATCGCCGAGGGGATTACCATCGACCCCCAAAGCGGAGACCTGTACGTCAGCAGCATCCTGCGCCGCAAGATCGTCCGGGTCAACTCCCGGGGCTGGCAGGACTTCATCGGCAGCGGCCAGGACGGCTTCATGGGCGGAGTGGGGCTGCATGTCGACGCCCGGCATCGCATCCTCTGGGCCTGCAGCGGCAACATCATGGGCGCGCGTTACCGCACCGGGATCTTCGCTTACGACCTGCAGAGGAAGAAGCTGTGGAAGAGGTTCCTCCTCCCCTCCGGGCCGGAGCCGCGCTTCTTCAACGACCTGGCCATCGCCGCCGACGGTTCCGTCTACATCACCGACACCATGGGCCACTGCCTGTGGAAGTGGGACCGCTCGGCCGCAGAACCGGTCAAGCTGTCGCTGGGCGACCTGCCCTACCCCAACGGGATCGCGCTCGCTGCGGACCCGCGGTTCCTCTTCGTCGCCACCCGGCAGGGGCTGAAACGGGTCGATCTGACCGGGCAACGGACGGAACTGCTGGCCATGCCGGCCGGACCCGACCACAGCATGGGGCTCGACGGCATCGCCTGGTATCGCGGTTCGATTGTGGCCGTACAGAACGGGGTCGCCGACAAGGCCCAGTGCCGGATCGTCCGCTATCACCTGGCCACCGACGGTCGCTCCGTGAGCCGGGTGGAGACCATCGACACCGGCAATCCGGCCTTCGACATCCCCACCACCCTGACGGTGGACGGAGACCGGCTCTACGTCCTGGCCAACAGCCAGCTCGACAACCTCGATCAGGAAAGGCTGGTCATCAGGGCGCCGGAGCGGCTGAAACCGACGGTGATCCTCGTGTACCGACTCGGGGACGGTGCCGGCTAATCCTTGGGGTACTGTTCGAACAACCGCCCCCAGGGGGAGTCCTTGAGCCAGCGGCCCACCACCCGCTGTCCCTTGGTGGCGTACCACACCTTGTCGTGATAGGTCTCGGAGGCGAAGATGAACACATTGACCAGGGGGGTGTGGAAGAAGAGCTTTTGCAGGTACTTGAGCGGCGTGTCGTGCCAGAAGAGGCGGCCGGTACCGGTGGCGAAGTTCACCCCCACCTCGAACCGCCAGTTCTCCCTGGCCGCCTCGGCGTCGCCGACGATCTCGATCTCGGCCGGATCGCCGATGCCCAGCCCCCGCTCGTGCGCCAGGGCGATGCAGGGCAGTTTTTTCCAGTCGAAACCCATCAGGGTGGCGGCCACCGAATCGATCGCCACCTGATCGGCCGAGGCCAGGATCACGTGTTTGTCGTGGGGCACGACCGTGCGGGGACCCGGCCCCGAACCGGCGGTGGTGCCGTCCATGGTGGCGAACATGCCGGGGTGGATCTCCCGGCCGATGGCCAGCAGGTCGACCAGGGTTTCGTGGATCCAGGTGTGGGTGTAGTGGCGATGGAAGTTGAGCAGCCCCCCGAAGGCGTTCTTCATGGCTCCGGTGTAGGTGGTGTACGAATGGGTCTTGACCGTCGGCAGGTGGACGATGTTCTTGCCGATGAAGTAGTCGGGGATGCGGATGCCGTCGGGGAAGATCCGATGCAAGGCCAGGGTGGGGGCCTTGGGTTTGAACTCCACCCAGTGCATGTCGTCCTCGTGAAAGTTGTAGAGCACCGGGATGTCGAACTGGCGGTAGATCGGCCGGAACTTCAGGTCGTTCTCCCCCTTCTCGGCCACCGTCACCACGGTGTGGTTGTGCACCGCCACCAAATCGTTGATGCCCGCGCCGCGCAGTCCGCGGATGGTCCCTTCGAGTTGCCAGGGGGTGGTGTTCACCCCGGGGAAGACGTTGTGCCAGGTGATGTTGTCCTTGAGGATGGTGGGAGATTTGGCGTCGAGGGCCTCGGCCACTCCCGCCAGCTCGCAGAGCCGTTGGTAATCGGCCACCACGCGATCGGGCGTGGTTTTGAGAATCGCTACTTTCGCTTTGGCCATGTGATGGATCCTTGGATGAAGTCGTGGTCTACAAGATTGGATTATACCATATCCGGCAAATCCTCTCTGCCCCTTGACAATCTTTCCGCCATCCCCTAGAGTTTTTGCCAAGTGAGGTAGTCCATGAGCCCACGCTTCCTTTCCACCCTCTGCGGATTCATACTGGCGGCGTTCGCTACGCTGCCCCTCCCCGCTGCGGCGGCCGAGCCGGCCAGCGGATTTCCCGACCGGCCGGACCTGTACGTGGCCAGTGAGCAGCCGGTCGACCTGGCCGGGTTCCTGGCCCGCGACCCGCTGCTGGTCGAGTTGCATAAAACCTCGTTCTACGCCGATTTCTGCCTCTCCAACCCGGCCATGCTCTACCAGGGGCTCTCCCGCACCGCCGACCGGCAGCTGGGCGCTCCGCTGGGCGACGAATTCCTCGACGAGATGCTGAACGCTCCCGGGGAGACCGCCTGGTGGGGTCTGCAACCTCCGGGCAGCAAGAAGCGGTTCCTGGTCGTCCGCGACCTGTCGCCCAAGTTCACCATGATCATGCGGTTGTTCGAACTGCTGCAGAAGAGAGCCGGCAAAGGGATCGCCACTCCCTTTCGCCTCGACTTCCCCGGCATGCCGGTGTGGCTGGTCATCCAGAACCGGCAGCTGATCGCCAGCAACGAGGAGACCCTGCTGAAAAAGGCCCTGGCCGCGGCGGGCGGAGCCAACGCCAAGGTGGTCCTGGCCCGGGGGTCCCCCTACTATGCCAGGCACTTCACCGGGCAACCGGGGGCGCTCAAGATCTACGTCCAGCTGTCCTCCCGCTGGCCCAGGCTCAGCCGGCTAATTGGCACCGCGGAGCTGGGACTCGCCATCAACCTCGACCTCGACACCCGCATCACCTTCCGCTCGATCTACCTGACCGGGGTGCCGCCCCTCGATTTGCCCCGCGGCGAGGCCCTGCGATCGCTGGCCAGGGTCGTCCCCGAAAGCTCCGTGCTGGCGCTCTCCCTGCACCTGCCGCCCGAACGGTTCGCCCGCCAGTTCGCGGAAATCGCCAGCAATACCGATTGGCAAACGGAACTTGGCGAGGCCCTGACCCGGGATATCGCCCCCCAGTTTTCCGGCAACCTGGTCTTCTTCCTGAACGGGTTCTCCCAGGCCGAGGGGGAGGGGGTGGCCGATTGCGGCCTGGCCCTGTCCCTGAAGAAGGGGAGCGGGCAACGCCAAAAGCTGGTCCAATTGGCCAAGTCGATGATGGCCCCCACCCGGGAGGAGAAACCCGAACCGGGGACCGTTCTTCTCCGGTTCGATCGGGAGCAAGCCCCCGCGGTGGCCGTGAACGCCGATTGGCTGTTGATCGCCGCCCGCCATTCCACCCTGGAGGAGATGCGCCTGTGCCTGGCCCAGAAACGGCCGAACCTGGCCGATCAGGCCGTGGCGGCCAAAGCCCTGGAACCGCTGGGCAAACGGGGTCCGGTCCAGGCGGTGTGGTTGCCGGCCCCCTTCGCCCAGGCCCTGCTGCGCCACCTGACCTACCTGGGGGGGAGCGCCGGCGAATTCGCCCCGGCCGACGTCGAGCGCAAGATCGCCCCGGCGCTGGCCCTGCTCGCCCGCCTCCCCGTGCTGGCCCTGACCCTCGAGCCCTGGAACGGCGACCTGAAGGGCCGCCTCATCCCCCTTGAATAGTCCCGTCCGCTTCTTCCGGTTCGCACTGGCGCTGACGCTGCTCGGCGGAGCGGCCCTGACCGTCGGCGGGCAGCCGATCACCCCCGACCTCGACCACGACGGTCTGCCCGACTCGGCCGAGCTGATCAGCGCGTCCGACCGGAGCAACTTCCGTGCCTGGTTCGTGGTACTGACCGAGTCCCAGTTCATCCAGCCCAGCCCCGCCTGGGCCGAGGTCCACCGGGACTGTGCGGGATTGATCGGTTTCGCCATCCGCGAGGCGCTGAAGCGACACGACCGCGACTGGCTGGCCCGCTTTCCCTACCTCACGAGCCCCGCCGTCCCCGAGGTCGCCTCCTTCCACTACCCGGAGGTCCCGTTGCTCGGCGAGCGGATCTTCCGCACCCGGGCGGGAGACTTCCTGCCCTCCGACCTGACCGACGGCACCTTTGCCGCCACCGCCTCGGCATCGGTACTGCGCCACTTCAACTGTCGCCCGCTCGGGCGCAACCTCGATTGCGGGCTCGAGCCCGGCGACCTGCTGTTCTTTCACAGCGAGGCGGGCGCCGACATGCCCGACCACGCCATGGTGGTCGTGCGCGTGATCCGGGGTCCCGATGGAGCGGTCGGGGACGCCCTGCTGGTCTACCACACCGGCCCGACCGACGGCACTCCGGGCGAGGTCCGCCGCCTCTCCTGGTCGGCCCTGCTCCACCACCCCGACGACGCCTGGCAGCCCCGGGCCGACAACCCGGCCTTCGCCGGATTTTTCCGGCTGGCCATGCTCGACCACACCCCCATGGGAGGATTCGATCCATGAACCGACGTCTCAGCTACTGGACCGCCCTGATCGGGCTGTTGACCACCCCCCTGCTGGCCCAGGCTCCCCGCTTCTACCTTTCCACCGAGCGGATGTTCGCTCCCGGCCAGGAAACGACGGTCACCGTGGAGACGATGGCCCTCACCTACCTCGACCTGCGAATCTACCGGATCCCCGACCCGACCGCCTTCTTCGCCACCCGCTCCGACCTCCATCAGCCCCGGGTCCGCAACGTCTACGGCGGGCCCAACGCCCTGGCGATCCTGGCCCGAGCGGCCGAGATGGACGTCATCGGCTGGCAGGCCCTGGTCCGGCAATTCCTCTCGCGCGACTCGCGCAAAAACCTGCTGGAAGGGGTCCCCGCATGGCGCAATCCTCCCGCCGCTTTGCCCCAGGGCCGCGGTCACGCCGAGATTCCCCTCCTGCCAGGCTACACCTTGGTTTCCCAGTTCCGGCACTACCTCGCCGCCCGCGGGGAAAACTGGCTCTACGAAACGATCCCGCTGGGGCTCAAGGAACCGGGAGTCTACCTGGTGGAGGGGGTGTGCGAGGGGGATGCCGCCACCACCCTGGCCGTGGTCAGCGAACTCGCCCTGGTCACCAAGCAGTCGGGCAACCGCTTGCTCTCCTGGGTGGTGCAGCGCGAAGGGGGGCAGCCCGTCTCCGGGGCCCAGGTCACCCTGTTTTCCGGCCCCGGCGAAAAGAAGCTAATCACTGCCGTCACCGATGCCTCCGGACTGGCGGATCTGCCCCTGACCGGAGTACCCACTCCGATCGTGGTGGTGCAAAAGGGTCCCCACGCCGTGGTCCTCGACCCCAGCTTCTACCCGGCCCAGCTCGACCACCGCAAAGTCTACCTGACCACCGACCGCCCGGTCTACCGCCCTGGGCAGGAGGTCTTCTTCAAGGGGGTGGCCCGCGATTTCATCGCCGAAACCTACCGGGTGGTGAGCGGCAAGACCGCCGCCGTCGACCTGGTCGATCCCCGCGGCCACAACGTCGCCTCGGTGTCCGCCAAGATCGGGGCGATGGGCACCTTTTCCGGCTCCTTTGCCCTCGACGACACCCCGCCGCTCGGCACCTACAAGGTCGTCGCCCGCCTCGAAGGGAAGTCCTACCAGGCCGAATTCCGCATCCGCGAATATCAGAAGCCCAAATTCCAGGTGAACGTGAACCTGCAAGGGAGCCCCCTCAACGGGGAACAGGTGAACGCCGAAGTCCGCGCCCGCTATTACTTCGGGGCTCCGGTAACCCAGGGCGACGTGGAGTACCTGGTCTACCGGACCCGCTTCTATCTCCCCTGGTGGGTGGAAGAGGACTACAACTGGTACTACAGCGAGGCCGAATACCAGAACACCCGTCAGGAGCTGATCGCCCAGGGCAAGGGCAAGCTCGATCCCCGCGGCAACCTGCTCTTTTCCTTCGCCGTACCGCCCGGCTCCGACGACTACACCATCCGCGTCGAGGCGCGGGTCCGCGATGCCGGCCAGTTCACGGTCTCCGGAGAATCCTCGCTGCAGACCTCGAAGGGACGGTTCGTCATCACCCTGAAGGGGGACCGACTGATCGCCGGCAAGAAGGACCCGGTGACGGTCGACATCCGCACCACCGACCTGGCCCGCAATCCCAAGTCCCAGGTACTGACCTTCACCGTCGTGCGGCCGGCCGGCGACCGGAGCGGAGAGAAGGTGCTGCTGACCAGGGCCGTGCAGACCGACGCCCAGGGCCGAGGCCAGGTCCGCTTCGCCCCGGGCGAGATGGGCCTGCTTCACCTGGTGGCCCGGGGCGTCGACGACCTGGGCAAGGTGATCACCGCCACCACCTCACTGTGGGTCGCGGCGCCGGGCGAAAAAATCACCTATGCCGGCGAGGGGCTGACGATCGTCCCCAACCAGCGCAGTTACCAGGTGGGGGATCGGGCGCGGATGCTGGTCCTGTCCAAGGTGCCCGACCAGGCCTTCCTGTTTGCCGTCGAGGGCGGCGACGTGTACCACTACCGGGTGCATCGCCTGACCGGCAATGCCTGCCTGGTCGACCTGCCGATCGAGACCCGGCACACCCCCAACGTCTTCGTCACCGCCAGTACGGTGTTCGCCGGGCAGTTCTACGAAGCCCGCCGCAACCTGATCGTCCCGCCCAGGGGGCAGTTCCTGAAAGTGACCTTGAAGCCCGAACGACCGGTCTATCGCCCCGGGGACGAAGTCGCGGTGGCAGTCACCTCCCGCGATGCGAGCGGAAAGCCCGTGCCCATCGAATTTTCGCTCGGGGTGGTCGACGAGGCGATCTACGCCATCAGTCCCGAACTGGCGGTCGAGATGCCCCGCTTCTTCTACCCCAGCAAGCGCAACAACGTACGCACGTTCCACTCGCTGGCCTTCAACTTCTACGGGTACAGCGAGTCGTTGAAGCCGCAGGAGGTAAATCGGGAAAACCGGGAAGACAGCGGCCTCGACAGCATCAAGAGCGCCCGCTCCGAGCGGGTGCGCAAGGATTTCAAGGACACCTGCTTCTGGACCCCGGCGGCCGTCACCGATGCCGGGGGCAACGCCACCCTGAAATTCCGCCTGCCCGACAACATCACCCAGTGGCGGCTGACCCTGCTGGGGATCAACGAGAAGACCCAGATCGGCACGGCCACCAGCCGGCTGATCAGCCGCAAGGAGCTGTTCGTCGAAGTGCAGCCCCCGCCCACCGTCACCGCCCGGGACGAGATCGAACTGCCGGTGCTGGTGCAGAACACGACCCTCCGCCCACTGGCTGGCAAGGTGTCGCTCACCCTGACCGGAGGAAGAGTCATCGGCCAGGATTCCCTAGCGCTCGAAGTGCGGGCCGGCTCTTCGGCCGCGACCCGTTTCCACCTCCGCGTCGAAGGCCCCCGGGAGCTCGAACTCACCGCTTCGTTCCAGAGTCCCGCCGGGGGCGACAGCGAACACTGGGTGCTACCCGTCACCCCCTACGGGGTGGAACGGGGGATATTCCAATGCGCTCACCTGCGCTCCGAGGAAACGGGCAAGACCCTGACCATCGCCCTGCCTGCCGAGGCCGTACAGAAGTTCATCGCCGGCCGGGTCACCGTCGCCCCCCTGCTCACCCAGGTACTGCTGGGTTCCTTGGCCGAACTCGCCCAATACCCGTGGGGGTGCGTGGAACAGACGACCAGCATGTTGATCCCCAACCTGGTCGTCGCCGAGGTGTTGAAGAAGAACCGGATCGCCAGCCCCCTCCTCGATGCCAAGGTCGCCCGGCACGCGGGGGCCGGCATCGCCAAGCTGCTCGGCTTTCAAAACCAGAACGGGACCTGGGGATGGTGGAACGGCACCGAGGCCGATCCGACCATGACAGTCTACGTGATGTACAGTCTGACGCTGGCCCGCCGGGCCGGTTTCACAGTCCCGGCCGAAGCGTACAACAAGGGACTCGCCGCCCAGAAGGCACTGCTCGGCCGCGAGCCCTCGACCGACCTGCGCGCGCTGAACCTCTACACCCTGGCCATGGCCGGCAAGGCTCCGGCTTCGGTGGTATCCGGGCTGGTCAAGGCGTCGCCGACCCTCCCCCCCTACGCCCTGTCGCTGCTGGCCCTCACCCAGCAGGAGACAGGCCAGCGGGCCGACATGCAAAAGACCGTTCAGCTCCTGGCCGGGAAGGCCATCCAGGCGAGCAGCGAGGCTCACTGGGAGGGGAACGTCCAGTACCATCTCTTCCCCTACGCCCAGCCGGTCGACAGCACCGCCATGGCCCTCCGTGCACTGGCCCTGATCGACGGCAAACACCCGCTGATCGCCCCGGCCGTCCGCTGGCTGCTCGCGCACCGCACCGGCGAAATCTGGAACTCGACCCGCGATTCGGCGGCCGCGATCATGGCCCTGTCCGAAGTGCTCCGCAGCAGCGGCGCCGGCAGTAGACGGGCCGCGGGAGTGAAGATCCGCCTCAATGGCCGGGGATGGCGGGAAATCCCGGCGGAAAAGCTCTATGGAAGCGACCAGCAGAACTTCCTGACTCTTTCGCCCGGCGAACTGGTCGCCGGGAGCAACCGCCTCGACTTCGAGAAGGGGCCCGACCAGGAGCTGTTCGTCAC
>Ga0116171_10006489_pt1 | contig 10092 bp, 8 predicted proteins | sample AD_JPNHW2_MetaG_FD_89798 | JGI IMG/M metagenome (GOLD analysis project Ga0116171, IMG submission 89798) | Active sludge microbial communities of municipal wastewater-treating anaerobic digesters from Japan - AD_JPNHW2_MetaG | ecosystem: Engineered > Bioreactor > Anaerobic > Digestate | place...
AAAAAACGTTTTGAATCTATTGCTTCCATACCTGTACCAAAGGGACGTGAAAAAGAATTTGAGGTTCTTTCCGATAAAGAATCTATTGCTGTTGATTATCCAATACCTGAAATCCTGACAACTGCAAAAAACTTCGGTTTTGTAAACAGGTACCCTGACATAGATGGAACGACAAGAAGAGTCCGTCTTGTCCAGGTATTTAACGGAAGGATTTATTTCAACCTTTCTCTCTCCATGATTATCGATGCCTGCGCGGTAAAAAAAGAAAATATTTTAATTACTCCCGGAAAGAATATAGTTCTTAAAAATGCCTATAACGAGTTAATACAAAAACATGAAGACATTGTTATACCGATTGATGAATCAGGGATTATCTTTGTCAACTGGGCGGAAGAGACTGCTGAAAGGAAAGCATTCCACCATATCCCTTTTTATGCGCTTCTGGAATATCCGCAATTTGTGAATGGAGTTTATGAATACTTTGATAATGCAGGAGGACCTGAAGGTATTCAAAAAAGATCCATGCTTGAGTCTGAAATCGAAAGACTTAATAACTCTTATTTAACCTCAAAAAATGACCAGGAAAAAGGAAAACTGTGGCAGGAACTTTTATCCCGCCGTAAAGAACTGAAAAAAGAAAAACTCGACTATTTCAACTTACTGATTACTGAAAAAAAGAAAATGGAGGAACAGGCAGGAGCCAATCCAACGGTAGAACAAAAAAAGCAGATTGATACTCTTTCTGAAGATATAAAAACTGTTGATCTTGTTTTAAGAACTGAAGATCTTAAAAACCGTATCGGTATAATCGGTCTTACCGCTACCGGAACAACTGATATCGGTTCAATCCCAAATAATAATAAATACCCTGGAGTCGGAACATATCACAATACAATAAATACAATAATGCAGAGAAAATTTATCAGATCCACAGGTAAAACTCTTGAATTTTTTATTTTTATATTTGTTTCTCTCCTTACAGGATTTATTGTACAGAAACTTACTTCAAGAAAATCCCTCTTTGCTTCAATTTCCGGATTTATCATTATCAATCTTCTTTCATTCTATCTTTTTGCAGTTCACAGTATTTTACTTGAACAGATGGGAATCAATCTTGCGCTTATCATTCCTTCTGTCATAATTGTTTCGATCAAGCTGGTCAGTGAGGAAAGTCAGAAAAAATTCATCAAGGGTGCTTTCTCAAGATATATTGCACCGGATGTCATCGAACAGATAATGCTTAATCCTGAATCTCTTGAGCTTGGAGGTGAAAACAGGAGAATTACTATTTTCTTTTCCGATGTTGCGGGTTTCTCTACTATATCTGAAAAGCTTTCTCCTCCGGAACTGGTAGCGCTTTTAAACGAGTACCTTTCGGAAATGACCGATATAATCATTTCCCACGGAGGAACAATTGATAAATATGAAGGTGATGCCATAATGGCTTTTTATGGAGCTCCCCAGCCATATACCGATCATGAACTCCGTGCATGTAAAGCCGCGATAGATATGAAGAAAAGACTTCGCGAAATGCAGGAAAACTGGAGAAGTATAGGTCAGCATGAACTTTATGTCAGAATGGGGATGAATACAGGTCTTGCCGTTGTAGGTAATATGGGTTCAAAAATGAGGATGGACTATACAGCGATGGGAGACTCTGTAAATCTTGCTTCCAGGCTCGAGGGGGCAAACAAATTTTACGGAACTACAGCGATGATCAGTGAAAATACATATAACAATGTAAAAAACGACGTCGACGTACGAAAACTCGACACAATCCGCGTTATCGGTAAAACCGAACCCATTATAATATATGAACTTTTAGGATTAAAAGGTACTTTACCCCAGAAAGTTTACGAAGGAATCGAGCTTTATAATAAAGGCATGGAGATGTTCGCAGAGCACCAGTGGAAAAAGGCTCAGAAATTTTTTAACGATGTTCTTGAAGTGATCCCTGATGACGGTCCATCAAAAACTTATGTTGGCAGATGTGATGAATTTATAAAGAAACCACCATCCAAAAAATGGGATGGAGTTTATTCATTAAAATCAAAATAATCCCGCTGTTTTTACTGTCTCCACCTCTTAACGGAGTGGAGACAATAAAAACGCTACTTCATTTCTTCTGTTTTACTTATAAAAATTTCAGGAACTTTTGTTATACGTTTTTCCATATAATTAAAACAGACATGCCCAGTTTCTGCAATAACTGCTGTTTTTCCATTTTTTAAAATTCTGTGAAAGATTCTGAAACCTTTTTCCTCAATTTCTGCAATATCTGATTCAACTATAACTTTATCATCAATGAATAGTTCAGCCTTATAGTTTACGGCAAGATCACTCAATAGGCTTCCGGTTTTACCATCTCCCAGGTTCATCTCGTTGAGATCAAGACTTTTCAACAGCTGGTATCTTCCGTCATGTAAAATCTCCAGCATCTGTGAAGCCCCTACATGTCCTGCAGGATTAATATTCGAAATATAAATCTGCTGCTGATGACTGAATCTGTATTTATCAAGTTCTTTAAGTTTAATTCGTGCCAAAATTATCACTCCTTATAAACAATTTTTTTTAAATAGTCCCCTTGCACGTATATATTTCTTAATAAAATGTAAATGTTACAAACCATTTTTTTATCTTTTGCTTAAATTCACCAAAAAGTAAAACAGGACAATTAATAGGGTTTGATAAAATTTTTTATTGAATTTTAACCTTTTAAAGAAATACAATGACGGCAGTAATTGTCCCGGATTAATTTAAAGTAATTAATCTGATTTTAACTCTGTTTTAACATTACGGTTTACAATTTCAGGTTATTTTCATTTATAAAATTCTGAGATCTTTACTGAATTTAAATCAAGTTGTAAATTTAAAAAAAGGAGCGTCATAATGAAAAACAAATCTATTAAATTACTGGCTTTGTTTCTAACTTTAGTTTTTCTGTCATTCGGCTGCGGAAAAGATAATTCCAATGATAAATCTCTTAAGCAGATTCAGGCTAAAGGTTTTTTTATTGTAGGCCTTGATGACCAGTTTCCACCTATGGGTTTTCGCGGACAGGATAACAATGAAATTATCGGATTCGATATTGATCTTGCTAAAGAAGCTGCAAAACGGCTTGGAGTTCAGGTACAGTTCAAACCTGTTGCCTGGGACGGAATTATTCTCAGCCTTAACAAAGGAGATATTGACGCTGTATGGAATGGAATGACCATTACAGACGAAAGAAAACAGAAGATAGAATTCTCAAAACCTTATCTGAACAACAGGCAGATAATAATGGTGACTCTTGACAGCACTTTGAGTACAATAGAAATGCTGAAAGGAAAAAAATTAGGTCTTCAGCTCGGCAGCAGCAGTGAAACCGCACTTAACAGTAAACCTGAAGTCGTTAAGCAGTTAAAAGAGTTGAAAAAATACGAAAATAACACTCTTGCGCTGATGGATCTTGCAGCAAAAAGAATCGATGCAGTTGTTGTTGATGAAATCGTCGGCAGATGGAATATGGCTAAAAAACCGGGAATTTACAAAGTACTTTCGGAAGATATGGGTACAGAACTCTACGGAGTAGGTCTTAGAAAAAATGATATTACATTCAAAGAAGCTCTGGACAAAGTTCTAACTGAAATAAAAAATGACAAAGCAGGTGAAGAGATTTCAAAAAAATGGTTTGGCGAGAATATACTTCTTAAATAAGTTATGGAACAATATATACAATATGTCTTAGATTCATCAGTATTTATCCTCAAAGGGAGTATTTTAACAATACAGCTTTATTTTGCTACTATACTGTTTTCAATCCCTTTGGGGATAGTTCTTGCATTGATGAAAATATCCAAATTTAAATTTTTAAGAATCGCAATAGGCTTTTATACATGGGTGTTCAGGGGAACACCCCTTCTTTTACAGTTATTTTTTACATATTACGGTCTTGCAATAATAGGTATTAACCTTCCGGCATTTACAGCTGCAGCACTCACTTTTATTATCAATTACTCTGCATATCTTACTGAAATCTATAGAGCCGGTATTGAATCTATTGATAAAGGACAGTATGAAGCATCCAAAGCTCTTAATATGAACTATTATCAAACAATGAGGCGGATTATATTACCTCAGGTTATAAGGAGAACAATACCTCCGACATGCAATGAAGCCATTACACTGGTAAAAGATACCGCTTTGGTCGTAGTTATAGGTATGGGCGATCTTTTGTTATCCGCAAAAGAATTATTTACAAGAGATTTTGCAATAACACCATTTGCAATTGCAGCAGTTGTCTATCTGCTGATGACAACAGTTATTGTCTATTTTTTCCGTAAAATTGAAATTAAGTATTCTATTTATGAATAACCAGGATTCAACAATGAAAATGATTCAAGCCAATAATCTGTTCAAGTCATTCGGAACTCATACAGTTCTGAATAATGTTAACCTTGAAGTAAAAAAGGGTGAAGTTATTGTTATCATTGGCCCTTCAGGTTCAGGTAAAACCACCCTTCTCAGATGCTTTAACGGCCTTGAAGAAATAGATTCAGGAATTATTACAATAGAGGGTGAAATATTCTCTCAAAGAGATCAAAGTAAAAAGGATATGGTAAGTTTAAAACAAAAAAGGAGTATTGCAGAAAAACTTGGAATGGTTTTCCAGCATTTTAACCTTTTTCCTCACAAGACAGTACTTGAAAATATAATCGAAGCTCCTCTAACAGTAAAAGGAATGAAAAAAAGTGACGCAGTTTTAATGGGAGAAACCCTTCTTGATAAAGTAGGACTTCTGGATAAAAAAAATTCATACCCGTCCAAAATTTCCGGCGGCCAGAAACAGCGTGTAGCCATTGCCCGTGCCCTGGGGATGAGTCCGGATATAATGCTTTTCGATGAACCGACTTCATCACTCGATCCTGAATTAATCGGAGAAGTTCAGAAAGTAATATTAGATCTTGCTCGTGAAAAGATGACAATGCTGATTGTGACTCATGAAATGCGATTTGCAAAAGAAGTTGCAGATAGAATTATTTTTATGGATGAGGGAAAAATAATCGCTGATGAAAAACCCTCTAAAATTTTTGATAATCCGGAACATCCACGTATAAAAACCTTCATAGACAAAATCACTACAAGACAGTCCAATTTTCAGGATTAACTCTTTTACTATATATAAGGGTTTTTCTTCATACTAAATAATGATTTCCCCTGATTGACTTATTTTTAATAAAATGCATTATACAATCACCATTTAAGTTGTATCATATTCATGATTTTCTCTCAACCCCCAAAAAAGTAGTTTTGGGGGTTTTTTTATTGAATAAATTCCATCTAATAAAATAATTAAGTAATGAAAATAAAACCATTTCTTATAATCCGGATTTTACTGCTGATGTTTTTGGCAGGATGCAGCAGTTATAAAACCACAGCTGAACAATGGGAAGGGATATCCGGTAATACTTTAATAATTTTTATCTCCGAATTTTTCCCTTTTGATGAAAACATAAGCAGTGAAGATATTAAAAACCAGGTCACGGAAAGATTAAATCAGAGAGCATCTCTGATTATTGCGAGCTATATCTCTTTAAATCTTTCACGGGATAAAATTTCCCATGATACAGATACTACTCTTAATAATCTGATGAATGATACTATCTCCAGCGGAAAGCTTTTAAAGTTTGATTGTTCTGAATATAACTATTGTACAGCAAATAGTGTATACGATATTGCGGAATTACAGAAAAATCTCGAATCGATTAATAACCGGTAACATCATAAATATTCTTTTCAGGAATCTTTAAATAAGAAGATAAAAAAGAGTAAATCCCCGGCCTTGATAAATTTAAAAAAACTTCCTTTCCAGAAAAATAGCCCCTTCCGGACATATCTCCATACAGCAGTAACATCTTATACATTTTTTATAATTATATAATGGAATATGACCATCTTCACTTTTTTCAATCACACCGGCCGGGCATATAGCTTTACACTGATAACATAGAGTGCATCTCTTTTTATCCGGAACAGGTTTTTTAACCAGAAGATTTTTAAGAAAATATGTGCTTACAGGAAGCCTGCCAAGAAAGGATTTAGTTTTTGGAGGTATGAAATTATTATTAAAATCAGTTAAAGATGCCCCGACTATATTAATTTTTTCAATTGAGGATACTCCCAGATTTCTTTTCTCACCTTCGATACAGAGTATTATTTTACTTACATCAAGACCGGCTACTGTTCCTGCAACAATATCCACAGAAATTGCATCCAATCCTGCGATTACAGCATCTGAAAAAACAGGCTTACCGCTCTTTCCAGGCCCCTCCCCTTCCAGTCCCAGAATACCATCCATTATAGAAATTATACGGTCTTTTTTTGAATATAAAAATGATCCATATAAATCCAGAATAAATGACATAAATTCACGTTCATTTTCCGTTTTTACATGCCACTTGGATTTTTCCAGGCCATGTATTGAACCGAATAAGTTCTTTACAGCTCCAGTAAAATATGTCAAACTATGGGTTTTCAACTTCGGAAGATTAAAAATAAAATCCGATTTTACTATATCTTCTGCCACATGAAATGATTTGTATTTTATTCCATAATCATTTTTTATCAGCAGAGTTTTAGTTGTATCTGCTATTAAAATCTTTTCTTTTTTTACAATTTCCTCGTACCCGCATTTTCTTAAGACTCTATCAATGTTTAAAAACGCCGGGGACTCAACCAGAACCGGGATTCCCCGGTACTCCTTTATATAATGAATTACTGCATGAAAAAAATCAGGGTGTGTGGTTACACCGCTTTCCGGGGAGGCTGCTGTAAGGAGGTTCGGTTTTACTGCTATCCTGGCTCCGGCAAGATTTGAAGGATTAAAGGATATGTTTTTACAGGATTTATCTATTGCTTCGAGGAGATCATCATTTTTGTAACTACTGTATTTAAGCAGTGAAACAACATTCATATACCACCTCTCTTAATGAAGGATGTCATCATTTGAAGAATAGTAATGTTTTCTTGCCCACTCCAGTTTCTTTTTTTCCTCAGGTGTCAAAGAGTTCATCCCGTTTTTTGCAATTTTCCCGAGAAGATCATCTATTATTTTTTTCGCTACAATTCTTGTATCTATTACTTTTTTCTTTTCATTCAATCTGTTCTGTTTTTTAAATTTTTCGATAAATGATTTTTTAAACTTAACTGAAGATTTTGAACTTCTCATAAACCTGATTAAAAAATATCCTGAAATTATCCCTCCAAGATGACCGATATGGCTTATATTCCCTCCAGCACCTGCTGCCGAAGAAAGAGTTCCGAAAAATTCCATAAGACCGAAAGCAATGACCAGATATTTGATTTTAACCGGCAGTATAAAATAAAAAAGCACCTCTCTGTCCGGCCAGAGCATAGCATACGCAAGCAGAACTGCATAAATAGCTCCAGATGCCCCGATCGTTGTCACTAAAGCCGCCGATTCCCCGAACTTTATAAATGCTATATAGTTCATTAATGAAATGAAAAAACCCGCTCCAATCCCTGACAGGATGTAGTATCTGAGAAATTTTGATTTACCCCAGGCAATCTCCAGCTCACCTGCAAACATCCATAATCCTATAAGATTAAAAAAAATGTGCATCCATCCGCCATGAAGAAACATATAAGTAAAGGGCTGCCATATCATAAAACTATTTATAAAACCATTATGACTTAAACCAAAAAGCCCCTCAATAAGATTCCCGTCAGGAATAATTAAGCCTGCTATCTGCTGAATTAAAAAAACTGTTCCGTTTACAATCATCAAAAATTTAACACCGGGAGTCACAGGACCGCCGATTCTTATACTTACATTTCTCTGATACATCAGAATTCTCCGTCATTTTGTTTTTCTGAAAACTCTATTCTGATTTTATTAAATTTTTCAGAATTATTCAGAAAAAGTGTAATAAGAACGGGATCATATTTTCCCTCTTCATTTGCCATAATTTCAATAGCCTCTTCATGTGAAAAAGCTATTTTATAAGGCCGTTTAGAAGTCAGGGCATCATAAACATCAGCAATTGAAACAATCCTTGCCCCTAACGGGATATTTTCACCTTTTAGCCCATGAGGATAACCTGTCCCGTCCCATCTTTCATGGTGATACAAAATAATATCCATAGCCATATTCAGAAAAAAATCTGATCCTAAATCACCTGATGCGTTTTTTAAAGCATCATAACCGATAATAGGATGTTTTTTCATTATATTAAATTCCTCATCTGTAAGGAATCCTTTCTTCAGCAGTATGTAATCTGGAATACCGACTTTTCCTATATCGTGAAGTACTGATGAATCGTACAAATCCTGCAGTAATCTTGCAGTGATTTCCGGGTGGTCAGCGTCTATCCTGTATAATTGTAAAAGCAATACAGAATAATTACGGATTCTTTCCAGATGATCTCCTGTTTCAGAATCTCTTGCATCAGCAAGACTGCTCAATGCGAAGATTGTCGCCCTCTGGGTTTTTAAAACTTCCTCTGTTCTTTCAGATACCATTTTTTCAAGATTTTTTGAATGGTTCTCTATTTCTTTCATCAATTCCGCACGCTGAACACTTAAAGCAATCTGGCCTACAATCGATTTTACAAAAGTGATATGATGATCTTTAAAAAATTCCTTGTAGGATGATAAAAAGAATATTATTCCTCTTATCTGATCTTTCAGTACCAGAGATACTGCAAGAACGGAATTAATTCCGTTCCTGTTAGTTTCATGTAAAATTTCATTCATCTTATTGTTCTTTAAATATTTACCAAAATCTTCGATATTAAGAATATCAATCTTCCCTTCAATGAAATTTTTTATGGCTGAATTTGAGATAAGAAATCTATCCCCTTTTCTTAAAAATGTATAATAATGGCTCTGGTTAAAAACCGTATTTTCAATATTTAAAAATGTCTTAGTCTCATCAAGCAGAGTGAGCAGCATCCCGTCAAAAGGGATTACTCTTTTAAGGGAAAGGTGAAGTCTGCTGAAAATCTCATCTGTGCTCTTCCCGCTGTTAAGCATTGAAATTATCTCATTGATTTTTTCCAGTTCGGCGAGATGCCTCTCCTTTTCTTCTTTTAATTTTTTACTTTCAACGGCCCTCTTTATTGAAAATTCAAGTATTTCAAAATCGTCTATCGGTTTATATAAAAAATCATAAGCACCTGATTTAAGAGCTGCGATAATATCATCATTTGTTCCCTGTCCTGTAAGAACAATTTTTGGTATATCGGGATATTCCTGGAACATCTCTTTTAAAAGCTCAATTCCTCCCAATCTCGGCATCTGCAAATCAGTCAATACAAGGTCATAAGAGAAGGATCTGAGCATATCAAGAGCACCTCTCCCGTCTTCTGCCGTATCAACAATGTATCCCAGACCAGAGATATACTTTTTCAGCACTTTACGCACAAGGATATCATCGTCAACAACAAGGATTGAATGTTCTGTATTCTTAGACATCATTTACCCGAAATATTAGTTTAACTATTATAATTTTCATTTATATACATCAGTCAAGAAATTTATAACCAGGACAGCAAATTAAATCATGGAGAGAACTTCTGTACGTTAATCTAAATAATGCAGTAATAAAATCGGCACCTGGCATGGTATCCGTTTAAATAAAATAATTATTTTTAAATATCAGACTCCATAAAATAATTTAAATCAACCGATATAGAATACATAAATTATTTTTAATTGCTCTTATTGCTCCTTTATTTAATTAATGCAGAAAATTTAAACATAAGGTAATATTAATGTATTCTCAATACGACATAATAATCATCGGTGCCGGTCATGCCGGTTGTGAAGCCGCCCTTGCCTCGGCAAGAATGGGAATGAAGACACTCATACTAACCGGAAATCTTGATACAATTGCACAGATGAGCTGCAATCCCGCAATAGGCGGACTCGCGAAAGGCCATCTCGTCCGGGAAATAGATGCCTTAGGGGGCGAGATGGGCCGGATAATAGATAAAACAGGCATACATTTTAAAATGCTTAATAAAAGCAGGGGTCCGGCAGTCTGGGCTCCACGTGCCCAGGCAGACAAGAAAAAATACCAGTTCATGATGA
>Ga0116171_10006490_pt1 | contig 10092 bp, 11 predicted proteins | sample AD_JPNHW2_MetaG_FD_89798 | JGI IMG/M metagenome (GOLD analysis project Ga0116171, IMG submission 89798) | Active sludge microbial communities of municipal wastewater-treating anaerobic digesters from Japan - AD_JPNHW2_MetaG | ecosystem: Engineered > Bioreactor > Anaerobic > Digestate | place...
CTGTTATAGTACCGGTTAGAACAACAGGAAACATAATGGGTCACCTTTATTCAAAGCTTGTGATAAACTCATGCATAACCTCTCTGGGAGCAGTTTGTGGTCTTTATCTGGGAGATATGCTAAGAATTAAGAAGGTCAGGAAGATATTCATCGAAATAATAAGGGAAGCTGTAACCGTCGCCGGTAAGATGGGAATCAGGATCGAAGTTTTTGGAGGCCGGCTCGATTTCAGAAAATTTCTGAACGGAACGGGCTTCTTTTCCGATCTCCGGCGGCATGCCCTGATCAGACTGATCGGATTCAAATACAGACGGCTTAAATCATCAAGCCTTCAATCGCTCGAAAGGGGAAAAAGGACGGAAATCGATTACCTGAACGGATATATAGTGCTTAACGCCATGAAATATAATCTGAATGTACCCGTTAATTCTAAAGTTGTGGATATAATACATGAGATTGAGTCGAAAAAGAGGGAGATAACTCCTGATAATTTCAATGATGAATTTTTCGACAGGTTTAATTGAGAGTATCTTACGGCCATAAATTGTTACGGTTACACAGAATTATCGTTATGAATATAGTTAAGATCCCTGCTGAAAAGACCACCCCTGAGGTGGAATTGAATCCAAACGGATCAATAAATATAAAGGGACGTTCAATTCATGAAAATATAAGGGATTTCTTCAAACCCGTTGAAGAATGGATAGGCGATTATGTCGGAAACGAACCGGCAGAGGTGACAACAATCAATATCAGACTCGAATACTTCAACAGCGCCACGGCAAAGGTGCTTCTGAATATACTTCAGAAACTGCTTAAGGTCCAGCTTAAAAGCAGGAAGCTTGTAGTTAACTGGTATTATGAGGAAGGAGATGAAGACATTCAGGAAAGAGGCGAATATTTTGCCTCAGTCCTTAAGATTCCCTTCAATTTCAGGGAGTACAGATGATCTTCGAAAATGTCTTTCATGTTTCACTGGTCTCATCGATCGCGGAGTATTTCCATTTGAAATATAAATAAAAGGGGATCCCGAGAAGAAGGAATCCGGCTCCGATAGCCATGTGTAATGGCTTGTTTATCATAATGTTGAATAAAAACCAGATGTTAATTAGAATAAATATAAGCGGGGTAACGGGATAACCTGTTGTCTTGTAGGCTCTTTCGGCATTCCTGTATTTTTTCCTGAAGATGAAGATACCGGCTGCAGCCAGTGTGTAAAATATCCATTCGACCGATACTGTGTAGGTAATCAGATTTTCAAGAGTGCCCCAGAAAAGAAGCAGCAATACCGACCATACAGATTGCACTATTATGGCATTGACAGGCGTTCTGAACCGCGGATGCACCCTGGCTATACTTCTGAAAAAAAGCCCGTCGTTTGCCATTGCATAATAAATGCGCGGAGCGGAGAGCGTATAGATACCGATAGTACCAAAGGTGCTGATTGCTATAAGGCCTGCTATAAGAATTCCTCCGTAGGGAATGACAGTACTTACTGCATCGGCTGCGATTTTATCAGATGATACTATCTTGCTTACAGGAAGCAGAAGCATGTATGAGACATTGACAAGAAGATATATCACTGTCACTATTGAAGCTCCGGCTATCATTGCCATTGGCACATTCCGTGCTGCATTTTTCGTTTCTCCGGCAAGGAATGAAGCGTGCTGCCAGCCTCCGTATGAGAAAAGAACTCCGGTAAGGGCAACGCCGAAACCTGAAAGGGTTGCACCCGAATTACCTGAAAACACCGGCTGGCCAAACGAAAGGGAAGAGTCGCCCATGAAGAAGCCTGCAATAATAATTAATGTGATACCGAGTATTTTCAGTCCGGTAAATATGTTTGAGAATATCTCCCCGAAATTTGCCCTGAAAACATTCAGAGTTGTAAGCATTGCAATAGTGAAAATGCTTGTAATGGTTTCCCATGTTTTGTTCATCGGGATAAAAAAGCCGAGATAATGTGTGAAGGCAAGTGAAAGTACTGCAATGGATCCTGAGGTTATGATGACCAGATACGCCCAGCCGTAAAGGAATCCAAGCCATCCTCCATAAGCTTCTTTAAGAAACACATAGATTCCTCCCGCTTTCGGGAAAAGAGCGCCAAGTTCACCAAATGTAAGGGCCCCTGTAAGGGCAATGATGCCACCCAAAGCCCATACAACAAGTATAAGACCTGATGATGGTATTAATCCTGCTATCTGGGAGGGTGTCACAAAAATCCCCGATCCGATGCAGGAGCCTATAGCTACCATTATCAGCCCGTAGAGTGTGAGTTCTTTTGCAAGCCTGGTCATGGATGATCCGGTCAATCACCCTGAAAGATAATACTTAAATACAATTAAACAGAACCGGAATAACTAATTTACAGAAGGATCAGCTACACGGCCCATGAAAAGTATTGTATTCGTTGTTGTCTCCCTTATTATATATACGAAGGGACGGTCCATCCTGAATTCCAGAGCCTGTGGAGGATAAGATGTTGTTCCAATATCAACTACTGTTGCTGCAGCAGCTTCAGTGCCTTCCTCGTTTGTTTCAATGAACGACTGGTGGGTAACATCATTGATAAGAAGATCATATTGTTCTGATATATTCGAAAAGTCGGCAGCATCTGTAAAGGCAATTCCCATTCCCATATCGGTAAGGACATCTTTAAGTTTCTTTTTGAATCCGTATTTGAATTTAGGGAATGTGACATCAGTTTCCCTTTCACGCATCTGACTTATCCATCCGCTGAAGTTTGCATCCGCAAGAAGATCCATTGTATTTGAAAGTGAAACAGACTGATCAGGAAGAATGACGTCCATCACAAAATTACCCTGGCCATAAGGAAACTCGGCCATAACAAACCCGCTTCCCTCATAAACATTGAAATCGGATTTCTGCCTCATCATCGGAACATTTGCAGAGCCTGAGGTAAGGTGGAAAGGCATCTCTTCGGTCTTTGTCTTGTCAAATTCAGATGCCCATTTTCCCTTGAAATAGATTGCGTTGATTATAAGCATTACAGTGTTATCTTCAAGCTTTTGGATCATATCTTTAATGAGTCCGTTCGTTTTGTCTTCGATCCATGCATTCATTTTAGCCGGTGCATTGGGATCTTTTATGTCGAAAGATTCGGACTGGGCATTGTAATACTGTGTCAGCACATCGATAAAAGCTTTCTTTACGTCAAAGTCATCTTCGGTCCAAACAGAATTTGCAATAGACATGATTACTCTTTTATCGACCGAAAGAAGAGCGGCAGTGAGATCTTTATATGCCTTGTTAAGTGCGTCGGCATTTATTCCCTGCAGCCTCAGAGCCTCGAGCATAGCATCGCGGGTTTCTCCGGTTGCACCGTTTACAGTCATCGAAAGGGCGTATGAAATGCTCAAAGGCGAGATCATTATATTCTTTCCTTCACTTTCACCGGCAGCGATTTTTTTGAAGATGTCGAAGGCAAAATCATTTCCTGATTCAATTAGTGCAGTCTGATCAGCCGTAATGTTGATCGGAACCGGTTCCGAAGGCAGGATCTCATCATTTTTACTGCATGAAATAAGCATAACGGGGAGGATTAAAAGCGCACAGGCTGCAGAACGTAATATAGGATTATTCATAACTGACAGTATTAGGTTGTTATTTAAATTTAATAAACCAGAAAAATATCAGGTACTGACAGTTAACAGGCTCAAAAATCATGCCATGGAGCTATTTATTCATTTTTCGCTTTTTGTTGAGGTCGATCCAGTTAAGCAGGGAAATAATTGCCGTGGCAAATAATATCAGGCTGAGGATAAGAAGCAGGATAAAAGTAAAGACAGGAGGGTGTTTATCCTCGGGGAGCGGATTCCTCAACCTGAGGATATATCCGAAGATTGTGAAAATAAGCACCATCACGGCTATTGCAAAGTTGAAAATAATCGTAGAGATGTTGAGTATCCGGGTAGATCTGTAGTATTTGCTGTTCCTGAACTTTTCAAATGAACTCCTTGCATAATACTGGGCCCTTTGTCGCGACCTGTCCTGCCTGTATTTTCTCCATTCTTCCACAATCCGGAAATAGTCCTGGTCATCAAGCGCCTTCCTGTTATGGCTCTCAATAAGAAAATCATAGGCTTCCGTTGCAAGGATGAATTTATCCCTGGCATCCGGTTCATTGTTGATGTCGGGATGATACAGCCTTGCCTTTTTCCTGTATGCTTTTTTAATTTCTTCGGTGGAAGAATTTACAGGTATTCCCAGAATTGCATAGTATTCGGATATCAGCATATCCTTCAGTGTTAGAGGATTCAGTTTTCCGGAACCGGCGCAGGGATTGTTAATTATTTAACAATCCCGGTGAATCCCATAAATGCAAGCGCCAGGATACCTGCTGTCACAAGTGATATCGGGACGCCTTTCATACCTTCGGGGATGTTGGCAAGTTCAAGCTGTTCCCTTATTCCGGCAAGGATAATAAGAGCCAGCCCGAAACCAAGGGCTGTGGAGGCTCCGAAGACAACTCCTTCAAGCAGATTGTAATTTTTCTTTATCACCAGGAGCGCCACACCGAGAACAGCACAGTTGGTCGTTATCAGAGGAAGAAATATGCCAAGGGCCTGATACAACGGCTGGCTTATCTTCTTAAGGATTATCTCCACCATCTGTACAAGAGCTGCAATAACAAGAATGAAGGTTATTGTCTGCATAAAAGCTATCCCGAGCTTATCCAGCACATAAACCTGTATGAGGTAGGTAACCATTGTAGCGAGCACAATTACGAAAGTGACAGCGCCTGCCATACCGAGAGCGGTATTAACCTTGTTCGAAACTCCCAGAAACGGGCAGATCCCGAGGAACTGTGCAAGAACAACATTGTTGACGATAAGGGCTGATATTATTATAAGGACGTATTCCATATTACTCTATTTTGCTTTTTTAATCCTGTTTACAAGTGCAATGAAATAACCAAGGGCCATAAAAGCTCCCGGAGCAAGAATGAAGACGAGTATTCCGTCGCCCTGTATGAATTTATGCCCGAACAATGCCCCGCTTCCGACTATCTCACGGAAGGCGCCGAGGATGCCAAGCGCCAGAGTGAATCCAAGGCCCATCCCCAGCCCGTCGACAGCTGAAGAAAGAACTGAGTTTTTGCTCGCAAAAGCTTCAGCCCGTCCAAGAACAATACAGTTTACAACAATTAGAGGGATGAAAATCCCGAGTGTCTTGTAAAGATCAGGTACAAAAGCCTGCATTACAAGGTCGACAACTGTTACGAATGATGCAATAACCACAATGAATGCGGGTATCCTGACCTTGTCGGGTATTACACCGGCAAGGAGCGATATCACAGTGTTTGAACCAATAAGGACGAAGGTTGTTGCTATCCCCATTCCCATTCCGTTGAGGGATGAAGATGTTGTGGCCAGGGTGGGGCAGGTGCCAAGCACAAGTACGAGAATCGGATTCTCCCTGAGCAGCCCCTTGGTCAGATTTTGTAACTGATTCATTTTATTCCTCCTTTCTGAAGAGTGTTGTATGCTCTTTGAATTGCATCGCAAAAGGCTCTTGAACTGATAGTTGCTGCTGTGATGGCATCAACTGGCCCGCCGTCCTTCTTTACCTTTAACTGAAAATCGGCAGGGTTCTTTTCATTGAACTGATCCTTAAAGGAAGGTTCAGTCATTTTAGTTCCGAGTCCCGGCGTCTCCTTCTGTTCAAGAACAGTGATGTTTATTATTGTGCCGTCGGGTTTGAAACCTGCCATAAGGCTTATGTTGCCGCTGAAACCTTTTGGTGAATATGTGTTTACAGCATATCCTACAACAACATCATCCTTCTTTGCAGGATAGATCTCAAGGCTGTCTCCTTCGCCGGTTGGGAGCATATACATCTCATCGTTGGGATTGTTTGTAAATTCAGGAACAACCTGCTTTATGGCATTCAGCTTTTTATTGAGATTAGAGAGGGCAATAGGTTCTTTCGTCGCCTCATATACAAATCCAAGAAGCGCCGACGACACAAGAGCAATAAGTGTAAGCGATAACGCCATGTTTTTAAATGTCGACTCAGTCTTAGCCATTTTTCACCTCCTCCCCAAACCGTTTAGGTTTAATATAAGCATTCATAAGCGGAACAAATGCATTCATTATAAGTATTGCAAATGAGACTCCCTCGGGATAGGCTCCGTAAACCCGGATTATAACCGTTATTATTCCTATTCCGCAGCCATAGATAAGCATCGACTTTGGCACCATAGGGGAAGTCACGTAATCAGTTGCCATGAATATTGCCCCCAGCAGAACCCCTCCTGCAAGAATATGGAACATCGGATCTGCATTTTTTTCGGGGTTGACAAACCAGAGTATGCCTGTGAAAACTGCCATGCTCGCCACCACAGCCACCGGAATATGCCAGGTAATGACTTTCTTATAAAGAAGATATATAAATCCTATAAGAAGGGCAATTGCAGCAACCTCACCCATCGATCCGCCCATATCGCCAAGGAACATCTGGGATGGTGTAGGTATCATTTCCATTAATTTTGAAAGCGGTTCGCCGTTTTTAAGCCCTTCCTTTACAATTGCAAGGGGAGTGGCTCCTGTAACCGCATCCGTATACCCTGTGCCAAAGCCCTTCGGAACAGGCCATGTAGTCATCTGTACCGGGAATGAGATAAGCATGAATACCCTTCCCACAAGCGCCGGGTTAAACGGATTGTTGCCCAGGCCGCCAAATGTCATCTTGGCAACGGCTATTGAAATGAAGCTTCCAATGATGACTATGAATACCGGAATATTTGAAGGAAGGTTAAATGCAAGAAGAATGCCGGTGACAAGGGCTGAACCATCGGTTATCGAAAGAGGTTTCCTGAAAACGAACCTCTGGATAAGGTATTCGAAAATCAGGCATGATGCCACCGAGGTCGCAGTTACGATTATGGCTCCGATGCCAAAATAAAAGACCGATGTGATGAAGGCAGGGATAAGCGCTATCACTACGTTCAGCATCAGTTTTTGTGTCGATTCTTTACCGTGCACATGGGGCGACGGCGATACATTCAGAAGGTTACTCATAGGGATTTGGATTCCTGTTATTTCAGATTTCTTTCACGGGCCATTCTTATTACTGTCGATTTTCCAAGCCTGATATAATCGAGCAGGGGCCTGCTTGCCGGACATGTGTAGCTGCAGGAGCCACATTCCATACAATCGGTTATCCTTTCATTTTCTGCTCTTTCGAACAAACTCCTTTCCGAGAGAGTCATAAGCAGATATGGCTCAAGATTAAGAGGACAGGCTTCGACGCATTTCGCACATCTTATGCAGGGTTCAGTTTCCTTTCTTACTGATTCCCCGAAAGGGACAAGTATCACACCCGACATTCCCTTTACAACAGGGACATCGGTATTACTGACAGCTTTACCCATCATTGGTCCGCCATTTATTATTTTCCCTGTATTTTCGGGTATTCCTCCTGCAGCTTCGATAAGCAGCGAGAGGGGAGTTCCTGTTCTTACAATATAATTACCGGGTTTGGAAACAAAGGTCCCGGTTACTGTGACAACCCTTTCAAAAAGCGGTTTGTTTTTCTGAACCGCCTCATAAACAGCAAATGCTGTTCCTACATTATGAACGACAGCTCCAACGTCGAGCGGAAGCTTCCCTGAGGGCACTTCCCTTCCCGTAAGGGCCTTGATAAGCTGCTTCTCTGCTCCCTGCGGGTATTTGACTTTCAGAGGATGAACGGAAATACCGCTGAATGATGATGCAAGCTCAGACATATGGCCTATTGCATCGGGTTTGTTGTTTTCAATTCCGATCATCGCCCTGCTCACATTTAAAGCCTTCATAAGGATGGTGACGCCGACAAGGACCTCCTCACCTTTTTCAAGCATAAGTCTGTGGTCTGATGTGAGATATGGCTCACATTCAACGCCGTTTATTATCAGTACCTCGCATTTTTTCCCGGTGGGGACCGAAAGTTTCACATGCGATGGGAATGTTGCTCCTCCCAGACCTACAATACCCGATTCAAGGCATTTCTTTATTATATCTTCCCCCGAAAGGCTTATCTCCCTTTTAATTTCTTTACTTCTGTCGATTGTGTCGAGCCATTCGTCGCCTTCTGCATCAATATATACGGCGTTTTGTTTGAATCCGCCGCTGTCGGAGACAAAGTCGATCTTATTCACTTTCCCCGAAACTGATGAGTGTATGTTTGCAGAAACAAAACCTTTACCCGTTCCAATAACCTGACCGGTCCTGATATAATCGCCTTTACTGACAACAGGAACGGCAGGTGCGCCTATATGCTGCGAAAGAGGGATGACGACACTTGGAGGCACCGGCAGATACTCTATCGGGATCGCGGCGGTAAGCTTGTTTTCAGGTGGATGAACACCCCCTGTGGGAAATGTCTTAAGCACTATTATAACGTTTAGATTATCATTAAAATCAGTTTACATTTTCAGCTGCAACTTCAGCTTTTTCCTTTCTTGGCGGGAAATTTATTTCAAGAATTGCATTTGTCGGGCATTCGGCAACACATTTCCTGCAGAAAGTACATTTTTTTGCGTCGATATATGCAAGGTTGTCCTTTATTGTAATTGCGTCGAAAGCACAAACTTTTACACATTTGCTGCATGCAATGCATGCTACCTTGCAGGCCCTTCTTGCAGGTCCTCCCTTGTCGCAGTTGGAACAGGAAACATATATTTTCCTGTCTTTTTTTGCTTTTTTGCGAAGTTCAATGAGATGGCGCGGGCATGCTTTTACGCAGGCTCCGCACGAAACACATTTGTCATCATTTATAACAGGCAAAAGGGTTACCGGGTCAATATGCAGGGCATCGAACTTGCACGAGCTTTCACAGTCGCCATAACCAAGGCAGCCATAGCTACAATCAGTATCACCGGCATAAAGGCTGTTTGAGATCCTGCATTCCATCGCTCCGTCATAATGTGATGTACGCGGCCTGTTCTCAGGCGATCCGTTGCATAACAATACCGCCACCGTCGGATCGACAACCGGTGGTGTCTTGCCAAGAATACGAGCGGCTTCGGCCATGACGGGAGCGCCTCCGACCGGACAGCTGAGCCCTTCAAAAGAATCGGCTTTTACAAGCGCCTCAGCCAGGTTCCTGCATCCTGCAAACCCGCATCCGCCACAGTTGGCGGCTGGAAGCAATGCCTGAACCTCATCAATCCTGGGATCCTCGTATACCTTGAATTTCTGTGCAACGAAATACAGGATGACAGCCGACAGAAATGCAAGCAGACTCAGACTTATTATTGTTATAAGGACTGTGGAACTCATCGATCAAATTTTTAGAGTAAAAGAAAAACTCCGGTTAATATTTTTTCTGAAAATATACAGAATAAGAAAATAAGGAATAAGCAGTGATAATGAAGCCAGACCTGATGCAGCTTCACCTAAGGGGAGGGAACTGAAAACAATAAGACCGGCGATGATGATAAAAAGAGGAATTATATAACTCAGAACAACGGCTTTCATGCCCATCGATTCATTCATCTGAACAGTGACGTTGTCTCCGGGTGAAACATTGTAGCGGCCTTTAACACTGATTATTTTCTCCTCTCTGCCGGTTATGTTGCAGACTCCTTCGGCATGGCATCCCGAACAGGCAGAGTTGGATGTTATTCTGACAAGAACAGAATTGTCTTCAACCTGTTTTACCATCCCCTCGTGTCGAATTGTGCCGTGAGAACCCGATTTTTTCATAGAATTATCCGGCTTGATTGAAGTGCGCAAATTTATGAATCCTGTAAATATTTGAACTGTTTTTTATCAGCTTTTGATATCAAATTATTTATTTGTAATGATTCTAATTAATAAGGATGCGTTGCCTGCAAGCCCTGTAGCTGTTATTGTTTGATATAAAAGATCCTGTGATAGTGGAGCTGAGTAAGAAACCGCGGGCAGATTTTGGAAGATTCAGGAATATTCGGACAGATTTTGGCGGATTTATTCAGTTTTTTTTGATGATTTTTTCATTATCCTTTCCGAACTTACTCATAAGATTTACTGCATCAATGTCTTAATATCATGAACGAGCAACAGGATAATGCAAATTTTAAGACTGCGGTTGATGATCGTCTCCTGC
>Ga0116171_10006493_pt1 | contig 10089 bp, 2 predicted proteins | sample AD_JPNHW2_MetaG_FD_89798 | JGI IMG/M metagenome (GOLD analysis project Ga0116171, IMG submission 89798) | Active sludge microbial communities of municipal wastewater-treating anaerobic digesters from Japan - AD_JPNHW2_MetaG | ecosystem: Engineered > Bioreactor > Anaerobic > Digestate | place...
GCATAGGCGGGCACGACCTTGTAACTGTTACTACCGCCAGCGTAGGCGTATTCGTCCAGGGCGATGGGAACGGGTTTCTTCTGCAGAGCGGGGATGAGCTTGAGGTATTCCTGGTATTCTTCGTACTTGAGGCGGGTGTGGTTGGCGGGGCGACGCATCCAGTCCACGAGCGGCTCGTTGGGGTCGTTGGGCACTTGTTTTCCCTGCGCGAGGTCGAAATGCGTGTTGTAGTTGTAGTAGTGCTCGCTGATCATGTCCATGGAATCGAGACAATGGGTGAACAAGGCGCCGGTCCAGTCGGCGGGTCCGAGGTATTCGGGAACCAGTTTGTCACCGAGTTTCAGGGACTCCTTGGAGCCGGTCATGGTGTCGGGCATCGCGCCGCTGGCAATCAGGATGATACCCGGATCGACTTTCCTCATCATTCTGGCAAACAGGTTATGCTTGTATTCATACTGTTTCAGGGGCATGTACCCGTATTGATAGGCCCCCCACATTTCGTTGCCGATGTTCCAGTACTTGACGTGATAAGGTTCGGGGTGACCGTTGGCGGCTCGCCGAGCCCCCCAGGGAGTGGTAGCGGGACTGTTGGCGTATTCAACGTATTCGGCGGCAGAGCGCGCGTCGCCCAGACCGGAGTTGACGGAGATGTACGGCTCAACACCCGTAAGGCGGCACAGGGTCATGAATTCGTCGGTTCCCACATCATTGGGCTGTACGGCGTTCCAGACAGGGTCGAGAATCGGCGGGCGCTGGTCAATGTCGCCGATGGCGTCGCGCCAGTCGTGGGCGGAAAGGAAATTGCCACCGGGCCAGCGGTAAACGCCGGAACGAAGGGACTTGAGAACCTCGACCACTTCGGGCCGCCAGCCCTGGTTGTTGTCTGCCGGCATCAGCGAAACAGCGCCGATACGCAGGGTTCCATTACCGGTCGCCGTGATCTCAATACGCCCGTCGGTCGCATCGGCTGAGCATTTGAAAGCGAGCGGGAACTTGGCGTATTCGGGGGTCAGTTTGTCGATTGTCACCGTCTGGCGGTCCGTGTCGCCATTTCCCCAGATGAGACTGACCGAGACCCTGGTCGCAGGGTCGCCGGACAGGACAACGCGACCGGTGTACGCCTTGTCCTTCAGGAGCGCGAGGCCGGTCTGGCGGATACCGCGCGGCTCGTCGCCACTCAGCGCGACTGCGGGAGAATGGTCACCGGTGTACGCGTTCTTTACGTCCATGGTAACGGACTCGACTGGGCCGACAGGATTCCAGCGGCGAACGACACCCCCCCGGCGACTGCGGCCGGGAGTGCGTTCCGGGGCCGGCTCCGGATTCTGACCGGCGACAACGACGGGGTAGTAAAACTTGCGGTCGCTGAGCATCTCCGCCCACATGCCAGCGTAAACCAGGTTGCCGGCGTGTTCGATGAACATCCCATAGAGATTGGGATTGATCGGCGCGGACGTCTTGCCGGCGTCTATGACGGCCTTGACGGACGTGGCCGCAGGCGCAGGCGTTGGCTCCGCGGCATGCAGCGTCATGGCGCCCGCAACAAACAGGCCCGCAACGCAGATTTGAAGAGCGAAAAGGCGCTGGCAGTACATATGAACTCCTTTTGAGGAAGGCTGAACGTACACGCGACGCGCGCCGAAAAATTCCGGTCGGCGCGCGCACAACATGCGGACGGCTGGGTGTCAGACAACTGGAGACACGCCTCTCACTCCACCGTCTTCCATTTGAATTCCGCACCGCTTTTGCGATCCGGGCGCGGGCCCGTGGCGGAGACGGTCACCGAACCCGGGGTGTTGGGCTGGGTCGCCAGGTAACGATGATTGGTCAACGACATAAGCATTGTGTCGCCGCGCATCAGGTTGATCCACTGGAACGATTCGGCATCACCCGGCTTGGTACTACCCAGATCCTTGAAGACCACACACTTTTCACCCGCGGAAGCGACTTTGCCATCGGCAGTCTTGAGCGCCACACGGCCCAGTCCCAGATCGACGATCTGGAATCGGGCGTTTTTCGGCGCCACGCCCGTGGTATCGGCCGCGACATTGACCAGCGAGTTGCTCTGCGGGTCGGCGGCCAGGAAACTGCCGTCGGCGCCGCTGGTCAGTACGACGGTTTTGCCCATCGGGATTTCTCGCTCGATGCCCGCGATACGCGGGGCATCCATCGTGAAATTGTCGAAGTCCACATACCCGCCGGGCTGACCGGAGGTGTTGTAGTGAAACAACGCGGGACGCACGCCCTGAAAGGTCTGTAACTGGAAGGTCATCTGGAAAGGTTTGCCCAGCGTCTTAAACTCTTTTCCATCGGCGCTCCAACTGAAGATTGCGTCGTCGGTGTCGAAGTTGCAGGCGACCCGCAACCAGAGATGCTTGGGAGGCGTGGCCGGGCTGACGGTCACCGGGATCGGGGTCGGAGCGGCCGGTCTGGCGTTGCCCTGAGGTCCGTTCGGAGCGCCCGGACCAAAACCGCCCCGGCGACGAGGGTTGTTACCCGTGTTGTCCACCATTTGCAGTTTCAGACCATCGGCTGTTTTCACCACACCTATCCAGGCCCAGGGAGCGCTCAGCAGTGCCACGCCAGCGGTGTCACTTGTGGTCATGGCCGAGGTATCAAGTTCCACGGTCATGACGGATTCGGGCCCGAGGGGGCGCTGGCAGAGCGAATTGCGGGCGCCGTAGAAGTCTTTCGCCGGGAGCGAATGGAGCCGCAGCACGCCGGGCTTTTCGGTGAGAGACCACTTGCTGTCATCCTGAACGTGATTCCACTGCCACGACGCCTTGAACTTGGGACCGCCGAAATCGTCATCGTGGAGGAACGCCGGCCTGGAGGCCACCTGGGCGCCGGTGTTGGGCTTGACCCAGGTGTTGGGCGCTTTGCGCAGGTTGCCCGGCAGGCCGATCAGGGGAAATTCGTTTTCCCAGGTGATGGGAACCAGGGAAACCAAGCGGCCGATGCTGCCGTGGTCCTGCATGATCACGCTCCACCATTCGCCCGAGGGAGTGTCGCACATGCCGCCCTGATGGAGGGTCAGCCCCCGGTCCTCGGGACCCACCCCATTGCCGCGCAAGGGCGCCCGGGAGGACACACCCAGGGACTCGAGCTGGACCATGCGCTCGACGGTCCAGGGGCCTTTGATGGAGTCGGCGCGGGCGACCATCTGATCCACATTTCCACCAGGGATGGCGGAAATGTCATAGTATTTCCCTTTGACCTTGTAAAGGTGATGGCCTTCGCCCATGCCCGGCGCATCCAATTTGAACTCGGAATTCGGGATCACGGCGGTGAGGTCCTGATTCAGTTCAACCACGGGATAGGGGTTGTGATTTCCGGAGACAAGATAGATCTTGCCGTCATCGTCAAACAGGACCGACAGGTCGTGGTAATAGGGCAACTGGTTGTGTTTCCAGGGGCCCTTGGGGGATTCGGAACGGAAGACCTGCAAGCCCTTGCCGTTCACGTTGGAGAAGACGTAGAACATGCCCTTGTGATACCGGATGCACGGCGCCCAGATCCCCGCACCGTAAATCCCCTTGCCGTCTTCCAGACGGAAGTTAGGCCCGAGGTCGAGCTTCTCGATGCAGTAGCTGGCCAGTTCCCAGTTCACCAGATCCTTCGAGTGCATGATGACCAGGCCCGGGTTCATGTGCATGGTCGTTCCGGCGAGGTAGTAGTCTTCCCCAACACGGAGGATGTCCGGGTCCTCGAATTCCTCATAAAACAGAGGATTGGAATAGGTCCCGTTTCCGTTGTCGGCAATCCAGGACCGGGGTTTGGAACCGGGAGCGTCGGACTGTCCGGAAGCGGCCTGGACGTGTTGCGTCGAGAACCCGGCAAACAGGGCCAGCACGAGTAAAGCGGTGATTGTGGTAACACGTCGGAACATGAACAATACCTCCGATAGTAAAACCCGAACCTCGTCTTGATTGGACCCGATAAGTGTATCTTTTCTCAGCTATTTTCCCGGGCGGTCTTGACCACCGCGAAGAACGCCTCCTTGGGTTGGTACTTCCTGTCGAACAACAGAGGCGCCCCCCCGATCCACGTGGCGCCATCATAGACCCCCCACAAGGTGACACGGGTGATGTCTTTCTTGTGTTTGAGCAGGACGGTGAACAGTTCGGCGTACTTGTCCGCCAGTTTTTTCTGGATTTCCTCCGACTGAGCGGTTGAATCGTTCTGCCGGGTGACCTGGGTGATATCGGCTCCGACATATCCCCGGGCCTGCGTGCGAATGTCCATCTCCGTAATCATCACTTTGACGCCAGCCGCGGCCAGGTTCGTGATGGCATACTCAAGCCGCGCGACACTGGGGTAGGTCAGCCCGCCATGCAACTGAATCCCGACTCCATCAATGCGAAGCCCCTTGGACTTGAGATACTTGACAATCGCGACCGCCCCGTCGCACTTGGCCTTTGACACCTCGAGATTGTAGTCGTTGTAGTAAAGCTCGGCGTCCGGATCGGCTTCATGCGCCCACCGGAAGGCGTTCTCGATGGCATCGTACTGCTTGTCCGGAGACCCTTCTCCGATGATCCGCAACCACGGGGTATTGCGCAGGGTTCCGTTCTCGTTGAGCGCTTCGTTGACCACATCCCATCCCTTGATGCGGCCCTTGTAACGACCGACCACGGTGGCGATATGGTCTTTCATGCGCGCCAGAAGAGCGTCTCGCGTCAAGTCCTTTCCCGAATCGTCGCTGAAGACCGACCGGGGAGTCTGGCCGTGCCAGATGAGGCAGTGGCCGATGGCGGCGATCTTGTTCTTCTCGCAGAAAGCCATGTATTGGTCGGCCGCATCCCAGGTGTACTGGTCGTTACGGGGATGGACGCTTTCCCACTTCATGTCGTTCTCCGAGGTCGCCGTATTGTAGTGCTTCGCCGCGATCGCGGCCGCTTGCGCATCTTTTTCGGTGACGACGGGCTGATTCAAGGCCCCGCCAATCAGGAAGGAGTCCTTGAACACGTCTTTCAGACAGGGGACATCCTTCACATCTTCCTTCGACGCGCCCGCCTCTTTCTTGTTTTCTTTCGGTGTGGGTTCATTTCCTTCTTTGAAGATGTGCTGGACAAACAGGTACAGATTGTTGGACCATTCGGTCCCGTCGTGGGCATTGGAATCCACATGCCAGATGTGCGGGACCCCCTTCTCTTTGAGGTAGTTGTGGACGCCCTGGCTGATACGGATCAACCCATCCTTGTTGCCGCAGCCGAGCCACAGCAATTTCAGTTTCTCTTTGGCTGCCGCCGGGTCCGGCACCAGTTCCGCGGCCGGTTTGGTGTTGGGAGCCGATGAGAATCCGCCCACCCAGGCGAACGTATCGAGGTGGCCCAGACCGAAGTTCAGAGACTGTCCCCCCCCCATAGACAAGCCCGCCAGAGCGCGATGCTCGCGGTCGGCAAAAACGGAGTATTGGGCCTCGATGGAGGGAATCACGTCGTTGAGCAGATCACCTTCAAACGCGGCGAAAGCGGGCGCTGTGGCGTACACATTACCTTCAGCCCGGTCGTCTTTCTGGGCGCGACCGTTCGGCATGACCACGACCATCGGTTGAACCTTGCCATCAGCCAGGAGGTTGTCGAGGATGTTCTCCGGACTGCAGAGCCGCTGCCATTCGTTCTCGTCGCCACCGATGCCATGCAGAAGGTAAAGCACGGGGTATTTTTTATCTTTTGAATAATTTGGCGGCGTATAGACCAGCATCTTCCGCTGTGTTCCGACCGTCTTGGAATCATACTCGACCATCTTGAGCTCACCATGCGGGATTCCGTCACGCTTGGCCTTAAACCCCGAGGGCGGATCGTCGAAGGCGGGTTTGTCGTCCGGCCCCAGTTCGATACCTCCGCCGAATCGGCGCGTGTCGGGCTCTCGCGAATCGTCGCGTTTGGGGGCCGGTTGAGCCGCCGCAGATGAAACGGGCGAGGGGGAAGCACCGTCATTGAACAGCAGAGGGGCGAACTGGTACAGACTGCGCCGCCAGGACTGCCACTCGTGCGCGGTCTCGGGCGATTCGTAGTAGGCGCTGTTGATGCCCGCCTTCTTCAACTCCTCGACGCTGGCTTTTCCGGCCGCGCCGTTCTCACGGCTTCCGTAACTGACGAACACAACCTTGACCTTCTGCTTGAAAGCGTCCATGTCGGGAATATCCGTCGGAGCAATGTTTCCACCGCTGAAGATCCCGATATGGGAAAACAGATCCAGATGCTTCAGAGTGATTGCCTTTGTCTGCATGCCCCCCATGGACAGGCCGGCCATGGCCCGATGCGGTTGATCGGCCAGGGTACGATAGTGTTCATCAATGTAAGGAATCAACTCATTGATGAGGACTCGCTCGAAGGCGCTGAAGTCAAACATTCCACGGCCCCCACGAGCCGGGGGACCTCCTGCAGGCGGACCACCCGCGGGCGGACCACCAACCGGAGCGCCACCACGAGGGGGAGCCCCGAACCGGGGACCGGCGCCGTAACCGCCGACGTAGCTGCTGGCCATCACGATGATAAACGGTTTGACTTTCCCGGCGGCAATCAGGTTGTCCATGATCAGGTTGGCGTGGCCCTGGCTGCCCCAGCCGGTTTCATCCTCCCCGCCACCGTGCTGCAGGTACAGAACCGGATACCGTTTGGACGGATCTTTCCCGTAATCCGGGGGGGTATAGACGAAGCAGCGGAGGGTGGAAGTGGTGCTCTTCGAGTAGTAGAGAGTTTCGTTCAACTGGCCGTGGGGGACATCCTTGAGGGCATAGAAGTCCTGGTCCCCTGCGGGGACTTCAACGCCGCTGCCCCAACGGCTGGCGCCGTAGAAGAACAGACTGTTTGGGTCGGGCACCTGAGCCCCATCAACCACGATCTGGTAGTAGTGGAAACCTTCGTCCTGAGGCTCCGAATTCCCGATCCAGGCGCCATCCTCCCCTTTGGTCAGAGGGTATTTCTTAGCCCCGATATCGAGTTGGACATTCTGGGCCTGCGGCGCCACCACCCGGGCGCGGACACGGCGTTCGGAGTTGACCTGCGGGTACTGCTTGCCGGGTTGATTGATCGAAGACGGTTTGAAATCCTCTGCAGCGGTTCCACTCTGAGGGGGCGCTGTCTGCGCCAGAGCAAGTTGAGCAACCAGCAAGGGAAGCCAGACGAGACGGATGACTGAGGCTTTCATAAAATTCCTCCTTGTTTCGGGAATACGGAGCGCCTTCTATTGTGCGCGCCGTGAGAGTCATTTCGTTTCCAGTTTCAGGATCGTGATGGAGTACGCCGGAATTTCGCGCGCGAAATCGGCGCTCAAGCCCTCGGCTTTCTCCGTGCGCGGTTTGATTTTTTCCGGCTCTTCGATTGAATTTGTGTCGTTCAGGCTGCCTGCCGACAATGACACCATCTCACCTTCCGCTTTGATCTTCGACGCGCCGGCGAGCTGGATCTGGATTTTCTTCGAAGAGTCGGAGGTGTTCACAACCTTGAGATAAACGGTTCCGCTCTTGCTGTCGCGTGTGGCGCAGAAAAAGATTGTCTGCAGTTGCTGCGGAGCGGACTCTCCTCCACGCGGAGACCGAGGTTTCCATTCACGCGTCGGAATGTTCTGCGAATCGGTCGCGAGGATTTCATTTCCATGCAGGGTACTGAACATCATCTGGGCGTAATACGCGGGCGAGCCGTAGCTGTTCAACGCGTCGTAGCCAATCAGATCCGAGCTCCACTGCATCGAGCGATTCCGTCCGTTCGGCTGGCTGACGTTGACGAAAAGTGGCGCATAGCAGGACATCAGGACGACATCGGAATTGCGTTCCATGCCGGTCATCCAGGCCGAGTCGCCGAGCGCTCCGGCCATGTTGGGCGTGGGCGAGCCGACCCGCGTGGCCCATTCGCCACAGAAAATCTTCGTTTTGTCCGTGCGTGAATATTTGTCGTAGTCGAGCGCGTGCGCCATCATTTCTTCCTGCGAACGATAATAGTGCTCATCCACCAGATCCGGCACGCGGCTGCGGACGACCTGTTTCGGGTGTTCGTATCCCATTGTCGAGATGACCTTCAGGTCCGGATACTTCGCCTTGATGGCGTCGTAGAATTGCGCGAAGCGACCTTCGTAACTGCCGCTGAGATCGAACCAGTCTTCGTTGCCGACCTCCACGTAAGTCAGCTTGAACGGTTTTGGGTGTCCATCTTTCACGCGCTGAGCGCCCCATTTTGTGTCTTTGTCACCGATGACATACTCGATTTCTTCCAGCGCCTCCTGCACATAGGGCTCCAGAGCAGGTCCCGCCTCGACATATTTTTTATCCAGGGTGTAACCCGCAAAAACGCCCAGTACCGGCTCCATATTCAAATCTTCGCACCATCCCAGAAACTCCAGCAGGCCGAAACCGTCCGTGGACCAATACCCCCACGGACTGCGGTGGCCGGGACGTTCGGAGACATCGCCGATGGTTTCCTTCCAGTTGAACCGCTCGGCCATGTTGTTGCCCTCCAGGTAGTTGCCGCCGGGGAAACGCAGGAATGCGGGTTTCATGTCGGCCAGCCATTGCATGATGTCCGGACGTGTGCCATTCGGGCGATCTTTGTAGGTTGGCGGGAAAAGCGAGACATTCTGAAACCAGATTGTTCCGGGTTTTGCGGTCTTGATGACCAATCGGTTGTCTTTCGACGGCTTGATGTCATCCTTGGTTTTCAGAGTGGCTTCATACTTTTTCCACTCGCCGGTGATCTTCGAAATACTCTCGGTGGCGAAGACCGTCTTGCCGTCGGCGCTTTCCAGAGAAAGAGTCAAGGGGCCGGAAAAACTGTCGCTGCGCGCGTAGAACGAGGCGCGATACTTCGTATCCGGCCGGACGGGAATCCCCCAGTAACCGCCGTTTGAAAACCCGCCGGGAGCGGACTCCGAAGCCTTGCTCGCGTCCAGTTTCAAACTCACGTTCAGAGCGGTGTTCAACGGCTGTTTTGTATCGAGCGAGATAGACGTGTCCCCAACGGTCTCCCAGAAAAGCGGGTTTTTCTCGTGGGCCTTGAACGAACGATTCCGAACCAACTCGCCGTAAATTCCGCCCTCGTAGGCAAAATTGATTTCCTCGGTCATCAACCCGTACAACATGGGACTGACCGTCCCCGTGACTTTGCCCGCGTCAATCTTCAGGACAACGGGGCCGGTGGACGTGGGAGTCGCCGGAGCGGTTTGTGTATTGCCGGCTTCGGGAGCCGGTGTCGCGGGAACCTGGGGCGCAGGAGCAGGAGCCGCCGCACTGGCCGCGTCGCCGGTTTGCGGGATGATTTCAATCGCGTTGATCGCCGGATTCTCAACATTCGGCGTAAACGTGATGCGGAAGGTCCCGTCGGTCACTTCCACGGGGACGGATTCAATGTAGGCGCGGTTGGCGCCCCCGGCTTTGACCCAGATGTCGAAGTCCTTGAACTCGCGCCCCTGGACCTTGAAGGAGAAAACGCGTCCGCCGGGACCAGTCACTCCCTCGAACGTCTCCGCGAAGTAGAGTTTCGCGAGGTATTTGCCGTTGGGAACTTTACAGGAAAAGGACTCCATCGAATAATGCTCGTTCAGGAACAGACCGGCATCCTTGGTCCCCTCAATCTTCGGTGCTGGATCGCGCTCAATCGTGGCTCCCCCCTCAAAACCTTCCTCCGCTTTCCAAATGTTCCCGGCTGAATCGGTGAACGGCGTGGACTGACCGGCTTTGATTCGAATCGCCTTGGCGGCAGGCGCAGAGGCCGCCGTTTCCGTCTTGGCTCCAGTTTCCGGGATGATTTCAATCGCATTGATCGCCGGATTCTCAACATTGGGCGTAAACGTGATCCGGAAGGTCCCGTCGGTCACTTCCACGGGAACGGATTCAATGTAGGCGCGGTTGGGACCACCGGCCTTGACCCAGATGTCGAAGTCCTTGAACTCGCAATCCTGGACTTTGAAGGAGAAGACGCGCCCGCCGGGACCGGTCACTCCCTCGAACGTCTCCGCAAAGTAGAGTTTCGCGAGGTATTTGCCGTTGGGAACTTTGCAGGAGAAGGACTCCATCGAATAATGTTCGTTCAGGAACAGGCCGGCATCCTTGGTCCCCTCAATCGTCGGCGCTGGATCGCGCGCAATCGTGGC
>Ga0116171_10006495_pt1 | contig 10088 bp, 6 predicted proteins | sample AD_JPNHW2_MetaG_FD_89798 | JGI IMG/M metagenome (GOLD analysis project Ga0116171, IMG submission 89798) | Active sludge microbial communities of municipal wastewater-treating anaerobic digesters from Japan - AD_JPNHW2_MetaG | ecosystem: Engineered > Bioreactor > Anaerobic > Digestate | place...
GCCATGAATTCGCCTCTTACCTTTGGAGATGCATTACGTACGTTATGTCCGTCCCATGGGTAAACAGCTCTTTCATATATTCTTTCTTCAAATGTGTTTCCTTTAAGGCCATAAGCCGCAAACTCCCACTCAGCTTCGGTCGGGAGGCGATAATGAGGTAACAGTACGCCGTCTTCCTGTCTTACGCGGGCATGAAGTTCGTCAACCCTTGATCCAGCAACACCTTCATACTGTCCGGCAAGATATGCCTCAGTATTAAAGTTATTTTCACCTGACTGTTCAACATTTACATCCTGCCATTTTGAGTCAATAAGTATCTGCTCATTAACACGGTCAGTTCTCCAGAGACAGAAGTCACTTGCCTGAAGCCAGTTTACACCTACAACCGGATATGTATTATAAGCAGGGTGTCTGAAATAATTTTCTACATAAGCATCGTTATATGCAAGCGGGCTTCTCCAAACCAGTGTGTCAGGGAGAGCACGGCGGCCAACTTCCGGATAATCTTTATACACTCTCTTAAGCCAATAAAGATACTCGCGGTAATCAACATTGGTTATTTCTGTTTCATCCATGTAAAACGAGGATACTGTAACTCGTCTGGGCTGGTTGTTCCAGTCAAACATCACATCCTGATCAATTCTTCCCATGGTAAATGTTCCACCCTCAATGAGAACCAGATTCGGACCTGTGATCTGCTCCTGATTTGTTCCTACAGGATAGCCAAGATCATTAGCGTCTTTCGATTTAGGATCTCTATAGCTCCATCCTGTTGTTGGAGAGACAGATGAAGTCTTTTCTCCTCCTTTACATGAGAATAAAAATGCGGCTGTTACGATAAGCAGTAAAGCTCTGAATTTATACATGGCTCCTTAATATTAAGTCGTAATTAATTTTCAAATATATAAAAAAAATACAATAAACAATTCAACACTAAAAATAACTATAATTCGGGTAACTTTATTACGTGTACCACTCTTCTTTTTTCAACATTGTCTAAAAAAATGGTAACAGAGGCCCTGACCAGTGCAGTTGACGGAATATTGCCATCCTTGTTGACCATGTTGTAACTATATGTAAGTCCGATTGATGCAGACTCAGTTCGCCATCCTATTGAAGGTTGCAACGCAGCAAACCCGCCTTTGGCAAACCATGCCGATATGCCGCACAAAATCTCTCTTTTGTTAATAACAGCACCGGCAGATCCGATAAATGAATTGCCCTGAAAAATCATTATAGCCGACGGCTGAAGCCATGCATCACCTTTCCCCAATGCTATATTTGTCCCGGTATCAATGGTAAATTTTCTCTGCAGCCTGCTGCTGGCTTGATGATCATCTGAAAGGTAAGGCTGAGTAAGGTGAGTGACTGCAAAGCCACCGTACCAGCCTCCTGAGGAGGCCGTAAAACCGGTTCCTGCATCAAAAGCTGTCACTCCGTTATCTGAAACCACATCACCGGAAGCGGAAATCTGTCCCGAAAAAGGATCTATATTATCAGGGAACACCACGTTTGAACTGTTGACTCCGACATGGATTACTGAAGCTGTGAGACCTGCAGTAATGTAGGTTTTATCTCCGGCCCTGAAATGGTATGAATAGGCAAACCCACTCCTCAGATCATTTATCACTCCCCCTGCCATGTCGTCAGCCAGCCATACGGATACACCACCATGCAGGTTTGTTATATAAGAGTCAAAAGCTGCTGAAATGGAATTTAACCTGTACCCTCCTCCCGGAAGAAAATTATATTCCGAGAGCGAGATCTCAGTTTTTCCTGACGCTCCGCAATAACCCGGGTTAAAGACACTCCTCATACTGGCAATGCCTCCATACCATGTGTCCTGAGCTGTCAGAAGACCTGTAGATGCAATAAAAAGTAGTAGTATCAGAGTCTTTTTTAACGTCATCGTTTCACAACTGCAATATCAACGGCTGTAACCCGTTAATATTTCACCATGCTAAAACTTTATGGAGTAAAGATAATTACTTAGTTATCTTTGCAGCAATGATTTTAAAAAGAGATTACATATTCTTCTTCCTTATTCTTCTACTGGCAGGCAGGTGTGTTGCAGCTCAGGGTAATCAGTATGCCACCTCGTCGGTATTGAAAAAGGGATCGTGGGCAAAAATCGCAGTGGTAAAAACAGGTGTTTATAAGCTTACCTGGTCTGAAATAAGGAATATGGGGTTTACTAATCCGGCAGATGTCGCTCTCTATGGAAATAACATGGGAGAGCTCTCTTTTTATAATGATGGTACAGCTCCCGATGATCTCAGGAAGATTTCAATAAAGATTGAAAAAGGCTCCGACGGAATCTTCAATGATGGCGATTACATAGTATTTTATGCTGAGGGTACGCACCGATGGAATTATAACTACTCATCAAAAAAATCCGAATTCTCAAGGCATTACTACTCAGATACCGCATTTTATTTTCTCACCGCGATTCAGAACGATGCCAGAATAATTAAGGAATATAATCAGCCATCGGCAACGCCATCATATACCTCTGATTCATACGACTTTAACTTCAGGTACGAAAACGAGTCGGTAAACCTGATTAATTCAGGAAGAGAATGGTATCAGTCAGTCAGTTCAGGCACCAGGAACACAATTGATCCACAGCTGAAGGATGTTATCACCGGTGAGAACATAAATTACAGGATCAGAGTGCTTGCAAGGTCGGACAGGCAGGCGTCATTTAGTTTTGGACAGGGTACGGATGTGACAACATCATTATATCCTCCTGTTATTGATCTGTCTGACATAAATGGCCTGTATGCATCCATCGCCACAAAAGAGGGAAGTATAGCCCCCTCTTCAGCATCGCCGGTATTCTTTCTTACATTTTATAATAATGGCAATTCATCTGCATCAGGATACATTGACTATGTTGAACTTCACGGCCGGTCTCAGTTAAAATATAACACCGGCCAGCTGATATACTCTGACACAAAAAGCATTGGAGCAGGGCAGGTCACAAAATTCAAGGTTGAAAGTGCATCAGATCTCCAGGTGTGGGATGTGACCGACCCATTCAATCCTGAATCAGTACGGACCTCTTTTTCCTCCGGAACCGTGACTTATCAGGCAACAACCGATTCACTATGCAAATACGTTGCCTTTACATCATCTGCACTTCTTTCACCTGTAGTAAAGGGAAGACCAGTGGCAAATCAGGATCTTCACGCACCTGTTAATGCCAACATGATTATAGTGACTCATCCCCTTTTCTTAAATCAGGCTGCCCGGCTTGCAGCGATTCATGAGAAGAGTGATAACATTAAGTCAGTCATTGTAACCCCGGAGCAGATTTATAATGAATTCTCCGGAGGTATTCCTGATGCTGCTGCAATCAGGAACTATGTAAAGATGGTCTGGGAGAGAGAGAGTCAAAGCTCCACACCTTTGAAATACCTTCTTTTGTTTGGCGATGGGTCATATGATAACAAGACCCTTCCTTCATCCAATACAAATTACATACCCACATGGCAGTCAGTAAACTCAAATGTCGGAGTATTGTCATTCACATCAGATGATTTCTATGGTCTTCTTGAAGATGATGAAGGGGAATCGGATGGGACTCTTGATGTCGGCATAGGAAGGCTGCCAGTGGCAGACACAACATCGGCAGGGCTGATGGTCAGGAAAGTGAGAAGTTATATAAGTCACTCCGCATTTGGATCCTGGCGTAATATTGTTTGTATGGTGGCAGATGATGAGGATAATAATCTCCATATGACCGATGCCGAAAACCTGTCAGCAACAATTGCAGAACAGGCACCTGCAATTACCAATGAAAAGATTTACTTCGATTCCTACAGGCAGGAGACCTCTATTTCAGGCAACACTTATCCAGATGCTACGGCAGCAATAAATACCAGGATCAACTCGGGATGTCTTATATTCAATTATGTGGGGCACGCCAGTGAGTCTGGCCTTGCGCATGAGAGAGTAGTCCGGATAGATGATATTAATTCCTGGACAAATTTCAATACTTTGCCGCTTTTCATTACTGCAACATGCGAATTCAGCAGGTTTGACAATGTTACAATAAACAGTGGTACAGGAGCTATTGCTGCAAATACTTCGGCAGGTGAGATGGTGCTTCTTAATCCGCACGGAGGAGGCATAGCACTTATGAGTACCACCAGGGTTGTATATTCGGCACCAAACTATACTCTCAACAGCAATATTATTAAGAATGCATTTGAGAACGATGAGACCGGAGTACCAAGGCGCCTGGGCGACATCATTAAAGTGGCCAAGAACAACTCCGGATCAGGAACAAACAAGCGAAATTTCCTGCTTCTCGGCGACCCGGCTGTAAGGCTGGCATTACCTGATTATGGAACCGTTGTTACCGATAGCATCAACGGTGTTTCAACAGAGACAGCCACTGACACCCTGAAGGCCCTCGCCGTGATTACCATAAAGGGTCATATTGAGGGACCAAACGGCAAGACTGCAGTAAAATTCAACGGTACCGTGGAACCGGTTGTCTATGACAAACCGGTACAGGTGACAACCCTCGCCAACGATGGTGGTGAAAAAATGCAGTATTATGCCCCTGGAAACGTGATATACAAAGGCCAGGCCGATATTGTAAATGGCTTATTCAGCTTTACATTCATGGTGCCTCACGACATAGATTACTCCTACGGCACCGGAGCAATAAAGTACTATGCCTGGAACGACAGTACGGATGTCAATGGCTGTTTTAGTAAAGTTGTTATAGGAGGCTTTTCAAACAATACTGTGGACGACACCGAAGGTCCGGTGATAAAACTGTATATGAACGACACACTGTTCAGTGATGGCGGCGTTACCGACGACGCCCCTACCCTGCTGGCAATATTTTCGGACAAATCGGGAATAAATGCCTCAGGCACAGGAATAGGACATGATATAACGGCATGGTTTGACGGCAACACTTCCGAATCTGTTGTACTGAATTCATTGTTTAAAAGCGAAAAGGCAGGTTTTACCTCAGGATCTCTCAGTTATCCCTTCACCATGGAAAACAGTGGCGATCATTACGTGACGGTAAGAGCATGGGACAACCTAAATAACTTTTCTGAATCCACACTTAGTTTCACAGTCAATACAGGTAAAAAATTCAGGATTTCAGACCTGAGTAGCTATCCGAATCCTACGGTTACAGAGACCAGTTTCTCTTTCAGTCATAACAGGCCGGACGAGAACATAGATATTAAAATTGACATCTTCAGCAGCGCAGGCAACCTGGTAAGAACTATCAAAGAAAGTATCTTAACATCAGGGTACCGCATTAAGGGTATTACCTGGGACGGTTGCAACGAAACCGGCGACAGGGTGGGAAAAGGAATATATATCTGGAGAGTTGAGGCAATAACAAAGAACAAAGAAAGGAGCTATGCCTCGGCAAGAGTGATCATTTTATAGTCTCAAACAATATTGTTCCAATAAATTTGTTTTATCTTTATAACCTTAATGTTTTTAAAACGTATCATGAGAAGTAAGTTATTAGTTCTGACATTAATACTACCACTTTTTACTTTTACAGCCTTTTCGCAGCAAAAGTCTATTCATACTGTTGTTCCTTTTCTTACTATTTCTCCTGATGCCAGATCAGGAGCAATGGGAGATGTGGGTGTAGCAACCACCCCGGATGTATACAGCATGCACTGGAACTGTGCCAAATATGCTGTTATAGACGGTAACGGAGGATTTGCGCTGGCTTATACTCCATGGCTGCGGTCTCTGGTACCTGATATTAACATTGCGAATCTCTCTGTATATACCAGAATTGATGCACGGCAGGTTATTGCTGCAAGCCTTGTTTATTCTTCTCTTGGAACAATTCAGCTCACCGACGGAATGGGTGCTCCCATACGTGATTATAAGCCCAATGAATTTTCTTTGGATGCTGCCTATTCAAGGCTTCTGACAGAGAATTTTTCAGGAGGTATTGCACTTCGCTTTATCTATTCAAATATCACCGGAGGAACTGAAGTAGAAGGATATGCAACAAAAGCAGGAACTGCATTTGCAGCAGATATTTCAGGTTATTATTCAGATGAAATCGGCCTCGGCACAAAAAACGGAACCTTTTCGGCTGGATTTAACTTCTCAAACATAGGTTCCAAGATGAGTTATTCAAGCACAAAGGATCCTGAATTTATCCCAATGAACATGAGACTGGGAGCAGGATTGTCCATGTCGCTTGACAAGTATAATAAACTTGGGGTATCACTGGATCTGAACAAGCTTCTTGTGCCATCTCCTCCGGAGATGATAGGTGATTCAATTGTAAAAGGCAAGAACCCTGATGTATCTGTCCCTGTTGCCATCTTTCAGTCTTTCTATGATGCTCCCGGAGGTTTCTCGGAAGAGATGAAGGAGTTTATGATTGGCTTTGGGGCTGAGTACTGGTATAACGATCAGTTTGCAATCAGGGCAGGATATTTCAATGAATCAAAGATTAAGGGTAATCTGAAATATTTCACAATGGGTGCCGGACTCAGACTGAACATTTTCACCCTCGATTTTTCATATCTCATTCCACTGACCCAGACCAATCCTCTGGCAAGAACCCTGAGATTCTCTCTAAGTTTCGATTTTGAGTCCCTCCGCAACGCGCGTTCAAGGTAGTCTGTTATGACCTTGCGTCAGAGAATAGGACAAGGCATTGACTTTCATCGTCTGGAAGAAGGACGTGAACTATGGCTTGGAGGTATTCATATTCCATCATCAAAAGGTTGTGTGGCACACTCCGATGGAGATGTCCTTATACATGCAATTTGTGATGCCTTGCTTGGAGCAGCCGGCCTAAGGGATATAGGTTTTTATTTTCCAGATACCTCTGATGAGTTTAAAAATATAGACAGCAAAATCCTCCTCAGGCGTACTGTAAGGTTAATAACCGAAAAAGGATATCATATAATTAACATAGACAGCACACTCTGTCTTGAGAAGCCAAAGATATCCCCGTTTATTGACGAGATGTGCAGTACGCTTGCCGATGTTGCCGACATACCACGCGACTGCATTGCAGTGAAGGCCACCACTACTGAAAAGATGGGGTTCACCGGCCGCGGTGAAGGCATTGTTGCCATGGCAATATGCCTGATCTCCGAAAAGATATCAGACTTTACCTGAAGGCATAGAAACCTAAATCAATCCGTCAATCAGATTGTCATCAGCCAGGTTGGGTAAAGTAACTACCAATCCGGGAGTGCGTTCCATCTCGCGTTTTATTGCAAAGATGGCCTCTTCATTTCTTGCCCAGCTTCTGCGGGCAATACCATTATTCACATCCCATAACAGCATTGAATGCAGTCTGCGGTCAGCCTCACGGGTACCATCCAGCACCATCCCGAAACCGCCATTGATAACTTCGCCCCATCCGACACCACCTCCATTATGTATGGAAACCCATGTGGCACCACGGAATGAATCACCTATGACATTTTGAACAGCCATGTCGGCTGTAAACCTTGAACCATCGTATATATTGGATGTCTCCCTATAGGGTGAATCCGTTCCAGACACATCGTGGTGATCCCTGCCTATTACAACAGGAGCAGTGATGCTTCCGTCGGCAATGGCATCATTGAAGGCAGCAGCGATTTTCGCCCTTCCCTCTGCATCGGCATAAAGAATACGTGCCTGTGAACCCACGACAAGCTTATTTCGTCCTGCCTCCTTTATCCAGTGAATATTATCCATCATCTGCTGGCGTATCTCTTTGGGTGCCGTGAGGCTTATCTCCTCAAGAACTTTAGCAGCTATATTATCCGTCATGGCTAAATCCTCCTCTTTCCCCGAACAGCAAACCCATCTGAAAGGTCCGAAGCCATAATCAAAGCACATCGGCCCCATGATGTCCTGGACATAGGAAGGATAGCGGAAGTCGCCCCTGTCATTGAGGATATCGGCCCCTGCCCTGGAAGCTTCAAGAAGAAATGCATTACCATAATCAAAGAAATATGTTCCTTTTGCAGTGTGCCTGTTAATGGCCGCCACCTGTCTTCTGAGTGACTCCTGTACCAGTTCTTTAAATCTGGCAGGGTTTTTTGACATCATTACCACAGCATCTTCAAAAGAGATACCTGCCGGATAATATCCGCCTGCCCATGGATTGTGCAGCGAAGTCTGATCTGATCCAAGATCTGCATACAGGCCCTCATCAGCAAATCGTTCCCACACATCCACAATATTTCCATGGTAGGCAAGTGATACCACCTCGTTATTTTCTTTTGCCTTTATTACTCTCTTAACCAGAGAACTGATATCTTCAAACACTTCATCAACCCATCCCTGTGAGTGTCGGGTATGGATAGCCCAGGGGTTTACCTCAGCAATAACTGAAATTACACCGGCTATGTTCCCTGCTTTTGGCTGGGCACCTGACATACCTCCCAGGCCGGATGAGATGAACAGAAGCTTTTTGCCATCCTCTTTGCCTTTAAGCCTGCGGGCAGCATTCAGTACGGTAATTGTGGTCCCGTGAACAATACCCTGCGGGCCGATGTACATATATGATCCTGCCGTCATCTGGCCATACTGCGAAACTCCAAGAGCATTAAATTTCTCCCAGTGGTCAGGTGATGAGTAATTGGGTATCACCATTCCATTGGTAACAACAACCCTTGGTGCTTCAGGATGCGAGGGAAATAATCCCAGAGGATGACCGGAATACATCACCAGTGTCTGATTATCTGTCATTGTTGCCAGGTACTTCATCACAAGCCTGTACTGAGCCCAGTTCTGGAATACAGCACCATTACCTCCGTAAGTAATGAGTTCATGAGGATGCTGTGCCACTGCAGGATCAAGATTATTGTTTATCATCAGCATTATCGCTGCTGCCTGCCTCGACTTATGAGGGTAATCATCAATAGGTCTGGCCATCATTTCATAGTCAGGCCTGTAACGATACATATATATCCGGCCATAAGTCCTGAGCTCTTCAGCAAACTCACCGGCAAGAACACCATGTATCTTTTTTGGGAAATATCTCAGGGCATTACGTAATGCCAGTTTTTTCTCTTCGTCTGTAAGTATGTCTTTCCTGCGTGGAGCATGATTTATATTCGGATTATATGCTTTCTTCTCCGGAATATATTCAGGGATACCCTCAAGTATCTGCTTCTGAAATGTCATCTTGTCCATTTTCTCTTGTTTTTAAATAAAAAAGGCCGTTATCACTAACGGCCCTAATATAAAACAGAATAATAAATTATTTTATGATTCTTCTCCTTCTTTCATTATCTCGTCGTCGACAAGAATTCTCCCGCAATACTCACAAACGATGATCTTCTTTCTTGATTTGATATCAAGCTGACGCTGCGGAGGTATCTGGTTGAAGCAACCGCCACAGGCATCCCTCTCAACTCTTACAACAGCAAGGCCGTTACGGGCATTTGAGCGGATACGTTTATATGCTGTCAGAAGACGATCTTCAATCCTGGTCTGAAGACTCTTTGATTTCTCATCAAGGTTTGATTCTTCCTTCTCAGTGTCGCGAGTGATATCGTCGAGCTCCGCTTTTTTGTTTTCAAGGTCTTTTTTCCTTTCGTCAAGATGAGCCATAGCTTCAGACATGACCTCTTTCTTCTCAGCTACCTGAGCAGTAAATTCGCGGATCTTTTTGTTACAAAGCTCAATCTCCAGAGTCTGAAATTCAACTTCTTTTGAAAGTGAATCATATTCGCGGTTGTTGCGAACATTATTCTGCTGATCCTCATACTTTTTTATAAGACCCTGTGCGGTAACTATTTCGCTATTCTTCTTAACAATCGACTTCTCAAGTTCAGAAAGCTCAGCTTTGAGGTTTCCTATTCTTGTTTCAAGTCCTTCAACTTCATCTTCAAGGTCCTGAACCTCAAGAGGAAGTTCGCCTCTGAGAGTCCGTATCTTATCTATTTCTGAATCAACAAGCTGAAGTGAATATAATGCCCTGAGTTTCTCCTCAATTGACAATTCAGCCTCGTTGGTTTTGTTCTTTTCCATATCTAAATGTAATTTATCGGATTCGTTTTTGTTTCAGAAAACCGGAGTGCAAATTTAGGGAAATTTTTATTAATAATATCGTATAAAAC
>Ga0116171_10006496_pt1 | contig 10087 bp, 8 predicted proteins | sample AD_JPNHW2_MetaG_FD_89798 | JGI IMG/M metagenome (GOLD analysis project Ga0116171, IMG submission 89798) | Active sludge microbial communities of municipal wastewater-treating anaerobic digesters from Japan - AD_JPNHW2_MetaG | ecosystem: Engineered > Bioreactor > Anaerobic > Digestate | place...
ATGGAAAGCAACCAATGTTCTTCGTCGAATAAAATATGTGGATTGTAAAGTCGTACGATACTAAGTGTTCCGGTAACTTTTCCTTCTTCGATTACCGGGATGCAAATAAACGAAAGCTCCTGTCCGTCTTTGGTCAAATCCTGCCCTGTGCGATTCAGAAATAAACTCGATTTCGAGATTTTGTCAATTACTACGGGGCGCGCCATTTCAACCACACGGCCAATAATCCCTTCGCCCAATTTATATTTTCCACGTGCCTGCTGTGCCGCGCTATAACCGTAAGCAGCTTCAATAATAATGCTTTCAGTCTCGCGGTTTAAAATGGTTAGGAAACCGCGTTCAGCTTTCAAGTGCTTAATTACCATTTCCAATATTCCAGATAAATCGTTTTTCAGTTCCTTGCTCTGAATCAACCGCTGACTGATATCAAAAAGTAATACAAGCTCCTTGAGCCCGTAACATTCATTGCCTGCCTTTTTACATTTGAATTCCATCTGAAATTATCTTTTTGACAATGAATAAATATACTTAAAATCACTATGTGCAAATTTTTATCTATTTAATTTCATTTTACTTAAATTGATGTAATTTAATTGTCATTTTAACAAATTAATAACAAAATAAGGAACGTGCATTCTAAATATTAATAGGAATAATAATCATTGAATCGCCTTTTATCAGCATTGAACCCATTGGTGCTTATTTACAAATGATTATGTGTTAAACTAAATTTATGAATCGAACAACTTTTTTGATTGGTCTTTGGGCTGATTTGAATTGTTAACTGAGTCGTCAATAGCCGATTCGACGAATTGTTCCTGTGTTTTCAGGTCAACATCCTGCATTTGTAGTTTTGCGTCGTGTGGCAGTACTCGAACGCTTCTGTTAATTCTCAGTTGTGGCTGCTTTTATTTTATAGTATTGCCTGATGCGAACAAACAAAAAAGCCGTCCGGGAATATACCAGACGGCCTCTTAAATCACTAATCACCGACTAAACTAAGCTTTATCTGTTTTCTGTTATTCTGCCCTCGTTAACTAATTTCTGGAGAACCAATGCTTCTTCTTTATCTGCAACCGATTTTGTAACCAACTGTGCTTCTTTACGAAAATCAGTTATGTCATTTGCCGATAAACACTCACGATCAATGTTTGTGCTACTTTCAACACCTTCATTTCTTTCAATTAACTGCCGGGTAACTTTTGCTTCAGCCTGATCTGCCAACCACTTGGTAACCAACTGAGCTTCTTTTTGGTAATCGATGCTCTCACTAAACTCGGCATCAACAAACGCAATTCTATTGTTTAGTTCAGCTAGAATTTGGCTAGCACTTGTCAACTTCGAATCTTTTAATTCGTGATTTACCGTTGCCTTAACATTTGAAACACCGACTAAACACAGCGCGCAAATAATGATGAATGATTTAATTGTTTTCATGACTTCTTCTTTTAATTGTTTTCTATTTTCTGTTTTTCTTTTCTGTTTCAATTACGATTCAAAAATACATCTGCCAGGTGCACTTCTAAAAATAGAATAGACTGTTGACTGTTTTTTGCCGGTGAATGGTGTGTTTTTAAGTTTTATTTAGTTACAAACTGAGAAAATTATTAAACATTGGTGCCAATAAATGCAACAAACTAGTTTGCAAAACATTGTTGACCGACTAAAACCAATCAACTCGGCTTAGATTCTTCACTTCATTCAGCGCGAAGCGAAGAATCTCTTTTTAGTCGGTCAGTAGTGTTTACAAAATAAAAAAGCGGCTACCACTTCAATACGTGGCAGCCGCTCATACTATAAGTTTTTGACCTTTATGTTATTTTCTGAATGCAATTTTAAAGGTGTAAACCTGCCAGTCAGGCGCATTTTCAGGCTTAGTTATCAAAAGTTCTTTAGCAGATTGTTTCCACGAAAGTTTTTCTTTGCAACCAAGCAATTCGACTGATGCTATTGATTTGGAATTCAATTTTGTATCACCTCCCAAGGCCTCGATTTTGATGTTGCCTGTTGGCTTACTCATGCAAAACGCATAAAGCGTTTCGCCTTTGGTTGTGAACCGAAAATCGTTCGATTCGTATGGACGGACGTCTTTTACTCCACCAAATTGCCCTTTTGCCTGGTTTTTTGAGGTTGACGGCCCTTCACCATAAATTTTCCAGGGCCGAGTTCCATAAATAGCTTCGCCATTCACTGGTGTCCACTTAGAAATTTCATCCAGTATTTTCAACACATCAGGCTCCAGATCTCCTTCAGGAGTTTGAACGACGTTCAGGAGCAAGTTTCCGTTTTTACTCACTATATCAACCAACATCTGTATAACTTCAGTACCTGTCATATATTTTTGTCCGGTGCGATAATACCAGTCGCCAATTGAAGTATCGGTTTGCCATGGGAAAGGACTGATTGAATCCAGAGCTCCGCGCTCAACATCCTGAACCCAGCGGCCCTCTGATGGGCGCAATTTGCAAGTATATACAGCTTCGAGCTTTCCTCCATTCTTTTTCATATCCTGATTGTAGAAATGTGTCAGCATAGTTCGGCCGATTTCTCCAAAAGGCAATTCACTATCAGAATAAAGCAAATCAGGATGGTACATATCGACAAGCTCAGTTATTTTGGAGAGCCAGTCCTTTTGGTTCTCCGGATCTTTGGTTAGCCATTCCTTATCATCCGGGGCAGTTTTCTTGTGATACAGGTCGGCATATTTCTCGTCGTTTCCATCATAAGGAACACCAGCCATAGGGCCAGTTTTATCTGCTCCGCGTGCCACCTGAAACCAGGTATAGCTTGCGCCCAAATGCTCCGAAACACCAAATCGCAGTCCTTCTTTTTTAGCGGCCTGTTGCCACAAGCCAACTACGTCTTTTTTCGGGCCCATGTTCACGGCGTTCCATTTATGAAGTTTGGAATTCCACAAGAAAAAATTGTCGTGATGAGTACCCATGCTCACAAAGTATTTGGCACCAACTTTTTTATACAAAGCCATCAGTTTCTCGGGATCCCAGCGCTCGGCTTTCCAGAGCGGAATAATGTCTTTGTAGCCAAATTTGGAAGGATGTCCGTAAGTTTTCACATGGTAATTGTAGTAGCGGGTTTCCCACTCTTTACCCTCCTGAATGTACATGTTCCGGGCATACCAATCGCCCTGACGAGGCACAGCTTGCGGGCCCCAGTGCGCCCAGATACCAAATTTAGCATCACGAAACCATTCGGGATATTGATATTGCCTCAGCGACTCGTCGGAAGTATTAAATTTATCAGGAAGCTGCTTATTGCTCTGTGCGAGACCCGATAATGCCAGGGCTCCTAAAATTGACAAAGAAAACAGAATTTGACTTAGTTTTTTGATTTTCATTTGCTTACAGTTTAATTTAGTTAGAGTTTCAAAGACAAAAAAAGATGTAGAGTTCACATCACTCCCCTTTTCTCAAAAGAAAGTCTGAACGAGTACGAACCGAGGCTGAGCTTAAAACAGACAGCCCGTATTAGTTTTCTTAAAGAAACTTATCGAGATTGCGGCGTGAAAGCTCGCTTACCACCTGTTTAATTTCCTCGGCCTGGCTTCGTTTACATACCAGAATGGTGTCTCCTTCCTGAACTACAATTACATCATCGAGGCCCACCACTGCTACCAGGCTGTTTGGAGCCGAGACATACGAATTTTTCGAATTGATAAATATTGCTTCGCCTGCCGAAGTATTTTGGTTCTCGTCTTTTTGTGGATCGTATTTATAAACCTCTTCCCAGCTTCCAAGATCGTTCCAAACGAAATCGCCCTGTACAAGAAACACATTATCGGCCTTTTCCATAATTCCATAATCCATGGAAATTGCATCAACCTGATTGTATGTCTTATCCAAAAATTCTTCATAACTATCTGAATCAATCGCATTGGCAATCTTCAGTAAATCAGCATAAAGCTTGGGAGCATGCCTTTTCACCGAGTCAATAAATACTGAAGTTTTAAATACAAATATCCCGGCATTCCAGAAAAACTTTCCGGAAGCAATGTACGATTTTGCAGTTTCCAGGTTCGGTTTCTCAACAAAGCGGTTTACTTCATACGATTTTATGGCCTGGCCAATCTTCACTTCATCAGCAATTTCGATGTAGCCATATCCGGTGGCTGGCGAATTTGGTGTAATGCCAATGGTTACAATTCCATCTTTTTCTTCAGCAATTTTAGCGGCCGAATCAATACATTCCTGAAACAGTTTGTCGTTTTTTATAAGGTGATCGGCCGGAGAAACAACCATCAGACCATTTGGATCTTTCTTTGCAATAAACAGAGCAGCCAGCCCGATTGCCGGTAATGTATTTTTACCAACCGGTTCATAAATCAAATTTTGCTTTGGCAAATTTGATGTTTGCTCTTCCAGAACATCTCGCTGCGCTTTGCTCGAAACAACATAGATGTTTTCTTCGGGAATAAATGAGGCAAACCGGCTCATAGTTGACTGAATTAACGACTCGTTACCAAAAATTGTTAGGTACTGTTTTGGTTTAGCCTTGCGACTTTTAGGCCAAAATCGCGTACCCGATCCACCAGCCATAATCAGACAATATTTGCTACTCATAATTGATAAATTTTTTATCGTCCAAAGTTAATTCTATTTATCATTCAGCCATTTACTATTTTTCAATTTAACATACGACTGTATTTCAATTGTTAATAGTAAATAATAAAATTCTAAATTGCTTAATACCTGACCTTTATTCTCAAAGCACCTTCAATAGGTTGCCCGGAAACCACAATGGCGTATCCACCTCCGCACCCTGACGTAATTGCCCCAACATACTTTCCAATAAACCTGTTCTCCATTTCTTCCAAAACGCCCGCCGGAACTGTATTTGGGAATATTTTCCGCCATAAATAAAAGGTTTCAGTCATCGCCTGCCCAAGTATATTAATATCTTTTGCCACGATGCCGTCGTAACATTTCTTGCCTGCTTCTCCCAGTTTTTTTATTGCTTCAACTTCAAGATTTTGCTCGATCAGTGGATCGTATCCATCGGGGCGGGGCAAAAGCGGAACCAAATGCAACACGCTAGAGAGCCACTCGCACGTATCCTTATCGTGCACATTTTCGATATTCGACGGCCAGTATTTTCCTTCGTAATCCAGCCTGCTGATTCCGGGGACAAGAAGACCCAAATGATCCTGCGAACCTGAAATATATTCTTTTCCCGGGGGATTTTCAGCTCCAAACAATAATTGAGCGTTCCGAACATGATCGCCTTCCGGAATTTTTCCGCCCCAAAGGTCAAGAGCAACTTTGCGCGAACTGGTAGCCATTCCCGAGCGATCGTTAAACTCCACTGTAGGCCAAATTTGCGCAACTACAACAGAACCCGGATAAATTGACGAAACCCACGGCTGATCGATCCATCCGCCAGCCAGGCAAACCCGGTAAGGAAACTGAAGTTCTCTTTTTGAGTCAGAACTGGAACGAGCAGGCAAGCCTTCTTCCGGAATACGTTCCAGCACAACCAATTCTACGTTGTTTTCCTTGCATATTCTGGCTTTTCCTTCAGTATATCCATCAGTATTTACAACGAAAATATCTGGTTTAATGCGTTTCATGTCTTCCTCAAAATCCAGCATTCCCATTCCGTTCGAAACAAATGCTTTGTAAACGTATTTAACCGCCTGAACCATATAAACCCGTTCTTCCTGGGTAAAATACGGCCGTTTACCTTTCAGTTGAAAAAGATTTTCATCTTGCCCTACGCTCACGTATAGTTTTCCATATTGGGCGGCAGTTTTAAAAAAAGCAACATGCCCGGCATGAAGTAGGTCATAGCATCCGCTGACCATTACTTTTTTGTCACTCATAAATTTGTTTTGGTTGATTTGCCAGTTGCTGGCGGCTAGTAGCTGGCAACTGGCAAAAATTGCAAATTTAAAATTTCTGGTTACTTTATTCCTCCGGTTTGCATTTGAGTCCGAATCCAGTCGTAAGTTTCTTTCATCCCTCTTGAAAGCGGAATTGATGGTTCCCATCCAAGTTTTTCCAGAATCATTGTATTGTCGCTATTACGCCCGCGAACACCCTTTGGCGCATCCAAATCGTAGGTGCGATTAAGTTTTATTCCGGCGATATTTTCAACGATATCAACCAACTGGTTAATCGAAACCATTTCGCTGCTCCCTAAATTTAATGGTTCGAGAATGTCGCTATACATGATTTTCAAGATTCCTTCCACGCAATCGTCAATGTACATGAAACTCCTGGTTTGGTGGCCATCGCCCCAAATGTTAATCTCATTTTTACCATAAAGTTCGGCTTCCAACACTTTGCGGCACATTGCTGCAGGAGCTTTTTCGCGCCCGCCATCCCACGTCCCGTTTGGCCCGTAAACATTATGGAAACGGGCAACACGGGTATTTATTCCGTAGTCTTCGCGGAAATGACGGCACATTCTTTCAGAGAAGAGTTTCTCCCATCCGTAGCCGTCTTCGGCCTGAGCCGGATATGCGTCCGATTCCTTCAACCCTGGATTATCAGTGTCCTGCTGCTTTTCGCCATTGTAAACACATGCCGATGAAGCATAGAAAAAACGATCGATACCCAAATCTTTAGCTGCAAGCAAAAGGTGTGTGTTAATTAAAACACTCAACATACAGTCAGCTTTGTGCGTTTCAATGAAACCCATTCCGCCCATGTCTGCTGCCAGATTAAAAACTTCGTTATACCCATTTAACGCAGTGTAACAGTTTTCTTTCAGATTCAGATCGAGAACCAAATTATCAATGTCTTTGTGCACCTGATACCATTGATTCAATGGTTTTTTGTCAACCGCACGCACATCATGACCCATGTCTTTCAGTTTTCTGGAAAGGTGTCCACCAATGAAACCACCAGCTCCGGCAACTACAATTCTTTTCATCACTTTATATTTTTAACATTAAACAAAATTTGTAACATCAACTACCGCACGGTATAGTCTTGAAAAGTATTTTGAAATACTGTCAATTATTTATACCGCAGTACAAATATCAGGATAAAAAAATAGTCGGCAATGCGGGTACCACAGGGCTTTCCGGCGCAAAGGTTTGCGGAAAGGTTTGCAGAAGAAAAATATGTTGAGAAACATTCACAGACCGAAGGATTGATTTTGATTTTCGGAGCAAGGAAATAGCAATCTAAATCCTGATTATTCTGTTAGCTTTGTGAATGAAAATCTTTTGCTTCGCCAGTTATGCAAAAAGGGAAAAGGCACGTTTCTTTAAAGGATTTAGCACTGGAACTGGGAGTTTCAATCTCTACAGTGAGCCGTGCACTGAATAACCATCCCGATATTAGTCCGGAAATAACCCAAAAGGTTAAAAAGCTGGCCGCCGACATGAATTACACACCCAATCCCCTTGCAATGGGGCTTCTGAAACAGGCCACCCGAATGATTGGCGTTATTGTTCCCGATTTGGTAACTCATTTTTATTCATCTGTTATTTCAGGAATTGAAGCAATTGCCGACGAAAAGGGATATTACATTCTGATTGCGTCGTCAAACGAGTCGCTTCGGAAAGAAATGAAGGCCGTGGAGAATCTACTGAAAACCAGGGTCGAAGGATTGATTGTTTGCCTTAGCCAGGAAACAAAAACCTTTGATCATTTCGACCGGCTGGTACACAACAACATCCCACTTGTTTTTTTCGACCGTGTTTGCCGAACAGCTGAAGTATCGACAGTGGTGGTGGACAACGAAAAGGCCGCGCTGAAAATCACAGAACATTTTTATAAAAACGGTTTCCGGCGTATCGCTTACATTGCCGGTCCCGATCACCTGAATATTTCGAAGGAAAGAACTTCTGGATATTTAAAAGGACTCAAGAAATGTGGCCTCGAATATCACGAAGAGCTTCTCGAAAAATGCAACCTGGGAACCAAAGATGCCATAAAAGCAACAGCTCGCCTGCTTGATCTGCCGGTGCGACCCGATGCCATTTTTGGAATAAACGACACGGTTGCTTTTGCTGCAATGAAGGAAATAAAGCGCCGCGGATTGAGAATTCCTGAAGACGTTGCATTGGTGGGATTTACCGACGATTTCCATTCAACGGTTGTTGACCCGACACTCACGTCGATCACTCATCCAACATTTGAAATGGGACGGGAAGCTGCAAAACTTTTCTTCCGTAGTATTGAAAACCCGGAAGCGAATCCCGAGCAGATTGTGTTGAATACCAAATTAGTGGTTCGAAACTCTTCAGTGAAGTGAGGTTGAATTTCTCAATATGTGAAGCTTACAGTCGTCAAGTTGCTCAAATGCAATTACTTGTCCAACAATATGCGGTGCCTGAATTCCGCTTCCAAAAAACTGGTTACCGGTATAAACAAAAGCTTCGTCCCATAAACCCTCTTTAATGAAACTCGACAGCAAAATGCTTCCACCTTCAACTATAACTGAAAGAATTTCGCGATTGTACAATTCGGTAAGCAGTTGCGGAATAACATCCTGAGAAAAATCGAGGTTTATATATTCGAGATTCTCCAATTTTTTGCCCGGTAATCCGGTGAATACCCACGTAGGCGTCTTGCCGTCGAAAACCACCAACTCTTTGTTCAATCTGCCTTTTCGGTCGAGCACCATTCGCACGGGCTGATTTCCTGTCCACTCGCGAACCGTCAATGCAGGGTTGTCGAACAGAGCAGTATTTGTTCCGATCAGGATAGCTGACTCTTCAGAACGTTGTTTGTGAACCAGCCTTTTCGAAAGAGCATTGGTTATCCACGTCGGATGTTGTGTTTCAGTTCGGTCGGTGTCGATAAAACCATCAAGCGTTTGTGCCCATTTCAGCAAAATATAGGGACGTTTTTTCTCGTGAAAAGTAAAAAACCGACGGTTCAATTCACGGCATTCCTGTTCCAGAATGCTAACTTCAACTTTAATTCCAGCTCTTTGCATCCGCTCAATTCCTTTCCCGGCAACTTTCGCAAACGGATCGATGGTTCCAATCACCACATGCGGAATACGGCTTTCGATAATAAGATCGGAACAGGGCGGAGTTTTCCCGAAGTGAGCACAAGGTTCGAGCGAAACATACAAAGTTGACTGGCTCAATAACTCTGGATTTTTGACCGCACGAATGGCATTTACTTCGGCATGTGCCTGGCCATATTTTTGGTGATATCCTTCGCCAATGATCAGCCCGTTATGCACAATTACGCAGCCCACCATTGGATTTGGAGCTACTTCTCCCATTCCCAACAGTGCCAGATCGAGGCAGCGATGCATAAAAATTTCGTGGCTCATTAGCTAAAAAATTAACTTTGCCAAAAATAGCAATAAATGAAGGCTGGAATTGCAACCATCAGGAAAGAATTGAGCGGAATATACAACAATCAGGAGATTGAGAGTGTAATAGCACTGATTTTCAATAAGCTAAAGGGATATTCGCGAACACAACTCATTCTTGCAAAAGATGAACCACTTACTGATTTGGAGAGAAGCAAACTTGACGATATTATCAGCCGACTAAAAAAGCACGAACCGATTCAATATGTCTTAGGTTCAACTGAATTTTATGGCCTCAGTTTTCTTTGTGCTCCGGGAGTGTTGATTCCGCGCCCCGAAACCGAAGAATTGGTCGATTGGATAATCCGGGAAAATACAACTCTCCGCCCAACAATCGTTGATATTGGGACTGGCACTGGTTGCATCGCCATTGCGCTTCAGAAAAATATTCCGGAATCGCACGTAATGGCATGCGACATTTCGCCGGTTTGCCTGGAGACTGCGGCAAGGAATGCAAAACTAAACAAATCAGATATCGCTCTATTCCAATACGACATAATCAATAATGTTCCGGCTGTAGATTTTCCTGAACTCGATATTGTTGTAAGCAATCCGCCTTATGTCAGGGAATCAGAGAAGTTGTTAATGGAAAAAAATGTGACAGATTTTGAGCCTGAACTTGCATTGTTCGTACCAGACGAAAACCCGTTGATTTTCTACGAGCAAATTGCCGGATTTGCCCGATTGAACTTAAAAAATGGAGGAAAATTGTATTTCGAGATTAATGAATTGTTTGGGGAAGAATGCTGTAATATGCTAATTGAAAAGGGGTTTGTTCAGGTTGAAC
>Ga0116171_10006502_pt1 | contig 10083 bp, 8 predicted proteins | sample AD_JPNHW2_MetaG_FD_89798 | JGI IMG/M metagenome (GOLD analysis project Ga0116171, IMG submission 89798) | Active sludge microbial communities of municipal wastewater-treating anaerobic digesters from Japan - AD_JPNHW2_MetaG | ecosystem: Engineered > Bioreactor > Anaerobic > Digestate | place...
CGCCAGAGGAGAGAAAACACAATGCCACTCGTACCAATGAGACAAGTTCTGGAAGAAGCCGCCAAGGGCGGTTACGGCGTTGGCGCGTTCAACGTCAACAACATGGAGCAGATTCAGGCGATCATGCAGGCCTGCAAGGAAACCAAGTCGCCGGTCATCATTCAGGCCAGCCGCGGCGCCCTGAAGTATGCCAACATGATCTACCTGGAAAAACTCATGGAGGCCGCCGCGATCGAGAATCCCGAGATTCCCATCGTCATGCACTTGGACCACGGCAACAGCCTGGCCACCTGCAAGGAAGCCATCGCCCTGGGCTTCACGTCGGTCATGATCGACGCTTCGCTCGAAGCCGACGGCAAAACCGTCGCGTCCTATGAATACAACGTCGAGACCACCCGTTCGGTGGTCGAGTACGCCCACGCCCTGGGTGTCACGGTCGAGGCCGAACTCGGCGCGCTCGGCGGTATCGAGGACGGCCACGGCGCCGGCCTGGCTGCCGACGACACCGAGCACCTCACCAACCCCGAGCAGGTGGTGGATTTCGTCACCAAGACCGGTTGCGACGCGCTGGCGGTGGCCATCGGCACGAGCCACGGCGCCTACAAGACCATGCGCTTCGACAAGAACGGCAATGCCATGCCCCCGGCGCTGGCGCTCGACCTGATCACCGAGATCGTCAAGAAACTCGACGCGGCCGGTTACAAGAATTTCCCGCTGGTCATGCACGGCTCGTCGAGCGTGCCGCAGGACCTCGTGGCCATCGTCAACAAGTTCGGCGGCGCCATGAAACAGTCCATGGGCATTCCGATGGCTGACATCAAGGTCGGTATCACGCGTGGCGTGCGCAAGATCAACGTGGACACCGACGGTCGTATCGCCATGACGGGCGCCATCCGCAAGATGTTCGCCGAGAAGCCCGAAGTGTTCGACCCGCGCACGTACCTGGCTCCCGCCCGCACGGCCCTGTATGAACTGATCAAGGGCAAGGTGCTCGACTTCGGCCAGGCCGGTCACGCCGCCGACTACGCCCCCATGACGCTCGAAGACGCCAAGAAGAAGTGGTACGGCGGCAAGAGCTCGTGCGGGTGCTGCTGCTGCGGCTGAGATTGATCGGGAAGTGCGGGTCTCTTGAGACACGCGTTTCGGTTATCAGAATGAACAGGCTCTCTGGAGAAATCTCCGGAGAGCCTGTTTGTATAGAGGAATGAGGGGATTCCGGCGGGCCGGCGCGATTACCGGACGGACAAAAGACGGGGAGAGAGTTGTTACCCCCCAAGACTCCCCACTCTCCCTGAGCCTCTTGGAGGATGTCAAATCCCGGTAGAAGAGGATGGCTCTCGCAGATTTTCCATCAGCAGGTCGTACTGACGGAGATCGCGGGCTTGGAGTTTCTGAAGCATTTCCCGGGTTGGACCGGCGCTTTCAAAGAGAACTGCCATATTGAGATAATAGATTCTTTCAGAAAAGATCCGCTCCAGACCGGTGGGCTTTCGGTGGGCCTGATTGCGGGTATGGATTTTTTCGAAATAGGTCCGTTCCAGACCGGTGGACTTCTCCGGCGTCTGGTCGAGTTCGTTCGTCAGGGTTTTCAGGAAGTTCAGGGCGTTTTCCGCGTTCTGTATTTCCAGGGACGACTGGGCCTTGGGCAAAATATACTGTTCCACGTAAGCCCGCTGGACTCGGCACGACTCTTCCAGGATTTCAGGGCCGGTTTTTCCCTGGAAGTTGGGAATCAAGCCCCGGTAAGAGGCTTCCCGGCTCATCGCAATCCAGTCAAAAGTCATGAGATCCATCGGCAGTTCTGACCCGAAGGTTCCCGATTTCCGGTATTTCTCCAGTGCCAGGCGCGCCTGTTCCTTCAGGGCGGGATCGGAGAGGTTGGCCAGAATCCGCACATACGTGTCGAGGCCTTTATTCACAGTGTTGGAGAAAATCAATCTTTGCCACGCCGTGTAACAGGTTCCGAGTTGTGCCGCGGCGAGCAGGGTCTCCGCATTTTCAAGCGCGTCCTTTTCCCGGTGTTCCTCGAGCAGAATCCGGGCGTCGAGGGCGACGAGAGTGGCCGTCCGGTTAATGCGCCTCTCGGAGTCGGTGTCAAAGACGAGGGAATCCGTTCCTGGACTCCTCTTGGGAATAATCCAGAGTTGAATCCGGTAGTCTGGCCGCATCACAACTTCGCGCCAGGTTTTCAGAAGGGGCCGGACCGGTTCGAGGCGGGGACGCCACTCCAGTAACGAAGGGGAGCGGGGGGCGGTTGTGCTTGTCCCCACAGAAATGGTCTTCTGCGTTTCCTGCCAGGCAAAGGCCAATTCCTCCACCGCTTTCCCGGATACAGCCCACTCGCGGTCGAACGCCTGGACCGCCTCGATTGTTTCGGAGGAGAAGGAGGGGATCTGAAGTATCGCCGGGGGGATCGTGACCTTTTCGTTGTACCACCGCTCAAAATCGGCCCTCAATGCCGGAGACATGTTTGAGAAAATCCGATGCTCGCGGTAACGGCAATAACCCAGAAAGAGTCCGAAGAGGAGCAGGAGAATTGTCCCCACCGTCAGAGAAAAGAAAAAAACAAGGCGCCTGAGGGGGCGGGGGCGGTCGGGTTTGGAGGACACGGGGGGAATCAAGAATTCAGACACGATAATCCCTTTTATTCGGAAAGTCTTCCGCGTTTTCAAATTATCGGGATGGGGAATTGCCGGATTCCGGATTCCGCGCGGTGTCCCGACTCTTTGACTCGGGTCGTGGAAAATCCTTTGCGAAAAATGTGTCTGCATCGTCGCTGAAAGCCGCAGTTGGAGATTCCAGCCACGGCTTTCCTTTCAGGCGGGCGGGACGCCCGCCCTCCATGCACCGCCCATTTTTTATGGGAGAAAGCGGTTCCCGGGACCGCCAATCTCCTGATTGGCGTAGTCAAATCCCTCACCCTAAAGGTGAAGGAACCAAAACTGTTTTCGCGCCATAACACAAGAACAAAAGACTCGTTTTCTGTCCTCGACTTCGGTTTCCCGGATAAACGAATGGATTTTTTTCTGGTATAGACTCTTTCCCGTCATTCCCGCGCAAGCGGGAACCCAGGGCCGGGGCGTATCGGGTTGATTTTTCTTCCATTTCTCGCGTCGTTCACGTGACTCTGTATCCCCGCATTCGCGGGGATGACGACTCTGGAAAGTCGCCTTGTGGATACTGAAGATTCTTTTGGGCAAATGCTCTATCTGCGGATTACGCGGTTGGGGGCGCCGGGTTCCAGTGTGCGCGCAGAAGCGATTCAATCTCCTTCGCCCCTCAGACTTTTCATCAGCCTCTCATATTGCTGGCGAACCTCGGCTTCGTTCTTCTGAATTTTTTCAAAATCCCCAACCATGCGGTAATACAGCATCATGTTGGAGCGATGAATCCGTCTGAGGAGGGGCTGATTCCATTTGGCCATGTGCCCCTGCGCTCGAAGGCGTTCCTGTTCCATGAACTGGACACTTCTTTCGATTTTTGCCCTTTCCGTCGGCGATTCGGCGCGGGGCAAGATGAAGCGTCGCGCATAGTCGAGTCGAACCCGAAACGACTCTTCCGTGATTTCCGGGCCGGTCTTGTTCTGAAAATCGGGGACCAGTCCCCGATAACGCGCCCGCCAGGTTTCAGCAATATCCTCTTCCGTGACGGGATCGAGTTCCGATTTTGTTCGGAAAAGCTGTGGGGCCCGGTGTTTCTCCAGATCGCGGAGAATCCGTTTCTTCTGCTCGGGACTTTTCAGGCACGGCACGAGGTGTTCATAGATTTCGAGGCCGTTGGCGAGACCCCCGGAGACAAAGATGCGTTCCACACCGGTACAATCGAGAGGGGTGTGGGCGTAGGTCAAGAGCGCGTCCGCGTCGTCGAGCGCCTCTTCGAAGCGGCCTTCCTCCCAGTGGATCAATGCGTCGAGGTGAACCAGACGCCCCACCTGACCGGCCTGTCCAAGGGAGGCCATATCGGCCTGAATCGGAGAATCGGTCGAGGAGGCCATCCGGGGAAGGAACCAGACCTGAATCCGGTAGTCCGGACATTTGACCACCTCGCGCCAAGCATCCATCAAGGGCTCCAGGGGGGCCAGGCGATGGCGCCATTCCAGGACGGAAGCGGTGACCTGGAGGGATTCCGTACTTCCACCCGTATTCTGCGATTCACGCATCGCCTTCCGGGCATCGAGCAGTTCCCGCGCCGCCGTCCCCGATTGGGCCCACATCCGGTCGAAAGCGTGGACCGCCTCGAGGGTCTGGGATGTGAAGGGCTCGATTTTCAATGTGTCGGGAGGGATCGAGAGCTTCTGGGAGTACCAGCGGTCGAAATTGCCGATCTGCTCGGCCGAGAAGCCCGCGGAAGTTTTGCTTTCGGCATACCGGATCACGATCTGGTAACCGGCCATCAACAGCAGGATGACCCCGATCACCCCCAGAGCGAGGAAGAACCATTTGTCGGAAGTGTCGTTGGGAAAACGGGAGGGGGGGGACATGGATTTCCTCTATTCTTCCGCCGACAGAGGAGGAAATTCTCAACTTTCCTTCAGAAATTCCATCAGCAGGTCGTACTGGCGGCGGTGGCGGGTTTCCTGTTCCTGGAGTTTCTCCTCGACGGGAGTCCCGCCAGTCGCGAGGGCGGCCATGTTGAGGTAATGAATGCGGCCCGAAAAAATCCATTCCAGAAGGGCCGGGGGACGGCGGAACTGTTCGATTTGTAAATTCAGGGCCTTCAGGCTGTCGGTCGCATTTTGCTTTTGCCGGGGGGAACGGGCGTGGGGAAGGATATACTGTTCCACATACTCCCGCTGAATCCGGCACGACTCCTCCAGAATCTCGGGACCGGTCTTGTCCTGAAAGTCGGTAGTCAATCCCCGATAACGGGCTTTCCAGGTCATGCCGATATGGTCCTGTCTTGTGAAATCCAGGGGGTGTTCCTCCCCGAAAACTCCCGACTTCTGATACTTTTCCAGAGCCTGGCACGCCTGCTCTTTCAGAGCCGGATCGGTCAGGTCGGCCACAATTCGAACATAGGTGTCGAGGCCCCTGTCCACAAGTGTGAAGGCGACCATTCTCTGAATAAGGGGGTAACAGGCCCCGAGTCGGGAACCGGCCAGCAGGGTCTCCGCATCGTCGAGCGCTTCCTTCGGCTGGCGTTCCTCCAGCCGTATCCGGGCGTCGAGCGCGACAAGACGGGTCACCGAGTTGAGACGGCCCAGAAAGTCGGTGTCAACCGTGGGCGAATCCGTTCCCGCCTCCATCGCCGGGACGATCCAGACCTGGAGTTGGTAATCCGGTCGCATGACGACCTCGCGCCAGGCCGCCAAAAGGGGACGAACCGGTTCCAGACGGGCGCGCCATTCCAATAACGAAGGGGGGACGAGGGCGGTTTCAGTGGTTCCGGAGGTCGGAGATTTCTTCGATTCTCCCCAAGCCACTCCCAATTCCTGCGCCACCTGCCCGCAGGCGGCCCACTGGCGGTCGAAGGCCCGGACCGCTTCGAGCGTTTCGGAGGTGAAAGGCCCGACCTGAAGCAGCTCCGGCGGGATCGTGCCCTTTTCGGTGTACCACCGGTCAAAGGTTATCCTTTGCGCTGGCGTCATTTCCGAAAGGAGGCGATGTTCGCTGTACCGGACAAAGCCCAGTGTGAGGCCGAACAGAACCAGCAGAATGATCCCCAGCGCCAGCAGGAACAACAGAAGCAGGCGCCGGAAGGATCGGGGATGGGTCGAGGGTGGGAGACACGGGGGAGACGAGGTTTCGGGCATGATCGGACCTTTCATCCTTGAAAACCGCAGTTGAACGCCTATAGTCTGGTTTTTCTTTCAGGCGGGCGAGACGCCCGCCCTCCCACCACGGCTTTCCTTTCAGGCGGGCGAGACGCCCGCCCTCCCGGAAATGCCCATTTTCGGGGGAGAAAACGGTTCACGGGAACGCCAATCTCCTGATGGGCGTAGTCAATCCCTCACCCAAAAGGTGAGGGAGCCCAAACCGTTTTCGCGCCATAGCACAAGAACAAATGACACGTTTTCTGTCCTTAACTGCGGTTTTCAGGTTCATCGCAAGAGGGATCTGGAAAATCTCCACATGACTGCGAAGCCACCCTACCGCAGGTACCACGTGTCCTTCAATTCCAAAAGAGACGGAAGTTTGTAACAGACCGAGCATTTGCCGAAAAAAAAGTTTTATCATCCCCCGGAAGCCCCGGTGGTATTTCCCGCGAACGCGAAGGCCCGGAGACGCGCGAACGACAAAAGGGGAGCAGATGGGCACCAAGATCCGGACGCCCCGACTCGGGGTTCCCGCGTGCGTGGGAATGAAGAAGAAATGGCGGAACCGGGGGAAAAGGGATATCCGCTGATTCCTTTGGACAATTCCTCTCGCCTCATTGAAACCGAGACTGCGTGGCGTTTCTGGGGGAAGGGGCCGCTTTTCACACGGGCGACAGGGCTTTTTTTCTGTGTCAGGATTTCCAGCGTTCGGTTTCAAGAGAAACTCATTGACAAACACCGGGGGCGTTTGTAGCTTTTCTTTCCGGGCCGCTTTTTCTGCATACCGCGTTCCGGCAAACCCTTTTTGCGCCTTCGAGCGCCCCTGGCCATGCGAGAAATCCAGACCCTCACCCCTGCCGACCTGACCCATGTTCGAGGCGTTTTCGCCGACATAGACGAAACCATCTCGACTCAGGGCCGCATTTTGCCCGACGCTTACGAGGCGCTCTGGCGGCTGGCTCGCGCCGGTTTCAAGGTGGTGCCGGTGACCGGTCGAGCCGCTGGCTGGTGCGACCATATTGCCCGGTTCTGGCCCGTGGCCGCAGTGGTGGGGGAAAACGGCGGGTTCTATTTCTACCACGACGGCGAAAAACTCCGCCGCCGCTATCTCGATTCCCCCGACCAACGGGCCGCCTACCGCGCGCAACTCGAGGCCATTCGGGGCGAAATCCTGGCCGAGGTGCCCGGTTGCGCCGTCGCCTCCGACCAGCAGTACCGAGAGTACGACCTGGCGATCGATTTCTGCGAAGATGTGCCGCCGCTGCCGCGCGAGGACGTCCTGCGGATTCAGGCCATTTTCCACCGCCACGGCGCCCACGCCAAGATCTCCTCGATCCATGTCAATGGCTGGTTTGGCGACTTCGACAAGCTCTCGACCACCCGTCTGTGCGCCCACGAACTCTTCGGCCTGGACCTGGACGCGGAAAACGAGCAATTCGTGTTCTGCGGCGATTCGCCCAACGACGAACCGATGTTCGCCTATTTCAAGTTTTCTTTCGGCATGGCCAATGTGCGTCCGTTTCTCGACCTGATGCGCCACGCGCCGGCCTTTGTGACCACCCGCCCCTCGGGCGCCGGCTTCGTCGAGGTGGCCAACCTCCTCCTGCAGGCGCGGGAGAATCAGGATACCCCCCATCCATGAACCACCGCGAAATCAAGTTCCACTTCGTTACCGCCCTGACACTCGGGCGTATCCCGCTGATTCTGATCTTTCTGGCGATCAACCTGCTCCTCATTCGGCCCGATGGTTCTGGGGGCTGGTGCCTGATGTCGCCCCACACCCACGGGTTCTGGTATGGCATTGCTTTCGGCGCCATGGTTCTGAGCGCCCTGACCGACCTCTTCGACGGCTACTTTGCTCGAAAATTCAAGGTCGAGAGCAAACTCGGCGCCTACGCCGACCCGCTCACCGACAAGGTGTTCTACCTGACAACCTTCCCCACCCTCGTCTTCCTGGCGGCACTCCACAAGAACCAATTTCTTCACAGCCAACTGCTTCTGGGTCTCACGATCGTTTTCCTCATGCGCGACCAGTGGATTTCGTTCCTCCGCTCGATCGGCGCGCTCTATCAGGTGGACGCCAAGGCCAACTGGTCGGGCAAGGCCCGCACGATCATCAGTTTCCCCGCCATCTGTACCATCTACTGGTACCTGCAGGCGCCCGACGACTGGTTTCTGGGGTTTATCGGGAAGAACAAAGTAATCGTCTATTCACTCGAAGTCGTGAGTCTGGCGATCAATCTGATTTCCATCTGGGTCTATACCCGCCACTACTGGCCCTGTATTCGCAAGGAACTGGACCAGACCCGGTTGTAATAAGAATCGAAAACGGTCCCCTGAAAAGTCAGCCCCCGCGAAGGCCTTCCTGAGAAGGTTTTCGCGGGGGACTCATTTTCGAGAACCGAAAGCGGGGATGTGTTGACCGGTCAGGCGTGGACCGCCGCCACGGCGCGCCGGATGTCGGCGACCACCTCGGGCAGGTAGTTCATGTTGCGCAGCACCGCCGCCGGGTGGAGCGTGGGCATGAGCTTCACGTTCTGATACTGGTAGAACTGTCCGCGCATGCGTGTGATGGACGTGGTCTCGCCCGTCAGGGTGTGGGCGGCGAAACGGCCCAGGGCCACGATCACCCTGGGTTGGATCAGGTCAATCTGCTGGCGCAGGTACGGCTCACACGCTTCGATTTCGTTGGGGAGCGGATCGCGGTTTCCTGGCGGGCGGCACTTGATGATGTTGGCAATGAAGACCTGCTCGCGCCGCAGCCCCACATCCTGAATCATCTGGGTGAGCAACTGACCCGAACGTCCGACAAAGGGTCGGGCCTGCGCGTCTTCGTCGGCTCCCGGGCCTTCCCCCACGAACATGAGGTCGGCGTTCGGATCTCCTTCGCCGAACACCACGTGGGTCCGTCCCTGCGTGGCCAATGGGCAGCGGCAACACTGGATCACTTCCGAACGGAGCGTCTCCAACTGTTCGCACCGTGCATGGGGCGACCCCGCGCCCTCCCACTCGGCCTCCTCGCCCTTTGCATTCGGGGTCAGGTACAGAAACCCGGCCTTCTGGAGGAATTTCAGGTAATTGCGCACGTCTTCTTTGAAATGGGCGGGATCGGGCGGGAGCGTGTCGGTCATGGGAGGACCTTCTCAATGGACAATGGAGAATGGATAATTGAAAATGAACCGATCGCCCTGTCTGAAAGGCGGGAGCGGCCGGGAGAAGAACCGGCCCGCTCCCATTCTTGACATCAGTCGCGCGAACCGCCGGTGAGGATTGTCAGATAGTAAAGCAGTGTCGCGACCGAACTGACCGCAGCGGCCACATAGGTCAGCGCCGCCGCATCCAGCACCGCCGCCACCGCTTGGGCTTCGCCCTGCGTCTGGACCATTCGCATCTGGCTCAAGGCCGCCTTGGCGCGGCTCGAGGCGTTGAACTCGACCGGCAGCGTTACCAACTGGAAGAACAGCACCAGGGTGAAGCCGAGGATTCCGATCAGGATGAGCGGCGGGAAATGGAGCAGGAAGCCGATGAAAATCAACGGGAAAGCCGCCCAGGAACCGAGGGAAGCCGTGGGCACCAGGGCCGTCCGGAATTCCAGGGGCGAGTAATTCTGCGCGTGCTGCAACGCGTGCCCCGCCTCGTGGCAGGCAATGCCAATGGCCGCCAGGGAGGTGTTGCCATACACCCCGGGCGAAAGGCGCAGAACCCGTTCGCGCGGATCGTAGTGGTCGCTCAGGAACCCCTGCGCACAGGCGATGGAGACGGCGCCTTTGGTCTGTCGCGATTCTTCGGCCGAAGCCACCACCCGCAGCCCCTGTTGTTCGAGCATGGCTGCGGCGGCCTGCGCCCCGGTCAACCCCGCGTAATTCCCCACCTGACTGTACTTCGCATAAGCGCTCTTGACGCGGAAACTGGCCCACATGGCAAACAGGAGGGCCGGTCCGACGATCAGAAAGTATCTGGGATCCAAAAACATGTGTCTCTCCTTTTTTCATCTCTGTGTCAAGATGACCCAGCCGGACGCACGCAATGTCCGCTGGAACCTTCACTCTAACAGAACAGCAAACCAAGTGCCAAGAGATTCGACCGCTCTATCCTTTCTGGCCGGAGAATCGAAGACACGTATGAGACTTGAAAAAAATCGCAGTTGAGCGCCAACGGCGCGGACTTATACCAGCCTGGGGCAAGCGAAGCGTCGCCCCAGGACGGGTGTCCCTTTTCATGTAAGGGCTGAAGGCCCGGACTATGGGAAAGCGGAAAAAGATCTTGATAGTACGGGCTTTCAGCCCTTGCCGGAATAACCGGTCGGTTTTCCTGGGGCGATGCCCCAG
>Ga0116171_10006505_pt1 | contig 10081 bp, 9 predicted proteins | sample AD_JPNHW2_MetaG_FD_89798 | JGI IMG/M metagenome (GOLD analysis project Ga0116171, IMG submission 89798) | Active sludge microbial communities of municipal wastewater-treating anaerobic digesters from Japan - AD_JPNHW2_MetaG | ecosystem: Engineered > Bioreactor > Anaerobic > Digestate | place...
ATAGTTTTTAAAAAATTAAAAATATCCATATAAGCTTAATTAATAAAATATCGCCACCATTTTTTCCAATTAGATAAGTTATTGGCGGTACTGACGGTAGTGGAGGCGGTTCCAGTCGCTTTGTCCTGAATAACGGCTACAGTTTCGCCCGGGCGCTTCAAGCCCATATTCAACCGGGCTTGTTCCTCTAAAGAGGCGTCTGATTGCAAATAAGAAATCATTTCTTTTAAATCTTTATTCTTTGCCTCAAAATCATTAATTTCTTGCTGAATGCCGGCAATTTCATTTTCAATCATGCGTTTGCGGCTATAACTTTTAGCCAAAGGGATGAGAATGAGCAAAAGAAATAATAAGCCGATAATCGCTAAAATGCGGGGATTGGCCAACCAGTGGCTAAAAAAATTAGTGGAAGCCGCCTGATTCTGCTTAAATTGAGAAATATTTTTAGCTTTAACCATAAAGAAAATAAAAATGAAACCTGCCCCTATCATAGCAAAATCAGCCGGAGAAATAAACAGTTAGCCGAAAGTCAATCTATCTCAGCCGCGCGATTTTGGAGTTACCCAAAAACCCATATATTTGCCGCGAAGCAAGCGCCATTGGGCATCTATGCATGGGATAGCTCCGAAGAAAATAATAGTTACGGGGATACAAATCCATTCTAAAAGCATCAAAACATTTTTCCAAATTGAATATTGCGGCGGCCGCTTCGGCAACAATAAGGTCGAAATGATGGCCGACAAGACCAGGCCAATCATGGCGATATTCATTAATGACTGAGTAACCGCCGGCAAGTTGCCGGATAACACGGTAGAGTTAAAACGATCGCCTCCCAAAAGCATCGGCATCCACCCGATAACGCCGATAATCAAAGCATTAGTCGCCCAGGAATGAAAACCGTAAATTTGAATGAAGATGTGGCTGACGATTTTACGCCGATCAATCTGTCGCCAGCGCTTAACGGCATTAAACATCAAATAAGGAATATTTTCCGAGCCCCAGGCCCAGCGGCGCTGCTGCTTATACAAACTTTTTGCTGTCTGCCAAAAATTACGATCAAAAGTAATATCCATAGAAATCGGAAAGTACAAAGGTTCGACCCGATAATCGCCGCCGTAATATAAAAGACAATCCCAGAAAATGCGAGAATCTTCACTCACCATATTTGTCGACCAAAAACCAATATCGACCAAGGCTTTAAAAGTCATGGAATGTGAAGAATAAGTGACCAGCTGTTCTTCGCGAATCTGCATCATCATCTGCCAAAAAGTATTGGAAGAAGCGGCGACTCGGGAAAAAAATGGCGCTTCCCAGAGATTATTATGATAGACAGGAATTGGCTGATAACTGGCTCGATAAGGCGCGGACACAGTTAAAAATTTATATGACAAAACAAAAAAATACCCGGGTTTAACCATGGTATCAATATCAAAAACGCTCACCAGAATATTATCATAATTAAAATTTTCCGCGTCCAAGAGTTTCTGCTTAACCTCTTTAATCGCCCAAGCCTGATTTGCCCCTTTGCCCTTCAACTCCCCGGCAATGCCATCAGGATGGAAGGTAATCATAAAACGGCCGAAACGATTTTGAAAACGCGCTTGGATAGAACGGGCGCGTTCATGCGCCGCTTCTCCGGCACGTTCTTCCATGGCTACCACTACTAACATTTGCGCCGTGGGAAAACCGTCTTTAGCCAAAGATTCCAAAGCGCTGGCAATAATTTCTTCACTTTCGTTATAGTTAGGAAGAATGACAAGCTGCCATAGATCGGTCCAAACTTTACCCTGCCGCGCCAAGCAGTTGGAAGCGATTTGCTTATCGGCAAAATTACCTTGGCGCAAACCTTCGCAACGCTCGCGCCAATCAATCCGGGAATTATTTTTCATTTTCCGATAGGCGGCCACCAGGTAAAGAGCCAGATAAATTACCAACAGCAGCCAATAAACATCAAAAGCGATAATAAAAAAAGCCACCCAAACCGGCCGAAGATAAGATAAAACTAATAAAATAATAATGGTGCTGAAAGTGAGAAAGCCGGGCAGAATTTCAAAATAGCGGTAAAGGCGCCGGTCCTTCCCTTGCAAATCAGTCGCTTTGCCTACTTTTAAATAATTCATATTAAACAATAACCCCGCGCCGGCGGATTTCAAAAAAACAGCGGGCGCAAGCTAAGACATCCACCATCGCGTTATGAGCATCTTCAAAATCACGTTCAAACAAACAACGATGCAACTCGGCCAAATTCGGCCATTTATAACCGCCGCGGCCGTTGCTGATTTTACAGACTTCGGCTCCGGTTTTCATCGTACAAATTTTTTTGGCCGCTTCCAATTCATTCGGCACTTGATAGCGATAAAATTCGGAACCGATAATTTTATCATCAAAATCAATATTATGCCCGACCAAAGCCTCCGCTCGGACAAGCTGTTCGGCAAATTCAGATAAAACTTCTTGGATTTCATGGCCTTCGGCCGCGGCTTGATCTTGGCTGATACGATGAATTTTCGTCGCCTCTTCGGGAATAATAAAACCATCCGGTTTAACAATATAATCGTAGCGATCCCAAGCCTGGCCATCTTGATCAAACCACGCCCAAGATAATTGGACTAAGCGCGGCCAATTATCAAGATCACTGATCGGCGCCCGATAATTTTTAGGCAAACCGGTTGTTTCCGTATCAAAAACTAAATACATAAGAAATTATTCCGGCCGCCGAGAAAAATCAATCACCTCGTCTTCCGACATCTCCTGCCCGTCAATTTCAGCCGCGGGCGTAAATTTCGCCGGCGCCTTTTTTTCAGGGCGGCCGCGGAAATCAACCGGATGAGCCTGGCGCAAAGATTGCAAAGAAATCGTAGGGACAATCGGGATATTTTTTAATTCTTCCACTTTCGCTTGCTGGCGTTTTTCTAAATCATTTTTTTTCTCCTGCCGCTTTCGACTCAGACATTCTTTGCAAAAAACCGGCCGGATGCCATCAGGAACAAACACCGTCATTGTCTGCGCGCCGCAACAGGAACAAACAGCCGGATAACCCGGTTTTTCTTGAACGGTATTATGAACAGCCGCAGAAACGGAAACAACTGGAGACGGTTTGGATACAGGCCGCAACGGCACTTTATAACTCTGGGCGGCGACAGGGGCTGGTGTCGGCCGATTATCCGGAGCCGGGGAATTCAAGGGGTTTGAGGCCGCTGGAGTATAATTTTCCGATGATCGGGAAATGGTATTTTTAACCGAAGAAGTTTGAGAAGGCGGCGTTGAAACTGGCGAAAACGGGCGGGAAACAACAGGAGCAGCCGCTGGCGCCTCATCCTGCGCTTCATGCCAGCGCAAAATCTTTTCTTCTACTTCATCCCGCCGACTCGCATATTTTTGCCGCGAAGAGGCGATTACTTTTTCAACATTATTTGTCTTCTCGCCATCGGTTAAGGGCGGCAAGCCTTTAGCTGAAAACGGCGAAGAAGCGACGCCATCGATCATCAATTTTAAATACATCTCATACTTCGGCAGATTGACCAGATCTTCTTCTGTAAAGACGGGCGCAAATTCTTTGGCCAATTCTTCAGCGTCAGTCGCCCCTACCCGGAATGAGACCATCGTGCCGACATTGCCAAAAACAGCCGGCTTCACTTTTTCGCTCAATTGTTCAATATATTGATGGGCTAAAATTAAATTCAGGTGATATTTACGGGCTTCTGACAAAATATTGGCAAAACTATCGGTCGAAAAATTTTGGAACTCATCAATATAGAGATAAAAATCCTTGCGTTCTTTCTCGGGCATATCCACCCGGCTCATCGCCGCCAGCTGAATTTTAGTAATCATCATTGCCCCGAGTAAAGCGGAATTATCTTCGCCGATACGGCCTTTGCTTAAATTCATAATCAAAATCTTCCCGTTATCCATAATATCCCGAATATCGATGGAAGATTTTACTTGGCCGATAATATTACGCATCAAAGAACTGGAGAGAAACTGACCGACTTTATTCTGAATAGGCGAAACCGCCTCGGAAGCAAATTTATCCGCATAAGAAGCAAATTCTTTTTCCCAAAATGCCTTAACCACCGGATCTTTAATATTGGCCACGACGCGCTTGCGATAAGATTTATCTGAAAGCATGCGCACGACGCCCATCAGAGTTGAACCGGGAAAATCTAAAATTGCCAGAATGGCATTACGTAAAATATATTCCAAGCGCGGACCCCAAGAGTCAGCCCATAATTTTTGAAAGACGCCGAGGAGACCGGAAGCGACCAAATGGCGCAAATGCGGTTCCACCTGTTCCAAAACATTGAAGGCGATCGGATATTCCATGTCCGCCGGATTAAAATAAACGACATCGTTAATGCGTTCCGAAGGAATATATTCAATAATCTTTTCGGCTAAATCGCCGTGAGGATCAACCACCGCCAAACCATAGCCGGCGCGGATATCGCCGACAATCATATTTTCCTGAATAGTTGATTTGCCCATGCCGGTTTTTCCAATCAAATACATGTGCCGGCGCCGATCGTCGGTTTTGATTCCAAATTTCTTAAATTGGTTGCGGAAAGTGGTCTGGGCAAAAACCGCAATATCATTATTATCCATAGATTATTGAACTAATTCGGAGTTTTAAGCAATTGCAGATAACTGTTATAGGCCTCGCGCAATAAAGGAGGCAGATAGATAACGCCGATAACCAGCGGGATGAAGATCAAAAGAAAGCGCACCCAGCTGAAAATTTTCTGCCAAGCTACATACGTATTAACGCGCTTAACCATTGCTCGAATTTCCCTGGTCATTGCCAAATTTTCCTGCAAAAGACCAAGTAAATTCGGATCAACGGAAGATTCTGATTGAGAAGGATTAGATGAAACTTCAGAGGAAGCAAACTTATCCATATAATTAAATTCGCGCTCGGCACTCTTTGACAAAATCAGCGCCGATGAGCGCAAAAGCTCTTAAATCTTTATCAGAAAAAGTATCTTTGCCTTCAAAGGCAACATCGACTAAGCCAGTATCCGGCTTAAATTTCTGTAAATACCAACGGCTCGCCCCGATAATCATTTTCCCCATTTGCTTAATATCTTCAGCCTGATGCAAGCCCGGAACTAGGGTCGTCCGAAATTCATAAGGCAAACCGCTGGTCATTATCATTTTAACACTTTTTTTTAAATTTTCTAAATTAACCGGGACGCCTACAACCTGTTCATATTTAGCCCAAGGCGCTTTAATATCCATGGCGATATAATCAATTAATTTTGCCGCCAATAGCCGCGCCAGCATTTCCGGATTCGTGCCATTGCTATCCAATTTTATCAAATAACCTAAAGCGCGAATTTTACGAATGAATTCAGGCAAATCAGCATGCAAGGTCGGTTCGCCGCCGGTAATGACAACACCATCTATCTTGCCTTGACGATCCTTTAAAAAAAGAAAAAGATCGTCCTCCTGAATCAGGGGATAATCTTTTTCCGTATGGATTTCGTCCGCCGCCAGCGCTTCAGAAGTGCGGGGCCAGACAAGCATGGGATTGTAGCAGAAGTGGCAGCGGAAATTACAACCTTGGGTGAAAACGATCGCCGCCAGCTTATCAGGATAATCTAAAAGGGTTAATTTTTCTAAACCGCCGATCAACATAAAGAGTGGGGTTCTAGGGAGCCGCCGGGATTAAACAACGGCCCTTTCCCTGCACTCCTTAAATTAATTATTTTACTCCGAGCAGGCAATCTTAAACGTTTTGCGATCCTTATATTCAGAAGCCTTACCGGGGTTATAACTTTTTACCGGCGTCAACCAGCCGACCACACGGCTATAAATAATGCATTCTTGGCGCTGGGTAGTAATGGGGCTCATAAGGCATGGATTCAGGGGAGAGCAATCAAGCGCAGTTATAAACGCTTGAAGCTATCTCTTCTGGATATATTATAAACTAAATTTATAAATAAAACAAATTAACAATCGGGGCAGCGTTCGGCCTGCATATCCGTACTGGTATAACCCATTTCTTCATCGCATTTCGGGCAATATTTATGCTCTCCGGCCAAATATCCATGCTTGGGACAAATAGAGAAAGTCGGGGTAATAGTGAAATAAGGTAAACGATAATTATTGATAATACGCTGGACTAATCTTTTAGCGGCATTGCCGTCCGGCAGGCGTTCGCCGAGATAACCGTGCAAAACGGTACCGCCGGTATATTTAATCTGCAAATCATCTTGCAGATCAAGCGCGGCAAAAATATCATCAGAAAAATTGACCGGCAAATGGGTGGAATTAGTATAATAAGGAGCCGCTCCGTCTTTAATCGCCTCAGTGTTGGCAAAAATCATGTCCGGATACATTTCTAAATCCTTCTTGGCAAAACGATAAGTACAGCCTTCGCCCGGAGTCGCTTCCAAATTATAAAGGTTATTGGTTTCATTCTGATAATCCATTAATTTTTCCCGCATACCATCCATTACCTCCAAAGCAAAGGCATGTCCTTCCGGCGTAGAAATATCCTTGCCCAATAAATTTAACAAAGCTTCATTCATGCCGTTAAGGCCGATGGTGTTAAAATGATTCTGCCAATAAGTACCGAAACGAGCCTTAATCTCGCCTAAATAATAACAGGAATAAGGATAAAGACTATCATCAGAAAATTTTTCAATTATTTTGCGCTTAATTTCCAAGCTGTCTTTCGCCAAATCCATAAACTTATAAACTCTTTCCATAAACTCCTCTTTATTTTTGGAAAGATAACCGATACGCGCCAGATTTAAGGTAACCACCCCTAAGCTGCCGGTTAACGGATTGGCTCCGAAGAGACCGCCGCCGCGTTTACGCAATTCTCTGTTATCTAAACGCAAACGACAGCACATTGAACGGGCATCATCGCGATTCATGTCAGAGTTAACAAAATTAGAAAAATAAGGAATCCCGTATTTGGCGGTCATTTCCCAAACAGGAGCCAAACATTCCCGATCCCAATCAAAAGACTTATCAATCATATAAGTCGGAATCGGAAAACCGAAAACTCGGCCGGTAGAATCGCCCTCCAACATCACTTCGGCAAAAGCTTGGTTAAAAACATCCATTTCTGCCTGAAAATCTTTATATTTTTCCGGCATAATTTGCCCGCCGATAACCGCATTTTCTTCGCCAATCAGCGGCGAAGGAGTGACGTCCATAGTTACGTTAGTAAAAGGGGTCTGGAAGCCGACGCGAGTCGGCACATTAATATTGAACATGAATTCCTGCAACCCCTGCTTTACTTCTTTATAATTCAAATGATCGTAACGAATGAAAGGCGCTAAATAAGTATCAAAATTGGCAAAAGCTTGAGCGCCGGCCGCCTCGCCTTGCATTGTATAAAAGAAATTGACGATCTGGCCGAGCGCGCTGCGGAAATGCTTCGGCGGCTTACTCTGCACTTTTTCCGGAACGCCACCGAAGCCGCGGACCAATAAATCTGTCAAATCCCAACCACAGCAATAAGGCGCCAATAAACCTAAATCATGAATATGCAAATCGCCGTTGACGTGGGCATCGCGAATAACCGGCGGATATAATTTATTCAGCCAATAACGGGCGGAAATAGCAGAAGCGATGTAATTATTCAACCCTTGTACGGAAAAACTCATGTTACTGTTTTCTTTCAAGCGCCAATCAGCTCGCCCTAAATAATCCTCCATTAATTTCTCATCCGAAGTTGCTTTATTTAGCTCGCGCAATTGACGATGCTGATCGCGATAAAGAATATAAGCCTTGGCGGTTTTAATCTGTTTATTTTCAATCAAAGTCTCTTCCACTAAGTCCTGAACTTCTTCTACGGCCGGAATGCTGTTTTTATGAAATTTTTTGTTCAATTTTAAAACCACCTCATCGCTTAATCTTTGCGCTAAAGCTTCGTCATCGATATCCACAGACAAAGCCGCTTTATGGATAGCGTCTTTAATTTTCGGCTGGCTGAAGCCAGCGATGTCACCGGAGCGTTTCCGGATTTGGCTGATAATTTCGGACATGGGATTTAATATTTTAAATTTATTTTTTTTCTTTAATCAGTTTGTTGAGTTCGCGCCGGAATTCGTTCGCATCCTTAAATGATTCATAAACGGAAGCGTAACGAATATAAGCAACGGGGTCGGTCTTTTTCAGATGTTTCATGACGATTTGTCCGACTTGGCGGGAAGTAACTTCATTCTGGCGCAATTTTTGCAAATCCCGCTCGATTCCGTGGACAATCTGCTTAAATTTATCTTCGGTAATCGGCCGTTTTTCTAAAGACTTATGCAGGCCCCCGATTAATTTCTCTCGGCTATAAAACTCCCGCCGGCCATCGCGCTTAACAATCATCAAATCTAAAATTTCAATTTCTTCATAGGTAGAAAAACGAAAACCGCATTTTAAACATTCGCGGCGGCGGCGGATAGAAAGACCATCCGGAGCCACCCGGGAATCAACTACCTTGGTATCGTTGAAATAACACACCGGACATTTCATAAAAAAGCGCTAAAAGCTATATTTTGTGGGGGTTTTAAGGTTTAAGCCACTAAATGTGGTGGTTATCTTCATTATAGCAGAATAAAAAATAAGGGTCAAAATCAGCCAATATTCATATAAATATTAGAAAATTCGGACTCCGGCGACCTCGGCTGTGGATAATTATTTAAACAAAAAACTCCGTTCGACCAACGAAGTTTTAAAAAAATAAAAAATCTATCAATATTTAAGCGCGCCGGCGTAATTTAATAATTTTTTTCAAAAAAATCCAACTTTCCCGCCAAACTTTAACCTTACTTTGGCGGCGGCGGTAACGATTTTCCGACCAATTAACCGGAATTTCTTTTATTTTCAAACCTTGCTTTTGAGCATAATAAATCAATTCGGTATCAAAAAACCAAGCATCATCTTCAATCAAGGGCGCTATCTTTTGCCAGGCAAGATTGGTCATTGCTTTAAAGCCGCACTGCAGGTCGGAAAAATGATGCCGAAGAAGCAAACGGGAAAGAAAAATATACGCGCGAGAACTAGTTTCTCGAAACCAGGAGCGAGATTTAATTGAACCCGGCAACATGCGGGAGCCAAAACTCAAATCAACCTCCTTGTTTAAAACTAAATTAAGTAAAAGAGGTAAATCCGCCAAGTCCACAGCCAAATCCACGTCCATATAAACCAGAATATCGGCCTGGCTAAAATTAAAATAAGTTTTAATGGCTCGGCCCTTGCCAGCTTTTTCTACTATAAAACAGGCCGTTTGCGACCTGTTTTGTTCAGTAAAAGCTTGAACCATCTTTTGAAAATCGAGGCTGGAGCCATTGACGATAAAAACCAGCCGCCACTCAGGCAGCCAGCCTAAGCCTGAGAGAAATTGCCGGATACGTTCGGAATTGGCGGGAAAAATCTCATCTTCATTATAAACAGGCACGCAGAAATCGATTTTCATGGCGGTGTTTAAAAATTCTAAACTTTAATTATTCATCTTCCGGCGGATAAACGCGGGCACGCTAAGATCATCTTCTTCTTCCGAGACCGGTTCCGCTGTTTTTTCCACTCGTTTATCAATCAATGGTTTCAACGGTATATTTTTGATCGTCTGCACCTTTGCCTTCTTGTCGCCCCACAGAGCCGAAGCCGGAGAAACTTCTTTTTCATTCTCGCTTTCGATAAAAGGATTAGGGGTATAACTCTTCAATTCTGTTTTTGTATTTTTACTTTTGCCGTCAAAACCGGTCGCCACTACGGTAATCTTAATTTGATCCTTCATCTTTTCATCAATAACGGCGCCGAAAATAATCTTGGCATCTTCATCGGCCGCGGAAGTGATAACCTTAGCCGCTTCACTCACTTCATTCATACTTAAATCAGGACCGCCGGTAATGGTAAAGACGATGCCGCGAGCGCCGTCAATAGACATATCCAAGAGATTGGAATTAATGGCCGCTTTAGCCGCTTCTACTGCTTTATTTTCACCACTCGCCTGACCGATGCCCATCAGAGCCGAACCAGCATTGGCCATAACGGCTTTAACGTCGGCGAAGTCGGCGTTAATTACGCCCGGCACAGTAATTATTTCGGCAATTCCTTGCACGCCTTGACGTAAAACATC
>Ga0116171_10006508_pt1 | contig 10079 bp, 8 predicted proteins | sample AD_JPNHW2_MetaG_FD_89798 | JGI IMG/M metagenome (GOLD analysis project Ga0116171, IMG submission 89798) | Active sludge microbial communities of municipal wastewater-treating anaerobic digesters from Japan - AD_JPNHW2_MetaG | ecosystem: Engineered > Bioreactor > Anaerobic > Digestate | place...
CCCGCGCATGACCGTGGAGGACATTATCGGCGAGCCGCTGGATGTCCACCATCTTTACGGCAACCGCAAGGAGCGCCGGGAAAAGATCCTGCACCTGATGGAGCTGGTGGGCCTGAACGCCGAGCACGCCACCCGCTATGCCCACGAATTTTCCGGTGGCCAGCGGCAGCGCATCGGTATTGCCCGGGCCTTCGCCGTCGACCCCGCCTTCATCGTCTGCGACGAGCCCGTCTCCGCGCTGGATGTGTCCATCCAGGCGCAGGTCATCAATATGTTCGAGGATCTGCAGGCCCAGCTGGGCGTCGCGTATCTGTTTGTGGCTCACGACCTGCTGGTGGTGCATCATATTTCCAAGCGTATCGCCGTCATGTATCTTGGCCACATTGTGGAGACCGCAGACGCCGACGAGCTGATGGATGCGCCGATGCATCCCTATACCCAGTCTCTGCTTTCCGCGGTGCCCATCCCCGATCCCAATACGGCCCGGGAGAGAAAGCGCATCGTGCTGGAGGGCGACGTGCCCAGCCCGCTGAAAATGCCTACAGGCTGCCCCTTCCGCACCCGCTGCCGCTACGCCACCGAGCAGTGCGCCGCAGAGAGCCCGCGGCTGACGGACCGCGGAAACGGCCACGAGGTGGCCTGCTGGAACAAGTAAACGGCGGGAAGGCCGTTGCGAAAAAAATGGCAATTTAAAGTGTTGAAATATTCTGGATATTCAGTTATACTTTGAATACGCCGAATACGCCGATTTTGTAGTTCACTCTTGCGGTGCAGGAGAAAACAATAATAATTATGGGAGGAAAAAAATGAAAAAGTTTCTAGCATTGCTTCTTGCCCTCGCCATGGTGTTTGCGCTGTGCGCCTGCGGCGGCAGCTCTACCACGGGCGGCGGCAGCGGCGACGGGACCGACGCCAATTCTCTCGTGACGTCCGCGTTCATCGACCCGCTGAACGACTGGTCCAAGTATGATGATCTGATCGCTCAGATCAAGTCCAGCACGGACTTTGCGGCCCGTACCAAACTGATGCATCAGGCTGAGGACATCCTGATGTCCAACTTCTGCATCCTGCCGATCTACTACTATAACGACATTTATCTGCAGAAGTCCTATGTGGACGGCATCTATTCCAACCTCTTCGGCTTTAAGTTCTTCCAGTACAGCACCCTGTCCAACGGCTCCGACACGCTGCGCCTCAACCTCGCCAGCGAGCCTACATTCCTTGACCCCGCGCTGAACAGCACCGTTGACGGCGCCTGCCTCGCGGTCAACAGCTTCGCCGGTCTCTACACCTACGACTCCAACGGCAAGACCGTTCCCGACTGCGCAGAAAGCTACACTGTCTCCGCTGACGGTCTGACTTACACCGTGAAGCTGAAGTCCGGCCTGAAGTGGTCCGACGGCTCCGACCTGACCGCCAAGGATTTCGAGTACTCCTGGAAGCGCGCCGCCAGCCCTGTTACCGCCGCCGACTACGCTTACATGTTCTCCGGCTTTGACGGCTATGACAACAACGGCGCGATCAACGTCACCGCCACCGACGCCACCACCCTCACCTTCGTTCTCAGCGCCCCCTGCGCTTACATGGAAGATCTGATGGCGTTCCCCGCCTTCTATCCTGTCAAGCAGTCTGAAGTTGAGAAATACAGCGATTGGCAGACCAATCCCGGCCACTGGTGCCAGGACGCGGGCTTTGTGTCCAACGGCGCTTATACCTGCACCGGCTGGGATCACAACGTCTCCATGACCTATGAAAAGAACCCGTACTATCATAACGCCGACAAGGTCACCGTCAATAAGCTGCAGTTCATGCTCTCCGCCGACGATACGGCGATCTTCGCCGCTTACAACGATGGCAGCATCGACTTTGCAGATACCGTTCCCACCGACGAGGTGAAGAACCTCCTCCAGAACAAGGAGTTCCATATCGTCGACAACCTTGGCACCTACTATGCGGCGTTCAACTGCAAGAGCAAGCTGTTCGACGGCAAAACTCCCCAGCAGGCCGCCTGCATGCGTGAAGCCATCTGCATCCTGATCGACCGCGACTACATCGTCACCAACATCGGACAGACCGGCCAGGTTGCCGCCAACGCTTTCATCCCGCTTGGCATGGCCGACGGCAACGGCGGCGTGTTCAGAACCGATGATAGCACCGGCTACTTTGAACTGAACGGCATCACCAAGGATAAGGATGCCACGCTGGAGAGGGCCCGTACCCTGCTGAAGGCTGCCGGCTACAAGTTCGACGACAAAGGTATGCTGTCCTCCGACACCCCGATGGATCTGAACTACCTGACCAACAACGGCACCGGCCATGTGGCCGTGGCCGAGGCCATGCAGCAGGATCTGAGCGCTCTGGGCATCAACGTGACCATCAACCAGATGGACTGGAACGTGTTCGTGGAGGAGCGCAAGGCCGGCAACTTCGACTTCTGCCGTGAAGGCTGGCTCGCCGACTTCAACGACCCCATCAACATGCTGGAGATGTGGACCACCAAGTCCGGCAACAACGACTGCCAGTTTGGCCGCGTTGACACTGCCGCCACTACCGCTCCCTGAGCAATCAATCGACCCCGGACAGGGCGCTTCGGCGCCCTGTCTTTTTTGCGCGGTTGACGGGCCGCGCGGCGGGGAATATAATGGGACATCCCAAAAACGGAGCTGATACCATGACCAGAAGCAGCGGCGTACTGCTGCCGGTGTATTCGCTGCCCTCACCGTATGGCGTGGGCACCTTCGGCCGCAGCGCCTACGATTTTATTGATTTCCTCAAGACGGCGGGACAGCGCTATTGGCAGGTCCTGCCCCTGGGTTTTACCGACTTTGCCGGCTCGCCCTATTCCTCCGTCTCAACCTTCGCGGGCAATCCCGACTATATCGATCTGGACATTCTGGCGCGGGACGGCCTGCTGGAGCCGCCGCTGCTGACCGGGCTGGACCGGGCGGGGGATGCGGCGGTGCTGGACCGCGCGGCAGTTCATGCCGGCAGGGAAGCGCTGCTGCGCCGGGCTTTTGAAAACGGCCGGGAGCGGTACGCCGCCCAACTGGAGCAGTTTTGCGCCCGGACCGGCTGGCTTCGCGGATTTGCCCTCTACCTTGCGCTCAAGACCCGCTTTGGCGGAAAGCCCTGGTACGACTGGCCGGAGGAACTGAAAGCCCGCAGAAGCGACGCAGTGGCCGCTCAGGAGCTGGAGAACCGCGAGGAGATCGCCTATCAGGAATTCCTGCAATTCCTGTTTTACCGCCAGTGGCGGGCGCTGCGGGACTATGCCCGCGAAAACGGCGTGCAGATCATCGGCGACGTGCCCATCTATGTGGACGCCGATTCCGCGGACGTGTGGACGGAGCCCTGGTTTTTCGAGCTTGACGCGCGCTGCCGGCCCATCGACGTGGCCGGCGTGCCGCCGGATTATTTCTGCGCGGAGGGGCAGCTGTGGGGCAATCCGCTGTACGACTGGGAGCGCATCCGCGCGGACGGCTGGGGCTGGTGGATCCGCCGCATCGACGGCGCGAGGGCGCTGTACGACGTGATCCGCATCGACCATTTCCGCGCTTTCGCCAGTTACTGGGCGGTGCCCTTCGGGCAGGCCACCGCAATCAACGGCCGGTGGCGCGCCGGCCCGGGAGAGGCGCTGGTCTCGGCGCTGCAGGGCTGGTTTCCCGGCGTGGAATTCATTGCCGAGGACCTGGGCATCCTAACCCCGGATGTGGGCCGGCTCATTCGCAAGACGGGCCTGCCCGGCATGAAGGTGCTGGAATTCGCCTTCGCGCCCGACGGCTCGTCGGATTACCTGCCCCACAAGTACGAACCCAACTGCGTCTGTTACGCGGGTACCCACGACAATAACACCATTCTCGGCTGGCTGGAGGATATCGGCCCCGGGGAGCGGGATTTCGCAAAAAAATACCTCGCCGTCAACGGCGGGGAGGGCTGGTGCTGGGGCCTGCTGCGGGGCGGCATGGCCTCCCCGGCGAAGCTGTATATTGCCCAGATGCAGGACCTGCTGGAAAAACCCGGGTCGTGCCGCACCAACAGCCCGGGCACGGTGGAGGGAAACTGGCGATGGCGGCTGCTGCCGGGCGAATGCAGCCCCGCGCTGGCCGAAAAGCTGCTGGAATACACGAAAATGTACGGCAGAGCGGAATAAAGAAGAGAGCGGCGGTCAGCCGCTCTCTCGCCTTATCCGAGCTCCTCGTCCAGCACCTCGCCGCTGCACACCATGTTGGTGGGCCCGGTGAGCAGGATATCCCGCGCCGAGCCGCCCTCCGGCGTGACGGTGACGGCGAGCTCACCGCCGGGCATGGCGATCTTCACATCCCGCCCCGAGACGGCGCCCAGCAGCGTCAGGGCGGCCACGGTGGCCCCGCAGCCCGTGCCGCAGGCCAGCGTGAAATCCTCCACGCCGCGCTCAAAGGTCACGGCCTTCAAAGCGTCCGGGCCCACTACCTTCACAAAGGTCACGTTGGCGCCCTTGGGGAAAGCGGGATCGCGGCGCAGGGTTCGCCCCATTTTGCGCAGCTCGTCCGTCTCCAGCGCGTCCCAGCCGTCAAAGCGCACCACGCAGTGAGGCAGCCCGGGGTCCCCCAGCTCCACGTAGGACGCGGCGTAGTCCTTGCCGTGATAGCGGACGGGGTGCTCCAGCGTCAGCACGCTGGGGTCGTTGAGGCGTACCTGATACGTCCGCCGGTCGATGCGCCGGCCGGTGACCAGCCCCGCGGTGGTCTCCACCCGCTGGATATCGCCTGCCAGACCGTGCTCGCAGCCGTAGCGGCAGATGCAGCGCGCCCCGTTGCCGCACATCTCGCCCAGAGAGCCGTCGGCATTGTAGAACAGCATGGCAAAATCGCCGCCGTGCCGGGCGGGGGAGACCGCCATCAGCCCGTCGGCGCCGATGGAGAGCCGCCTGGTGCAAAGCCTCGCCGCAAGCCGGGACAGCATTTCGCCGGAAAGGCTCCCGTCTCTGTTGTCGATCACGATGAAGTCGTTTCCGGCTCCCTGCATTTTGGTAAATTCCATCCCGCGCCTCCGAATTTGCAATTTCCATCAGTATAACACACCGCCGCAAGCGGATTCAACGGTGAAAAAGAGCGGCAAAATTTCTTGACATAGGCTATTTGCTATGCTAAGATATTCAGGCTGACAGAATCGATGTTATTTCGGCTTGCAGAAGTACCCAAGAGGCCGAAGGGGCTCCCCTGCTAAGGGAGTAGGGTGTGATGAGCACCGCGAGAGTTCAAATCTCTCCTTCTGCGCCACGCCGCCGCGAACGATTGGGTTCGCGGCGGTTTTCAGTTCCCGATAGGGAGAGATACCCAAGTGGTTGAAGGGTCCGGTCTTGAAAACCGGTAGGTGGGTCACTCCCACGCAAGGGTTCGAATCCCTTTCTCTCCGCCAAACAAAAAGTCTTGAAATCTCAACGATTTCTAGGCTTTTTTTATATTATAAAATTCAAGTTTACCCCTAAGTTTACCCCATTCAGAAAATTCTTTGCCCCATTTGCAACGATGAGAAGACCCCGCCGAGGTTATGAACCGCATCCCGGCGAGGCCATTTTTTATGCTTGCTTGATGTTCAGATTGTCGTAATATGTCTGCATCCGGGCGGCGGTGTCCTCCTGCATCTTTTCTGAACTATGGGCATATACGTCCAGCGTAAAGGAGGCTGTGGCGTGACCTAATAGCTGCTGAACTGATTTCACATCCGCTCCGGACGCGATGGCCACGGTGGCGGCCGTGTGGCGGAGGTCATGCACACGGGCATCTGGTCTGCCGATACTGGCGGCGATCTTCTTGAAGTGACTGACAAAAGTTGGGATCACAAGGTGGACGCCCGTCGCATTAGTGAATACCAAATCATCCGTGTTACTCCATGCTTCACCAGCTGCGAACCTGTTTTCAACCTGCCGCTGCCGCTCCGCCCGGAGATAATCGAAGGCGATAGCTGGCGGCGAGATTGTGCGGCTCTTGCCGCTCTTGGTTGTGTCGCTGATGTAATAGGCCTTTCCATCGTGCCGCTGCAGCTGCTGGCTGACGGTTATTTTCCCACCCTTAAAATCCACGTTCCGCCACGGGAGGCCGAGGCATTCGCCCTCCCGCAGACCGGAAAACAGACAAACGGCGTAGGCATTACGCATCGGCTCGTCCTTTATGGCTTCCAAAAATTGCGATATCTCCGAATCTACTAACGGGTGTATCTCCGCCTTTTTGATTTTCGGAAGCTCCGCGCCTTCACACGGATTTGAAGCGATATACCCTTGCTTCCGCGCCACGGAAAACGCCTTGTGCATTACGGCGGCGACGTTTTTCACTGTCTTGCCCGACAGGCCAGAGGAGGTCATGGTGTTATAGACCCGCTGAATGTCAACGCCCTTTACAGCCTGTAATTCCAACGCCCCGATAGCTGGATAGATATGCTTCTCCGCTATCCGCTTGTAGGCATACATGGTACTTTCTCTGACCTTGTTCACGCAGAACGTGTCCAGCCATAGCGTTACCCATTGTTTTACGGTGGTCTTAGTTGGCGCAATATATTCCCCAGTGTCTATGTTCTTCGTTGCCGACCGGAGTTTCTCCGCTACTTCTTTTTGACTTTTCCCGGTAACGGTCTTGCGGATTGGCTTGTTGGTGCCTGGGTCGCGCCCGACACTATACCGCGCCTCCCAATAGGTATAGTCCCGCCCCTTGCGGTTGATGGTCTTTTTGCGGATTGTACCGCTCCCGGCGGCGTTACGAGTGTTCTTTCGCATCAGGTTTATCTCCTTCTTTGCTAATCAAATTATGAATCTTCTCTTTTTCGTGATATGCAGAGTGCGGTAGGAATTATGTTCAGCCCTCAACTGCTTCCTGCAGTGCATCGTCATTAGTCATTGAACTTACTATTTTGCAAATATAGTCTTGCATCTGTTTCAAGTTTTCACTTCTCTGAGCGTTGTATATTGTTGACAAAGACACTGGAATCTGCACTGGAAGCTCGGTTAACAAGCTAGGTATATTCCACCTAAATCGTAACTCTCTTGTCTCTAGAGAAGTAAGTTGCTCTATTTGCTCGAGCATTATCAAAGTGCTCTCCGCCCAAATAAGTAATTTGGTATTAATCCGAGGTTGGTCCATAGGTAACTCATCTTCACTAAATAATGGTGTAACATTAGAACTAATTACTTTATTAATAAAGTCTAGCATTATATTTAGAGATTCAATAACGGTTTTACACACCTGGGCGCTATGCAAAATATCAATTGATTCTTCAGTCAAGCCTGTGTATGCACATACGCTCTGCACCGTGGCGTCGGGTGCCTTAACTTCTGATAATCCGAGCAGCCAATCAGCTGATACCCCATAGATAGTAGCAATCCGCAAAAGGTCTGACGCATTAGGTAGCCTATTACCATTCTCATAGAAACCAATGGTCGGTGATGACATGCCGAGCGTCTTTGCAAAAGCTGCTATTGACATATCTCCCCTTAACTCGTTAAACCGCTGTTCAAATAAGCGATTCCTCCGTGCTTCCTTGTTCACTACACTCATTTCAAATAACCGCCCCTTTCCACTACAGATGTTAACATCTGAAGCCATTTTAATACAGATATTGCAACTACATTTGTTTGTTGCTATAGTATCACCATAAACAGATGTTTGCAATAGCCGAACCAATTCATTGGAGGAAAAAATGAACACAGATATTAAAGCAAAAGCATGGGAGAGTGGCGTGAAGCTCTGGGAGATCGCGGAAGCGATGGGAATACAGGATTATACATTATCCCGCAAGCTCCGGCATGAACTGACCGCCGACGAGAAAGTGGAAGTATTCAGGGTCATTGACAGATTGGCTGGGAGGTAAGAAAGATGGAAGAAGTACGGAAATTAGCGTACAACGCCGACGAGGCTGCAAAATTGCTGGGGATCAGCAAAGTCCTAATGTACAACCTTATGCATACTCCGGGTTTTCCTGTTATTAAGGTTAGCGCGAATCGTTACATTATTCCTGTGGATAAGTTCAACACATGGCTCAATGAACATGCAGGGTAATGATGTATGGCTTCTCGCAGCGAGAAAAAGTGTTCAAAGCTGGCGCTCCTGTCGTGGGTGACAGCCGAAGCTGACGATTACTTCCGAGCGAACGGACGGTGATGACAATTGGAAGAGGATAATAAGCTCGACTACCTTCTGTCTGGTGGGATGACGCTTGACCAGATAGGCAAATATCAAGACCACCAGGGCATTGGTGTTGATGAACTGTATGACGCAATCAAGGCGGGAGCGGAGCCGGACGAGTTTACCGACGACTTCATCCCGCCAAATAAACCAGAACCGCCGGAAGATGTATTTTCCGATTTCAATTTCTATTCGGTAAACAAGCTAACCGAGGATGAGCGGAGGCCACCGGACTTCGTCGTTGACGGCATGATCCCTGTAGGTTTGACGTTTATCTCCGGGGCCCCAAAAATCCATAAATCGTTTATGGCGTTGCAGCTCGCCGAGGCCGTGGCCACGGGCAGCGACTTTCTGGGGCACAAGACGATGAAATGCTCCGTTGCTTATCTGGATTTGGAGGGCAGCAAGAGCCGGACAGCCGTGCGAACAGCGCGCATGGGTGTGGAATTGTCAGACAAAGTTTTCATTACGCACCGTGTAAAGAAAAGAATAGCAGACGGGCTCATTGATGAGCTGAGAAAACTGCACCACCAGCATCCAGATATCCGACTTATTATTATCGACACATACTCCTGCGCTCGTGGTCAGGTCAAGTCGGTCGGAGCCAACGCTTATGACAGCGACGTCGCAATCCTTGAACCCGTTCAGCAAATGGCGGTTGAGGAAAACATTGCAATCGTATTCGTCCACCATGACAAAAAGGGCGCAGGCATGGCGAAAGATGTTTTCGAGCGGATATCAGGGACGATGGGTATCAGCGGGAGCGCGGACAGCGTTCTGACACTCGTGGTCGATGGTAAACGAACTGACGGCAGAGCGCATCTGGAATTCACGCCGAGAGATGCCAGGGGCGGCGAGATGGATTTGTTATTCGATGAATACCGCATGCAATGGTCTGTCAACGATACCACCGAGCCGGACGTTTTGGGAAGCCCCATTGTCAGTTGGTGCTATGACCATGCGCCAGACTCTAATGTCGCAGCAGAATTTTTTCCGTATGATGCGATATCTCAAGAGGCTTACGGGACATATATCGAGAACCCCGGTGAAAAGGTCAGAAACGAGATACAGAAAGCCAAAGATGACTTGTACACGGTTTACGGGGTAGCCGTTCAAACGGGTGTCAAATCAAACGGCAAACGGGGTATCAGATTGATGCGCTGCGCGACGATCCGAAATTAAATGTAAACCTCCATTGTGGTGTAGAATAGGCACCACAATGGAGGTTTTTATTAGTCAAGAAAGAATCGCAGTCCGGAAGAAAATGAACGTCGCGCAAAAAATTCAGGAACTGCTGCATGGACGACATCCAGAGCCTGAGAACGGCCTGATGCGGAGCTGGATGACAAGCTGGAGTACAGCAAATACTACCACGCAACAAGCCTCGCGGGTCCACGGACCACGGAGCTAAAGGCCGCCGGACGGGCCGACGTTGATTGTCCTATCCCACTCGATGGCCTCCGGCACCATTGCGGCTTGTCTTTAACCACATCCCAGTCTGCCGGCCAGTTGCTCAGCCCTGAGGTGATTGCGAGATCATGCTCTGCTGGCGGTGCCGTGGGGTCAATAAATAGAAAAGCCTCACCCATAAATGGGCAAGGCTTTTGTGGCGGCAAGTTTGATTTTGGGCTTCATGATACTTGATCTCAAACGGACTCCGACGTTCATCGAGAGCCTTGCCCTCCCAATCCTGCTGCCAATATATTATATTCGAAAACGCTGAATGTCAACCAAAATTTTGCAAATTTTTAAAAACTCTTAATTTGCGCTATTATCCGAAATTAAGGTATTACTTTCAATCCATACTTAGGCCGTTTCCCAATTCCACCATCATATGCTTGTTTCAATACGGTCTTTTTAAAAGCATCATGTTTAGGCTTTGATCCAGAAGCTGTTCTTGCCAATGTATTTGGAATAAAATCAGCA
>Ga0116171_10006513_pt1 | contig 10069 bp, 7 predicted proteins | sample AD_JPNHW2_MetaG_FD_89798 | JGI IMG/M metagenome (GOLD analysis project Ga0116171, IMG submission 89798) | Active sludge microbial communities of municipal wastewater-treating anaerobic digesters from Japan - AD_JPNHW2_MetaG | ecosystem: Engineered > Bioreactor > Anaerobic > Digestate | place...
CGAGAATAAGGCGGCGCTCATGGGCTTTATCAATTCGAAATAAAAGGACGGCGGAATAAAATGGTCAGACAGGCAGTAATCATGGCCGGCGGGCTCGGCTCGAGGCTCAAGGGGCGCACTGAGTCGATGCCCAAGGGGTTCATTGAGATCGAGGGAACGGCGATCGTCGAGCGTTCGGTTAAAAAGCTTTTCGCGTCGGGCGTCGAAGAGGTAATTATCGGAACGGGACATTGCAGCGAATGGTACGAGCGTCTTGCCGCGAAATACCATTGCATTACCCTCGCGCGCAATGATCGCTATGCCGAAACCGGAAGCATGGGAACGCTTTGTTGCTGCGCCCCGCTCGTCAAGGGCGATTTCCTCCTCCTCGAGTCGGACCTCATCTACGACGATATAGGGTTGACCGTCCTCCTCAATGACCAGAGAAAGAACGTCATCCTCGCCTCCGGAGCGACGAAATCGGGCGATGAGGTATATCTTGAAGCGGACAAGGATCAAAACCTCGTCCGTCACTCGAAAAAACTTTCTGAGATCGGTACCGTTTTCGGCGAGCTCGTGGGCATCACGAAGCTGACGAAGGCGACGCTTGACGCGATGGTTTCTTATTGTTCCGCGCATCTTGGCGACCAGCCGAAGATGGAATACGAGACCGCCATGTCGGCGGTTAGCTTTACCGCGCGCGCAGAGGATAAAATCGGCGTCCGGAAGATAGAGCATTACGTATGGCGCGAGATAGACGACGAAAGCCATCTTGCAATGGCCGTCAACGCGATTTACCCGCTCATTATGGAGAATGAAAGCCTTCGCTCAATTCGCCGCGAGGTGCTCTTAAATCCCGGACCCGCGACGACGACCGACAGCGTCAAGTACTCGCAGGTCTGCGCGGACATTTGCCCGAGAGAACATGAATTCGGCGACGTCATGGAATGGGTCGCGCGCGAGCTTTCCCTGATGGTGGGCAAGCCCGACAGGATCGAGACCGTTCTCTTCGGCGGCTCGGGAACCGCGGCTGACGAGGTCATGATATCGTCCTGTATCCCTGACGGCTCGAAAACGCTCATCGTCGACAACGGCGCGTACGGCGCTCGCTTCGCGAAAATTGCGAGCGTGTACAAGCTCAGCGTCGACGTCTGGAAATCCTCAGGCTACCTTCCGATCGACGTTCCCGCGCTAAAGAAGAAAATCGATAGCGGTTCTTATACCCATTTCGTCATCGTCTATCACGAGACGACGACGGGGCTTCTCAACCCGGTGCCGGAGCTTTGCCGATACTGCCACGAAAAAGGCATCGTCACCATCGTCGACGCGGTGAGCGCCTTCGCGGCGATTTCAATCGACATGGATAGGGACTGCATCGACTTCATGGCCTCGACCTCGAACAAGAACATCCAGGGGATGGCCGGGGTCGCATTCGTCTTCTGCCGGAAGGACGCGCTCGAGCGCACGAAAGACTATCCCATGAGAAACTTCTACCTCAACCTATGGGATCAGTATCTCTATTTCAAGAAGACTCACCAGACTCGTTTCACCCCGCCGGTACAGAGCCTCTACACCCTGAGGCAAGCGATTATCGAAACCAAGATCGAGACGATCGAGGGCAGGTACGAGCGCTACACCGCATGCTGGAAGGAAATCGTTTCGGCGGTAAAGCGTCTTGGGCTCGAGATGCTCGTTCCCGAGGAGGCTCAGTCGCACCTTATCACCGCGATCGTTGAGCCCTCGTCGCCGAAGTACTCGTTCGAGTCGCTCCATGACCTCGCGCGGCGGCATTCTTTCACGATCTATCCGGGTAAGCTATCGGACGCGAATACCTTCAGGATCGCGAACATCGGGGATATCAAGCCCGAGGAAATGCGTGCCTTCACGAAGGTCCTCGAGCAGTATATCCGCGCGCTCTAGGACGCGTTTGATATTTATAAAATGACAACAAGGATTAACCGATGAAATTCCGTGAAAGCAACTTTCATGACGTACGCTGCCTTGCCGGCAAGGCAGCAGGTAAACCCATTTGGATCGTCGGCTCCGACCCTACTCTTGACGGGTATCCCGAGGATTTTCTCGACGGAAAGGTTTCGATAACCCTCCATCTGGCCCACGTGAAATTTCCCCGCGCGACCTTCCGCTACACGAGCGAGTATGACCGCGCGGAGTTCCTCATCGGTTCCCATCCCGAATATTGCTCTGCGCCGCTCATTTCGGCCTATCCCGTATATGGAAAGACGGTAAAGGAAACGCGCGATCTATTAAGCGCGTGCGACGAGGTATATTTCCATCGCATGGTCAATTATCTCCCGACCGGCGTTCGCGGCGAGGTCAGCCAAGGTTACACGACCTGGAAGGTCGCGCGCACCATCGCGAAAAAGTCTTCTGTATGGGGTAGCCACGGCTCATGCCTGCACATGAGCGTGTATGCGGCGCTGCTTCTCGGCGCGTCAGAAATCCACGTCATCGGCGCCGGGCATAATCTCGTAGACACGAGGGGCCTTGACCATTTCAGCGCGGTCGACGGAATCCATCAGAACATGCGCGTCGGCGATACCTTTACGAACCCAAAGATCGTCTATCCGGTTATCGCGCAAACGCTTGCCTTACAGCAGGCATGCGAAAAAAACGGAATACCTTTCTATTGGCACGCGCGCTATACTCAGTCGATGAACGAATACGTCACCGCATCCGATGAGCTTCTCGCCGACCTGAAGAAGCGCGCCAAGCGAACCTTTGGCCTCGTCAGGCGCGCCTATCGCCTTTTCATCAAAAGGCCATACACGATTCTCTTTCAAAGCTGGCGTTAAGCGATCGCCTATCCGATAAATCGCATTCCAGAACCACCAAGTAAAAAAAACTATTCCGCCTTCGTTTCCTTCCAGTTATCCTTCGAGGTAATGTCTCCCGTCACGGTCCACGACGCCGCGCCACTTTCGTAGCACTTCGTCGTGGTCATGAGATCGAGCGAAAACCCTTGATGGAGCGTCACGTCCCTCACGATCGTAACCCCATCCTTCTTCGAATCCACCGACAAATCCGTCCCGGTAAACGGGTTCTTTTCCTCGATGAGACCCTTCATCGCCAGGTGCGGTACGTCCGCGTTCGTCATGATCGTCGGATCGGTCACGATCGGCCCGTTCGAGCCAAAATCCTTGACGAGCAAGAGCGGATTATAGGGCGTGACGACGTCCTGATGAAACGAGTCGAAATCGGGATGGCTAACGCGGGAGCCATGGTCGGACACGATGATGATGCGGGTATTGTCGTATACCCCCTCGCGTTTAAGAAGAGCTAACCATGCGCCGAGCAACCTGATCGACGCGGCGTTTACGTGATAATAATCGTAATACTCGGACTTCCCGAGTATGGTGTTTTTCTTCTCGTCGATGTCCGGGCCAAAGGTGTAGTCGGGATACTGGAGCATGGAAGGCTCGTGCGTGAGGTCGTTGACCATGACCGTGAAGGTATTCTCGCTCGCGTCTGACGCGGTAATGTCGGGAAGGTAATTGAGCGTGGCGTAGCTATCGAGCGAGAGCGTATTGATCGAAAGCAGCGCGGAGTTCCAGTATTTTCCGTCGTTGTACACGGCGTTCTTCAGCGGGACGGGAAGCGCCGTGAGGACGCTAAAGAGCAGGAAGTCCCGCTTGATGATCGCGTCGGCGCCGTAATCGCGCATGAACGGGAGCTTCTCGCGCATGTACCGCGCTGAGTAGTTGCCGATAAGGTTTCTCGCCTCGATGCCCCGCTCCCTGAAGAGTGTGTTGTCCGCGACCCATTGGTAGTTCACGAACGGCGCGTCGGTAATCATCGCGGCGTAGCCGTTCTTCTTGAAAGCCGTCGGCATCACGAGGAGCGACTCGTTGTGCTTATCGACCATTTTCTTGTCGGATCTGCGGTTCATCCCGACGGGGGTATATTCATAGCCGCCGAAGAGCGGTGGCGCGCCAATGATCGTCTTCGGCCCAAAGGAAAGGGTATTCGGGTAATACGTGAAGCCCGCGTATTCTTGGGCAAGCTCGGGCTTTTCCTTGATAACGAGCGGGAAGTACGAGTTAATCGCCTTATCGAGCATGATGACGAACACGTTCTTTCCCGTTTTCGAAAGATGAAACACGGCTTCCGTCGAAGCGGTTCCGCCTGACCCGTTTTCTTCCCCGCGGATGAGTTTGTATTTTTCGAAGCCCGATTTGATGAGCGTCGCCTTGTACAGTGTTACCCCACCGGTCGCAAGGGCCAGCACCGAGAGGAACGCGGCCGCCGATCGCGCCTTTCCGAAGGATATCACGGCGAGGAACGCGAGCACGAGCGCGATCGAGGCGAGCGCGTTGAGCGCGAGATAATGCTTCCCCGCCCGATACACCGCGCCATCGATGAACTGCAGAGTCTGTGATACGGTACCGCCCGGCACGTTCAGCAAGAATAGGTTCACGAGCGATACCGCGACGAGGCTCCCCATACAAAGGGTCAAGAGTCCCTTAATCCTATCGGGGAATAAGAGATAGATATAGAGCGGCCAGAAAAGCGCGAACCCCGCGGCTTGGGCGGCGGGATAGAAAAGGAGGGCAAAGGGGCTCGTATACGCACCGACGAACGAGAACTCGAAGGGCGACGAGGCCGCGAGGTTAAACGGGATATACACGCCATAGAGAAGCCACAGCGAGGCAGCGGAGAGGACGAAAACGGAAAAACGCGCGCGCGGGTCTTTCCAGAGCGGCACGAAAAACCTACGCGCCGCGTTCCGCGCTAGGCGAATGTAAAGCGGGATCGCGACGATGAGCGCGGTGAACGCGAACGTCAGCGAGATATTCCTGAGCCGATAGCTTCTGCTGTGATGCCGGAAAAAGACGATATACACGCAAAAGACCGCGAGAAGCGCGCAAAGCGCGAGGTACAGAAACTTGAGCGGGTTTTTCATCTTGAACACGATGTTCTTTACGAGCGAGAACACGTTGTTGAGCGTCCAGTACACGACGAGCGCCGACGGCGAATGGTAGAGCAATACGAGGAAGATGAGCGCCATGAGGTAGAGCTGAACCTTTTCCCGTATCGGAAAGCCTTTCGTGTAGATCATGCCCGAGACAATGTTGATGAGCGTCATCAAAATCGGAAGTGCGTTTAACGTGATAAAGCCAAGCGAGATAAGCGCGTCTTCCTTCCCGAGATCGCGGATGATCCAGAGACTTTGTCCGGAAAGCGCGTGAAGGTGCGAAAGGAAGGAATACGCCGCGATAAAGAAAGGAACCTGCACGAGAAGGCTTACCGAGCTCCTGAGCGCGTAGAGCGGATGGTAGCCATTTTGCCGGTAATAGGTCGAGAGGAGCATATACTGCTCGTCTCCCTTGAAATGCGCCTTGATGCTCGCGACTCGGGCCGCGAGCTTTTTCTGTATCTCGCGTTCCTTTTCCTGCAGGCGCTCCGCCTTCGCGTAGAGCGGAAGGCACCCGATACTGACCGCGATGCTCACGCCGGTGATCGCGATGCCGGCGTTTCCCTTGAAGACCCAAGAGAACATCATGTAGATGAGCTCGATAACGAGCCGTATCGGATAGATGATGACCTGGAAAAGAAGGTCTAGCATGATATGTCCTTTTGCTTTCCCACGAGGAAGTCCGCGATCCTCGCCGCGCTGGTTCCCCTGTACTGCCAAGCCGTCTCTCGTGCGGAATTTCTCCGCTCCGCGAGCTCGGGGTTCGTCGCGGCGGACTTAACGAGACTGCCGATATCGGGGAACATGGTCTCGGATAGCTCTATGCCCATCTCGGAGATCGCCTTGAACTTCCAAGGGGTTTCTTCGAGGTCGCTTGAATCGTAGATCGCGTCGTCGTAGTCTGCCGCGGCGTAGAAAAACGGCCGGTCAAACAAAAAGGCGTAGTCAAAGATAATTCCAGAAAAATCCGATATCATGACGTCCGATCGCGCGAGGGTCGCGACGTTCTCGCTCGAGTAATCCCACTCAAGGTTTGTTTTTCCCTCGTATCGGCGCTCGAGGTTGCTCAGCATCGCGCTTTCAGATTTCTTCGATTGCGGGTGCGGGCGAACGATCACGCGAAGCCCCGTCTTGACGAGCGGATCGAGCAGCTTCTCTCCGTAGCGCGAAAGGAGGGCGCTTGGCCCCCATGAGGGAGAGACCAGTACGGTAAAGCCCGCCGACTCGTCCCTCTTTATCAAGGCAAGACGTGCGCTGAGCATATCAAGATAAGGACAGCCGGCGACGATGAGTTCCTTTTCTCGGATTCCCCGCTTTGCCTCAAGCTCGCGGATCGCCTTCTTTTGATACTCACCCGAAAGAAGTACCGAATCAAAATAGTCGAGCCCGAAAAGGCGATAGCTCGTCGCGTCGTCAACCGCGTGAAGCACGTGGGCATAGTGAGAAACGCCCCGCGAACGCTTGAGCTGATACACGTCAAGGCCCGGCGTCGTCATGAGGCAGACGTCCGCCTCGAGGAAGTTAAGCTTCGCGAACGCCTTATTTCCCTCGCCGATAAACTCAGGCGCGACACACTGCCATTCCTTCGCGAGCGCGGGGTCGCTCGGTGACGAGGTGAAAAACGTAACCGGGACGCCGCGACGCTCGAACTCGTCGAGTATCGGAGAAAAAACGTTCCAGTATTGGTTACCCTCTGAATAGATGACGATGCCAAGCTTTCGCTTCGAGGCGGAATCCCCACGAAGCTTTCCGGTAAAGAAGAATTTCAGCTTAATCCACGCGGCCTTGAGCATGAAATACGCCGCGGCGACAAGCCCCATGACGATTGAAAAAAGCATGCTCCCCGTTCCGGGATCTATATACAAAAAAGCGTTTACGTCCATCGTGATTTCCTTTTTTAGCCTGGCTTTTGCTAACGTTCCGAGGCAAGTTTTTTATACACGTCCATAAGAATTCGGGCGCTGCTCTCCCAGTCATATCGCTTGGCCCGTTCCAGGCCTTTATTGATGAGTTCGTTTCGATAAGCGCTGTCTCGCGCGACGCGTTCAAGCGCGCGTGCGCATTCGTCGTGATCGCGCGCGTCCTTGAGAAGTATCGCGGCGTCGCCGACGACCTCCGGAATCGCGAAGACGGAGCTTGTTATGACGGGGCATCCGCACGCCATCGCCTCGACGTTCGGCATGCCGAAGCCCTCGGCGAACGACGGAAAGAGAAACGCCAATGCTCCGTTCATGAGCTCCACCTCGGCGCGCTCGTCGATGAAACCAGGCGTGATGAGGCTTTCGGCGATGCCGAGCCGAGCCGCAATGCCGCGTACATCCGGAGAATCCCAGCCCTTTCCGGCGCATACGAGGGAGTACCCCGGGTTACGCGCGGAAAAGCGCGCGAATCCTTCAAGCACGCCAAGCGGGTTTTTACGCGCGGAATACCTACTGATATGGAATACGTAGGGACGGGTAACGCCGAGCCGAGCCGGTACGGTGAGGTCCTTTCGGTCGATCACGCGCATGTCGGGGGAAAGCCCGTTCACGGTGATGAACACGCGCGCGGGTCGAACGCGATAGCGCGAAACGTAATACGCCTTACTCGTCTCGGAGACGGTCGCTATGGCGTCGAGCCTCCGCGCGAGGACCGGCATCGCGTAGCGTTCATGGAGCCGCGCGACGAGCGAGTATCCCTCGGGGTACACCGCTTCCTCTGCCCCGTGGATCGTCGCGATCTTTTTCGCGCCGAGCGCGAACATCGGGGCGAATACCGAAAGCGGCGAGTAATGGAGGATGTCAAAGCGGTATCGCCTGAGCTTGAGCGCGGCACGAATGGGGTTTCGCGGGATGATGATCTCCCCGACGCGCGAATAGATGGGGTTCTCGCTCGGCTTGTAGTGGATGAAGGTGAAGTCGAACGGGCGGCCCGCGGCATCGTTGAGATCGAGCGCGTGGCGCATTATCTCGTCGAGGTGATGGCCTGACCCACTTGTCCAATTGTCCAGCGGCTTGGAGAAAACGCCTATTTTGATCTTCCGTTCTGGACTTTCCATAGAAGCTTACTGTATAGTAAAACACCGATATGAGCAATATAACCGTACTGTCGCTCATCGACAGAATCGCCTGTTTCCATTCGCTGAAGCCCTTCCTCAAGAACGCCCGAAAATACCGGTTTACCTTTACCTCGTCGAGCGAGTACTGCCTCAACGAGGACCGGAACGACGTGCTCATCATGATGCGGCAGTTCATCAAGCCAGACCGCGTCGACCTCGCGCTCATGGCAAGGCTCCGGGAAAAATACCGAGTCATCGCCTTTTTCCACGACGACGCCGGCGGCGGCATTCCCCGCCTTGACGTGCTTCCCTTCGTCGACCTTTTCTATTCAAAAGCCCTTTTTCGCGACCGTTCGCTCTACGGCAAGTCCCTCTACGGAAAGGAACTGTATTCGGACTACTATCATACTCGCTATGGCGTCACCGATCCCGACGCGCGCGCGTACGCGACCGAAACGCGGCCTCAAGAGCTCGCTAAGCTCCGCCTATCCTGGAACATCGGCATCGGCGACTACCCCCGCGACCAGTTGCGCCAGCGCGTCGGTGTCGTCACCGCTCGGACAATCGGAATCCCGTCTGCGTCCCTTTTTTACCGTAGGGACCCCGACGTCGCCCGCTCAGCGAGGAGAAACCGGGGCCTCTATCCCGCGCATTGCCGCATCGGGCTCATCTCGCGGCTGTCCATCAGCTATCAGAGAACGCTCGTACTTGACGCGATCGCGGGGGACCCCGCGTTTCTCACCGGACATGCAAGTCAGCGCCAATTCAACCGCGAAATCAGCCATTCGCGCGTCACGGTCAGTCCCTTCGGTTGGGGCGAGCTTTGCCTGCGCGATTTCGAGGCGGTCCTCAACGGGAGCCTTCTCCTGAAACCCGACATGGCCCACCTTGAGACCTGGCCCGATATCTTCGTTCCCGGAGAGACCTACGTTCCCTTCGACTGGGACGCGAAATCCTTGCGGGAAACCGCGCATCGGTATCTTGACGATCCCGCGGAATCGGCGAGAATCGTCGGGAACGCGACCGAAGCCTACGCGGAGGCCCTTGCGGCCCTACCCGCCCGATTTGAGTCCGTTATGGAGGAGATACTCTCATGCGCTACACGCTGAAAGCGATTCACGATTCTTTACCGCCCGAAAAACGAAAATCCGACGGCACCATGACCCGTTTTCTCTATCGCCCGCTCGCCATTCCGGCGAGTTGGCTCTTCCTTCGCCTGGGCATGACGCCGAACGCGGTAACGGCCATAAGCGGCGCGCTCTGCGCGGTAGCCTTGTGCCTGACCTTTTTCCCGTCGGTCATCTGCCATCGCGTGGCGATCGGGCTCTATCTCGCCTTCGCGGTGCTCGATTGCGCCGACGGAAACATGGCGCGCACGATCGGAAAAAAGACTACGTACGGCGGCTGGGTCGACGCGGCCGGCGGCTATCTTGCGTACGCGACCGTGCTCCTCTCGATGGGGCTTTCTTGTCTCTATCGCGCGAGCGACTCGTTTGCGCTCCCCGCGATCGGTTTTTCGCTCTCTCCGCTTCCGCTTCACGAGGCAACCTGGCTTCTCATCGCGGCCCTCGCGGCGAACGCGAATACCCTCATGCGGCTGTTCCATCAATCCTTCAAGAACGCGAGCCTCGCTGCGGGAATCGAGAGTAAGCAAGGCGGCGAAAAGCGCTTCAGCGAGGAAATCGGCGTGACGGGGTATCTCCCGCTTCTCTACCTTGCCGGGTACGAGACGGGCTATCTTCCGATCGTACTTATCGGGTATGCGGCCGTCTATCTCGGGGGATTCCTCGTGTATACCCTTAAGCAGGCCATTAAGGTATCGAAATCAGCATGACTCACGAAAAACGCGATTCCGCAAAACCCTTGGTGATGCTCTCCGCGAATACCGCGTGGAACGTCCTTTCGCGAAAAAGACTTCTTCTCGCGATAAAGGATTCTGGACGCGACCTTATCGCGCTTGCGGCAAACGATGATAACGCCCGCGTTCTTGAGTCTGAACTCGGCATTCCGTTTATTCCTCTCGCGATGAAGGGCGACGGAACGAACATTCGGGATGATATCGCGCTTTTTTTCCGATACCTTGGATTATACCGAAGGTATCGGCCGACCGTTGCCCTGCA
>Ga0116171_10006514_pt1 | contig 10069 bp, 6 predicted proteins | sample AD_JPNHW2_MetaG_FD_89798 | JGI IMG/M metagenome (GOLD analysis project Ga0116171, IMG submission 89798) | Active sludge microbial communities of municipal wastewater-treating anaerobic digesters from Japan - AD_JPNHW2_MetaG | ecosystem: Engineered > Bioreactor > Anaerobic > Digestate | place...
ATTACATTACTTGAAGACCAAACCACTGAAATATGATGCCAGTTTCCATCAAGAAATAGGGTAGAAACATCAGTTGAGAATGTACTCGTCCAATATGAAGAATATCTTATTTTGTTATTTTCAATCCAAATTCCACGAATATCACCATTAGATACACCTCGATAATAAATGGATCCATTAATTTTAGTTTTCATCCAGGCCATTATGGTGGTTGTGTTTGCTGAATAGTCGGGAGCTTTAAGCAGTTTGTAATACTTACCTCCTGCACTTCCTTTAAGTGATTTTCCGGTTACTCCCGGAATATCAGAGGAAAATCCCAATTCTGTACCTGTGCCCTGTACGACACCGTGATAATTCTCTTCACCGAAATAATCATTGCAATTATCATTATCAAACGTGTAATACGCCAGCAGTCCTGCCGTTAGCAGGGGTGGTGCTACTTTGGTAGTCTGTTCTATCGTACCTCCATAGGCAGTACCCATACTGTTGGTGGCATAAGCTCGAACAAAATATTTGGTACTTTCCCGTAATCCAGAAATGGTTCCGGTAAATTCGCCCAGTTTCGTGGTACTACCTAAACTTGTTTTTGAATCTGCCAATGTTGGTGTAGCGTTGGACGAAGAGTAACAAAAACCATAATCGATTATAAAATCATCGCCCAATTTTGTCAGTTCGCCAACTCCGTCAACTGCATTATGTGTAACATTTTCAATGCGTAATGTCTTTACTGTTGCCATCGTGGGTGGTGATAATGTGGTTAATTCAATTGCATCGGAATAGGTTGTTCCTACACTGTTTGTGGCGTAGGCTTTCACGTAGTAAGAAGTATTTGGGCTCAACCCCGAAAGATTACTTACAAACGATTTATTTACGCTCGTACCACCCAGTGTGGTTTTGTTGTTGGCTGTAGTGGGATTGGGCGAAGTACTCCAGCAATGACCATGCTGTGTAACCGCCGAACTTCCCTGCGCAGTAATATTGCCTGATACTTGCGCGGCTGTACTTGTAATTCCGCTTGCCTGTCCGTTTAATACTTCGGGAGCGGACGGCTGCGATACTTTCATGGTTACCGGTACGCTTACCGAATTGCTGTTGGAATTTACGTTGATGCTGCCTGAATAATCTCCCGGCGACATTCCGGCGCGGTTGACAGTTACTTTTATGTTTTTTATTTGCGTTGTGGTTGAGCCTTGCGGGTTTTCAAGCGTTATCCAGGATTGGGTAGCCTTAGCTTCATACGTAAGAGTTTGCACACCTATATTTTGTACATTGAATGATTTTTCCGTTTCTACTCCGCCAAAATCAAGAGTAGCGGGCGTTATACTAAGTATTGGTCCGGCTTTGCCTACCGATATATTAATTACCGCACTACCGCCATTGGAATTAATGACAAACGTGGCGACTTTTGAATTTTCGGTCAGTTTATCACGGTCAATCGTGATGGAAACAGAACTCGGCTCTGCTGTTGTCTTCCCTGAAACAGGATTAACCGACAGCCATGCCAAATCTTCGACAATCGTCCAGTTCAATTCCCCTTTGCCTGTGTTACGGATTTCAATCGGCAAGATATTCGTATTCTGTCCGAAATCCAATAAAATGGGAGTAACATTGATGATTGATTTTATCGGTTTAAGCGACACGTCGCTGGAACTGGTTTGTCCGGCAATCAGGTTGATGTTTTTACTGTTATCCTCATAGCCGTCTTTTGAAAAAGTAAGCTTATAACTTCCGGCTTCTAAATCCTTAAAGCTGAATTTACCATCAGATCCGGTCGTCTTACTTTGTTCAGTAAATGTTGTAGCGCTGTTGGAAGCGATGACTACATTTGCTCCGGACAGATTCTCCTGTGTTTCTAAATTGATCACCGTCCCCTCTATATTTCCGGTTACAACCAACGGTTTTTCTTCATTACACGATTGAAAACAAAACATTGATAAAAAAAGAAGGGTAGAACAAAAAGTAAAAAATATTTTTTTCATTTTACAAATCATTACATTAAAAATTAAAAGATACGCCACAGTAATAATTTCCGAAATCTTCGGATGCGATTAAGTTTATATTGTTCGGAATCCACGCGTACCGGATTTTCCCTTTGGCTAATGCCGCATCAAGTACATTCCAAGCGTAAATACCAAGGCTCGAACCTATCAGAATGTTACGCCTCAAAGTCCAGGTATCAGCACGGCTGCGATATTCCTTAATGATTGTAAGATTTGTCGTTTCTTGCGACAGGCGGATGTTATCCGAACGTCTCATTTCACAAAAAACAAGACCCGACAATGAAACAATTTCAGTTGTAAGAAACAAAATTCCCTTTCCTGTTTTCCCTTTATGGAATTGTCCCCAGCCAGGGAGTAAAGCTGAGCGCAAAGCAGCGCTGGCTCCGTATTGGTCTGTAAACTGCGGAATATCTGGTTTGAAGTTTTTTCCACTTTGGGAAACTTCATAAAGCTCCCAAAGCTGATATACACCATTTGTATATTCGTAATATTCGCTAACTTTAGAGAATGAAGCGTTAAAACCTTCGCGATTAATTTTGAAAACCGACGTATTTGTCGTTGTTTCCGAGTAATCCGTTGTTTTACCGTCAAACTTTAATTGGTCTTTCATTTCTGAAATTGTACTTGAATTAACTTTAACCCCCGCATTATTTCCTAATTCAATTAAAAGATCGTTTATCGCATTATCGCGGGCTTCGGACAGTGTTTTGCCTTCTCCACGAGCTACCATATATTCATAACTTCTTTGTTTTTCAGGATATTCACCACGAACCCAAGGCAGTTTTTCATGATGCGAAGCAGTTTGCGCCAACAAGCTATGACTACCTGAAGACAAGATAGTCATAGCTAAAATAATAAAAAATTGAATTTTAGACATATTCAATTATTCAAAGGCTTCCTGCACGAAATCGGACACTTGCTTCGCATACTGCTGCGCGACTTTTGTTTCTTCGAAAGCACGTTGCATAGCACGTAACCGAGCTTTGGCTGCTTTTTCTTCATTCACAATGTAATAAGCACGATAAGACTTACCAGCACCATTAGGCTTTTCTATTGCAAATGAAAATTCCAACTCTCCTTTAACCTCAGCTTGTACTAAACGCTCATAAGCTGCATAAAACTTATCAAATTCTTCAAGTGTCTCAGCTGACGAGTTATTAAACATGTCGGATGTAATTCGTCCTCGAATATAAGAGCCTGCATTTTGAGCATATTTATTCATAGCTTTATTCAAACCATGCGATTCACATGAAGAATAGCACATGCTAACCTCTGCGACTAATTCACGGTTTTGGGTATCACTATTTAACATTCGCTGATGCTTCATCAATGCAGCATCAAGCGATAAACTTGTACCTGAAACAGTCCAACCTGTTTTTTTGAGTTCTTTAATACTCTTTTTATAGTCTTTTTCCATTGTCCTGTTGTACTTACGATCGCTTTGTGCATAAAAGTTTGTTGTAAAGCTGCAAAACAAAACAGTGAACATAATAATGATGGCACTTCTCGTACTCATTTTGAAATTGTTTTTTTTCATAATAAATTTCTTTTTTTGTTTAATTATAAATTCCATTTTAATATATCTTATTTGTATCGGGAGCAACCTTTAAGATTGTTTTTCCTATTTATCATTTTAATTCTTATTGAAACCAAAAAGCACTATCTGCTAATTAATTATTACCGTTTTGTTGTAGAAAAAGCACCCTTAATATTTACATTCACACTACGTGCATTTTCAACATAAAAGAATGTGCCGGTATAAGATCCTGCAATATATCCTCCGTTTTCGTTTTGTTTACCCATTGCAGTTATTTTCACCTTTAGATCGTTGTTCGATGTATAAGTTTTTATTTTATCTCCACTTATCGATATACCCACATCCCTGCCGGTGTAAATTTGACCTGTATCTAAAACTGCCTTATATATCGTCATTTCGAACTTAATAACACTGCTGTCGGAGGTATTAATGGTATTCACTTCGTATTCCGGATTGAAAAGCCAAACCAGTTTTCCAGTTTGAAAAATGTTGGCAGAATCATTGTTGATTACAAATTCATTTTTCCCTGCCGGAAATTCGTCATCTTTTTCACAACTTGTAAAAACAGTTGATGATGATAAAATGAATAAAAATAAATAAATATAAGATCGTTTCATAATATGTTTGATTTTAAAATGTTTACTTAGCCTGAGTACGATCAGGTTTGTTGTTTTCAGTGCCTTTTATTTTCATACCCGGCGCGAGCGACCAAGTGGTGGGTTCTGAAATCAAATCCTTATCTACAAACACACGTGCGGTACCTTTTTTCACATAAGTACCATCATTATGCGTATCGTCAACACAAACAAAACCGTGTTTCAAATTTCTAATGCTTCCGTTTTCATACGTACCCGAATAAATATATGCAAAATCCACAAATACAGATAAATTATTTTTTTTAATTGATCTTGATTTACAATATATTGTGAAATTTTTACCCCATTCTCCAACAATAACCATGTCATTCGAGTTTGAAAAAGATTCTGATTGATTTTCGTTTAAATCCACAAAAAATTTATTTTTTGTCTTAATTTTCAGTATAACATCACTGAACTCGTGACCAATTTCGTAATCATTCGATTTATTGGTACGTATCAAAGTTACCGGCGAAAATTTAAACACGCCATCAATCTCAGGTGGGTCGATACCTTTATCATAAACTGGCATTTCCATGTCCTTCAAAAGTTGAATATGCTCGGGCGAAATGATTGAATTAATTTTTCCTTGTGCAAGTTTATAAGGGTTAAAGGAGAAGTCTACATCGGAAGGATAAGTTACCAGGTTTGCTGACCGTCCAACTGTAGATTCTCCTGCAAGATACGTATCTTGTCTTTTTACTCCGTTTTTAATTTTTTCAGAATCTAATAATGAATATTTAGTCTTATCTTGTATTTGCTGCCGATAACGCACTACATCAGAAAATGAATTATATATATCACTATATTTTTTCCCAGAGAGTAAACCAAGCAAAATATGATTAACATTGATTATCGCAACATCAGCTTTAGTACTCTCGTCATATCCAATAACAATATTTACCCCTTTATCATGCAATACTTTTGCAAATCTTTGTTGTGAATCCATCATTGTTTGACATGTTCCAAAATAGAAAAATGAATTTTCTGGAAAATCTCCTTTTTTACAAACATGATTAACGAAATTTTGAGAAAAAGCAATATAATCCCCTCCTTTTTCATAAGAAATGAATTCTTCTCTCCAATAGTTCTCCATTTTTTCATCCCAGAGAAATCCCCATTTTTTTTGAGTAGGCACTTTTTCCCCGGTAACAATCCATGTTAATCCTTCTTTTTCAAAATACACTCCGTGGGAATCAAGAACAACACCATCATACCCTTTTAATCCACCACCAATGAGAAAATCAAGATTGAACTCTTCACCATAAATAGCTTTAATATTATAATCTTGGGCTAGAACACCTATGTTATCTTTCACCATATTGTTTAAGACTTTTCTGTCTTCTTCAATAGTATGTCGGTATATATACAATAGATTCGGATAGTCATTTTTGACAATTTCAGAATTGTTTATTCGAGGTGCTTTATTTGATAATTTGGGAAATATAATATCATTAGTATTCACTTTTTCCGTTATCAACCAAAACACCCAACCGCCTTTCTTATACTTAACCGCCAAATGGTCTCTTTCGAAATAAATTTCTTCCACCTGCGGCATTTTTTTAAATTTTTCGGCAGCCTGAATAAGTCCCTGATAAGGATCAGTAGAAATAAGTGCACTATCTGCAAAAGCAGAGATAATACTGTCGGAAGTAATAATTTTTTGTATTTCCTTATCAGAGAGTTTTGGAGTTATATCAATAACTTCACAGCTTACAAAAAACAATCCTGAAAAGAACAAAAGGAAGAATAATTTTAAGGTTTTCATAAAGTCAATATTTTTCCCCTACTCTTCTTCGGATTTTCAGGTATCTCCGTATAATTAATCTATTAACGATATTTAATCCTATTTTAATTAAAGCTTTTTGAACTTTTTCAAAATCGCCCATGAACAAACACTCCAAACATCCCTCACAGCTATTTATTTTCAATATTTTTTCAGTTTACAGCCACGAAAATCTCTCATTTTTCCACCCGCAACAAATATAAAATATTAATTAATTTTAATCAATAGCCTTTAACGCAGTGTGCATCGAAGTGATGAAAATAGGACATGAAACCATCATATTAACACACGAAGTATCAATATTTGATCACGAAATTTATTGGATGGAAGTGAAATTTATTATTTTTTGAAGGTATTGGTTCATATTCGGAGGAGGATGGATGAGAGAATGGGAGGAAAAAACAGCCTGGATTTTTTCCGGGCTGTTTCAATCTTTCGGATCAGTTTACGCTAAAAATGATTTTTTATCAGTCTGTTTCACAGCTGTAACATCATCATTACTTCACATTATAGTCAGATGAGATAATTCTCTCAAAACGACCTGCCACGAAGCAGGTACAAACCAGCTGACCCGAATTTTCAAAAAATAAACAAACAAATAAATATTCACAGAACAGAATCAGGGGTGTTTGTGCGTTGTATCCGATATTATATTTCGGTTTTCACGTTTCCACCACATCCTCACAACGTAATTTGCATCACCTGTATATCCGCTTTTTTGCAACCCGGAAATCTGTCTTTTATCAGTTTGTTTAGCTCATTGATGTTGCTGAAACTGTCTCTTCGTCCACAATAATACATTTCTGTGAGTGGATATTTCTCCACAATTTTCCTCATTAATTCATCCATGGAGGGTGAAACTGAAAGTGCCGCGTATTCCTCGTATGTAAAAGATGTGAAAGCCACGTTGGGCTGTATGCCTCTGTTATCGAGCAGATATCCGTCATCAAGCGATACCGGCAGTGCTGGTTTGCCATTATAGATAAGATCTGTGGGTGCAGGATATGACACTATTTGAGTACGCTCCCCGTTCATTATCACCGGAACCAACCGGCTGAAATCCTTTGTTGTCTTGTATATGATTACTTGTTGAACAGCCGAAATTTGTGTCATAGTGCGTTCCTCTGTAAAAATTTTACCCGTTTTACATGAAAAGAGCATCATAAGTAAGGATAGTATGCTTATTAATTTTTTCATTTCTCTGATTGAATGGGTTAACTTAACTATTGTTTTACAAAACGGATTGTTTTTGAGCCATTTTCAGTACGAATGTTCAATATATAATTTCCTGATGTAAATTTCGAAACATCGAGTTCCGTTTTATTCAATCCGGCGACATTTCGGCTTACCATTAGCTGTCCTGCCATATCAAAAACATGAATGGACAGTATCCGGCTTTCCGATTTAATATTGAGATTGTCTTTGGCAGGCACCGGATATAAAAATACACCCTTCTCAACTTCCGGAGTTCTCAGCCCGGTGAGAACCTTAGTCAGTGTAAAATTCAGAGTTGAATTTTCTAATGAATTTACCCTTGTCCATTGGTTTTCTGCATTCAAATAATAAAGAGCTATCTTATAATTTCCGGGATTCAGATTTAAAGCTCCTTTGAACTGAATATTCTGTGTCTCGTTAGTGTCGATAATAACATCCTGATAACCAAGGTAAGTGAGCGACGATCCTCCCGTAACAGGAAATACAAAGGCAATCATTTTATTATCGAAATACGCTCCGGTATTTTGTAAACTGAAAGACAGAATATCGAAATCGGAGTTCACCTGATTGTTATTCGGAAAACTGATTTTCGAATTCAGATTAAGTATCGGAGTACCGGTAGGAGTAGCCAATATGTTTACTGTCTGTATTTCGCCTAATGTCTGTAATGTTTCTGCCCAATCCGGATTGTTAGTTGGGTCGTACATGGTGGATAAATAATATGAACCTGGCTCAAGGTCAATTGTACTGTTGAAATTCAGTTCACGTATTTCGCCGCTTACCAGATTTACATTTTCTGTTCGTATATATTTATTATTGGTTTCATCGGTGGTCGATTGCAGGTAAATTCCAATTCCGGAATTGTATTCTTTCCCGGTATTTTTAAGCTTTACTGTAATACGTCCGGTTTTGGCTTTGTAAAGATTTCCGGTCACAACCATCGATTCAAGTTCCAGATTAGGGACTTCGTCAGCAGGAGTTGCAAAAGATATTGACGTTTCAGTAACAGTTACATATACGTATGCCGGTTTTCCAACGGTAGTTCTCACTTTATGCCAGTCAGTTTCGTTTGAAGACCGGTAAATCACGTACAATTTATACTTGCCGGGTGTAACAGTTGCGGGAATGCCGCCGTTGATGTAAAAATTCTTTTTATACCAACCAGAATTGGGATTGAGTGTCGAAATTTGTGAAACTGAAAGAGCAGTTATAAATTCATTATTGCTATTATACAGGCCTAAACCCAGGTTACCGCTGAAACTATTAATACCGTAATTGAAAATATAGTTGGCTGTAAAAGTCATGTTATCGGTAAGTAAAAGCGTATCAGCTGGATAAGAAATGGTATCGTTCATATAAATTTGCGAAACAAACGTTGTCTGATTGCCGGGCTTTTGAAGGCCTACCACAATACCCTGACCTGAGTTGTAGCCACCAGAACTGCTGCCAATACCCTGTTCTGAAGGATCGAGTGCCGAAATACGAAAATATCCATCGGAATAACCTCCCCAGCCCCAGTTGAAATGAAAAAAACCATCCGCATCGTATCCATCGCATACAAACAGATGTCCTCCCTGCTGTGATTGCCCACTGTACAAGAGCGGGCGACCTGCATTTATTTCGTTTCTGAGAATATCGCTCCATTCTTCCCGGGTATAATAATTGCGACGGTAATACTCAAGATTCGGATCGTACCCGAAATACGTTTTCAACGCTTTGGCCATTGTTACTGCACTGGCACTGCTCGACATATCGTAATTCATATTCACAGATACTCCGCAGTTGAACATAAGCGTTGCCACTGCATTTTTCTGGATCTCGGTGCTCGAACTTCCGTATGTATCAGTCATATTGGCCCAGTCGAAGGTTACTGCAGCAAAATTGGATGAGAGCGCAAATCCGTGAGTTTCCGATGTGTATGAATTGGATCCTGTACCTGTCACAGGCCATTGATGGTATTTCATTACCTGAGCCATGCCGGTAGCCACACAGCCTGTCACCGTTCTTTTGTTGGTTGAAGTGACTACCGGACATAGATCGTTGAATGGTTCACCCTGATTCCATTTTATTCCACCCAGCAGGGGAGCTACAGAATTGGTCTGGTTTGCAGTTTTTTCAACTGCACGTGAAAAACCTGAAATTGCAGGTCGATCTTTTAGCATATTAATTTCTGCTTTATAAAAATCGAGCCAACCTTTCATATTGTCGGGTATATTTTCAGGATCAAAGTTATCACTGTCCGAATAGCCAAGAATGTCATAACTGCGATCGTCACCGGATATAATTACAAATCCGTTGCTTTCAATTTTTCCATAAACATATAGCAGTGTTTCTTCCGGAGATGTATCTGAAGACTGGCTGTAGAGCAACTGAACAGCATTCAGAGCAGATGGGGATTTTCTGGCGTCTGCCGGATTATTCTTTTTTGAAAAAAAACCGGAGGCTATCTGCATAGCTTCACTGGAGTTGCGCGGGCGGGCATACGCCGCAAGGCTTACGAATAAAAATGCGAGCAGGAAAAGGGTCAGTTTTTTCATGATGGTATACTGGTTAATTGAAAATTTTTATTTGTTTGATTTGAATAACCCGGATAAACTGTAGTTTTCGAAATGGAAAAACATAAAATACTTACTGAGCTTTTTTGTATAAAATCACGAATTTACGGAATCAAGCTTCCTTAACATCTTTTCAATAACATATAAATTTTTCTTGAAATACAATGGAGTTTGAACGTTCTATCACAAAAAAATAGATACCTTTTTCTAACTGTAAAGGTAGATTAATCTTAATATTTCCGGCTGCTAATGAATAATTCATTATTCTCTGACCCTGTAAGTTATATATGAAGAGTTTCGAGGCTTTATTCAGATTAGTTGAAATCGAAATTGACCGGTTG
>Ga0116171_10006516_pt1 | contig 10065 bp, 8 predicted proteins | sample AD_JPNHW2_MetaG_FD_89798 | JGI IMG/M metagenome (GOLD analysis project Ga0116171, IMG submission 89798) | Active sludge microbial communities of municipal wastewater-treating anaerobic digesters from Japan - AD_JPNHW2_MetaG | ecosystem: Engineered > Bioreactor > Anaerobic > Digestate | place...
CTCAGACATGTATATAGCTACGTCACCCTCCTAATCCCAAAAGGGATTATAGGGTAGTGATAGAGTATTTCCCTATTATATCTTTTTTGGTCCTCTATTAGCATCTTGGTGCTGTTCTTTCCTTATCGGAAGTTGCATTCGACCTTAGGGCTTTACAGGGATAAGTCTGGCATTCGGCACCGACTATATAAATGCTATTCTCTGGCAAAACAGTTTTTACGAAGCGCGATGCAGTCATAGAGTATGACAAAGACCTGCCTGGTTTACCATCCCCTCTATCTTCTGCATGAGACCGACGGCCATCCGGAGAGAAAGGAGAGGCTCACGGCAATCCTGGAGAGGATACAATCCGAGCGACTGGAAGTCGAATACCTGACCCCCGAGCCCGCGACAGTGGAGCAGGTGGCAGCCATCCACGGGAGAAGGTACATGGATCAGGTAAAGGCTGTATGCGAGAGAGGGGGAGGCTACCTGGATATAGATACCGTTCTCTCCAAGGACTCCTATCGGGCGGCCCTCATGGCCGCAGGCGGAGCCATTGCTGCCGTGGATGCGGTACTCGATTCGAGGGGCAGCGGCAAATGCGGCAGTGCCTTCGCCCTGGTGCGGCCTCCCGGCCACCACGCCATGCCCAATCGCGGCATGGGCTTTTGCATATTCAACAACATCGCCATAGCCGCGAAGCATGCCAGGGCCCAGGGACTGAATAAGGTGCTCATAGTTGACTGGGACGTGCATCACGGCAACGGCACCAATGCCGTATTCTACTCAGATCCCTCCGTTCTCTACTTCTCCACTCACCAGTATCCCCACTATCCGGGGACGGGAAGGGCGGATGAGGTCGGCGAGGACGGCGCAGAAGGCAGATCCGTCAATGTCCCCCTCCCCGCCGGGACGGGCGACGAGGGATATCTGATGGCCTTTCGGGAGATCCTGCTGCCCATAGCCCTGGAATTTCAGCCGGATATAGTGCTGGTATCAGCCGGCCAGGACCCTCACAGAGACGATCCCCTGGGGGGAATGCGCCTTACGGAGAGGGGATTTGCCGGCATGGCAGGGGTGGTCAAAGAGATCGCCGACGCCTGCTGTCCGGGCAGGATTGCTGCAACCCTGGAGGGCGGATACAACCTTCAGGCACAGGCGGAGGCGGTTGTGGCCGTGATCAGGGCGTTTGGCGGAGAGGTGCCGGAGATAAAAGGTTGGGACGAGAACGCCGCCAGGAGGATCGAAGAGGTCAAGCGGATTCAGGGCATGTACTGGAAGAGCCTCTCCTCCGCTCGGATCTAAGGCCCCCAGCTATTTGATGTGGGTGAAGAGACGATTCATAGCCTCTGTGGTTGAGTTAGCAAGTTAGCCATGACTGAGCCTACTGTTATCGAACAAAATCCCAGAGACACAGAGGCACAGAGCGACTAAAGGAGTCCGATGCGCAGGCGGGCCTCAAAGAATCCGGCCAGGAATGTGCGAAATCCCTCGTCCTTTATCTGGAGGATCTCCCGGCCGCAGTATATATCGTATCCGCGACGGAGGGCCGGGCCCAGGTGCCTGCCCAGGGAGAGGCCGAAAAGCTTAGCTTTCAGAAGATCCGGAGCCAGAGGATAGGCTCGCGGCTCTTCCACCACCGCCTTTCCCTCTCGGATATAGGGCCCGGAGAGCGGCATTGGGTGGGCGGCCAAAAACCTCGCCAGATGTTCTGCCTCCCAGACGGGCGGGCCCATGCGCCGCGCGGCCGCGGGCAGAAGCCAGACCTCCATCTCAAAGAGCAGCAATGCCCTGTCGCGATAGGATGCAATATCGCTGCGCATAACGGAAAATCCGCTGCGCTCCAGCAGAGCTGAAATCGACTCCTCCGCCTTTCTAAGCTGGGGATAGAGGACGTCTTCCACCACCGGGGGAGCTTCAAAATCTATAAGAATGGGCAGGGTTCCCCGCGCCTCCAGTAGGAGAGAAAGCTGCTCGTCGCTTAAGGGATCTGGCCGCTGGGGCGAGAAGAAGTCGACATCCGGCCCGGCCAGGAATGCGCGGCAGGCGCATACAAAGAGCAGCATCTTATCCAGGGTCAGGGCCGCAGCCACATTTCTCCCCGGATCGACGGGATCGACCACTATCAGAGGCTCAATGTGCTTGGCCGTGCCGTGCCCCTCCGGGTCCAGGCGCTGGCCGGGGCGCCAACTGCCGGCGGCCTGCAATACCTCTGCAAACGACCCGTAGAACAGGATCAATAGCTCGGCCAGATAGCCGGAGAAGCCCCCCACCTTCAGCTCCGATCCGTAGACACCCACGCCCTTCATGAACTGCTTCAATAATAGGACCTCATCCTCCCTGCCCTGAATTCTGCTGCTCACATACTTTGCATGAAAAGGAGTTCTATCCACGGCGGACTGAAGGTCAGCGGCAGCAGCCACCAGATAGCAGGGGACCAGATCTACGTCGTAGCCGTCCACCCTGGCATGGACATAGGCATGTTCGGCATATTTCTCCTCGTGCTGGGGAGCAACAGCTCTCGCCACCTCCAGGGCTGCCGCCAGGTTATCGCCCGGCGCGACGCCCAAAAAGATGTCCAGGTCATGGTCATTGGCCAGCCATGTGCCCCGTGCCGCCGAGCCAACCAAAATGGGCTTTATGGCCAGGCTGCGCTCGCCCGCCAGGTCCTGGATGCGGGCCATGAGCGAGGCTGACACTTCGGCCATCTTCTCTCTCTCCGCCTGGGTCGGCTTTATCCTGTCCAGGACAGCCGTCCTGATTTCAGAGAGGGAATTGTCTAAGGTTCTCGTAGATCGGCCCTCCCCGGGTGAGGGTGCTCTTCTTGAGATAGAACCGGTCCACTGTGAAGCTTCCGAAGTCCGTTTCCGAAAACTGCCCCATCTTGGCCCGAAGCCTTTCGCTGGTATCTGCATCGGGCCGGCCCACCCGGCCGAGCGTCACATGGGCGGACAGGCCACGCTTCTCGGAGGCAAAGCCGAGAGGCAGCAGAGCAGACTCGACCTTTTGATACAGCTCTTGAAGCTCCCCCTCCAGGCCCAGCCAAACCACGCGAATGCTCCTGCCGGGAAAGGAGCCCGTGCCCCGGACATGGACCGGAAAGGGGGCGGCAGCAATCCCGGCCAGGGCATCCCCCACCCGTCCTATCTTGGCCTCGGGCACATCGCCCAGGAACTTGAGGGTGATATGCAGAAGATCGGGTTTGACCAGCCTCAGACCTTCCGTCGCGATGCCGGCTTGCAGCCTTCCGATCTCCTCGCGCATGGCAGGGGGAAGCTCCACCGCCACAAAGCACCTTATGCCTGCCATCTCATCTCACCTTTTGCGATTCAGCGCAATACTGCTCCATTGCTGGCTGACGTCACTGACTTTCGGTAGCGGGCTAAAATGCCGCCCTTGATCTTGGGCTCAGGAGCCTTCCAGGATGCGGCCCGGGCCTGCAGCTCGGCAGGATCTACCAGGAGGTCGACCCTTCTCGCCGGGATGTCTATGCGGATCAGGTCCCCTGACCGGACCAGGCCTATGGGGCCGCCCACTGCTGCCTCCGGAGAGACGTGGCCGATGCACGGGCCGCGGGTTCCGCCGGAGAAGCGTCCGTCGGTGATGAGGGCCACGGACTCGGAGAGGCCGGCTCCGGCGATGGCAGACGTGGGCGACAGAGTCTCCCTCATCCCCGGCCCGCCCACCGGTCCTTCGTACCTGATTATCACCACGTCGCCGGCCTTGACGCCTCCGCCCATGATTCCGGTCATGGACTGCTCCTCGGAATCGTAGACCACAGCCGGCCCCTCATGCCTGAGCATGGCTCCAGAGACGGCGGTCTGCTTGACGACAGCGCCCTCCGGGGCCAGGCTGCCGTAGAGTATGGCGATGCCGCCCTGCTCATGAACCGGGGCACTGGGGCTGGCGATGACCTGCTCATTGGCTTTGGGATTGACCGGACGGAAGGCAGCCAGATTTTCGCCCAGGCTCTTTGCTGTGACCGTGAGGGCGCTTTTATCCAGCTTGTCCGCCAGCCGGCTCATGACTGCCTGAATTCCGCCGGCCCGGTCCAGGTCCAGGATGTGATGCGGCCCGCCCGGCCGCAGGTTGACCAGGTGAGGCGTCTCCCGGGACAGCTCGTCGAAGCGGCTGAGATCCAGGTCCAATCCGAACTCTGCGGCTATGGCCGGTATATGAAGGACGGTGTTGGTGGACCCTCCGATGGCCATGTCCACCCGGATGGCGTTGTCCAGGGCGACGGCAGTCACAATCTTCCTGGCGGTGATGCCCTTTTCCACCAGCTCCATGATCTTCATGCCGGAGAGCTTGGCCAGGCGGACCTTTCGCGCGTCGACTGCATGAGTCGTGGCGCAGCCGGGCAGGGATAGGCCCATGGCCTCGGTGAGGCAGGCCATGGTGTTGGCTGTGAACAGGCCGGCGCACGACCCGGCACCGGGGCAGGCGCACTCCTCCAAAGAGAGGAGCGTTTCAGCGTCACCCTGCCAGCCCTCGAAGACGTTGATCAGGTCAAGCTCCTTGTCGCAGGCGAAGCCGGGCATCATGGGGCCGCCGGTGACGACGATCGTCGGCAGGTCCAGCCTGCCCGCTGCCATGATGTGGCCGGGCACGATCTTGTCGCAGGAGGGCAGGAGCACCAGCCCGTCCAGTTGGTGAGCCTCGGCCATGATCTCAATGGAGTCCTCGATGAGCTCGCGACTGGGAAGGGAATATCTCATGCCCTTATGGCCCATGGCAATTCCATCGCAGACGCCGATGGTCTGAAACTCGAAGGGCACTCCGCCCGCGGATCGAATGCCCGCTTTTACCGCCTGGCCGAGCTTATCCAGGTGAATGTGGCCCGGTATAAACTCGTTAAATGAATTGACCACTCCAATGAAGGGGCGGCGGATCTCTTCGTCGCATAGGCCGGTGGCCTTGAGCAATGCCCTGTGGGGCGCTCTCTCTCTGCCTACTTTTGTGACATCGCTGCGCATGAGTAAACCTCGTATCCCCTCTTTTGCCGCTTTTCCGTTTAAGTAGTTGCTGATCTTTGGGCGGCATGCCGGATTACTTTTTTAAAAAATAATAAGTAATACATGTTAAATACATCGAAATACTAGCCGCGAGCGGTGGAAAATCTTTGGATGCCTATTCGCTATTCCTGATATTTCTCGCCGTCTACATTGCGGTACTGCTGGGCATAGGGCTGTATTTTTCCAGCCGGCAGAGGTCAGTGACCGACTTTTGGCTGGCGGGAAGAGAGCTCGGGCCGATCATCATCGGCTTCTCCTCAGCCTCCGCCTGGATTACGGCGAGCGCACTGCTTTTGGCTACCGGCCTGTTCCTTCTCATCGGCATAGGCTCGATCTGGATCTGGGTCTTTCCCAACATCGCCGGCCTGATCATCATCGCCGCCATATCGGGAAGGATCAAAAACATCCCCGCTTTAACCCAGCCGGAGCTTATGGAGATCAGATATGATCCCATGATCAGGGCGCCTGTGGCCGTCGCGGTTACCATTATGATGATACTCTTTTCGGTGACAGACTTCATAGGATTCAAGCTGGTTTTGGGGACGTTCTTCGGCATAGATCCCTTCCTGGCGGTGGCCATAATGGCCGTTTCCGTCGCTCTCTATGTGAGCGTGGGCGGCTTTAGGGCTGTGGTCTGGACGGATGTCCTGCAGTACGTACTTCTCGCGGGCCTGGCAGTCTATGTGGCGTCGCTATCCCTGGATCTGTCTGCCGAGAAAGGCATCAGCCTTCTCTCCGCCGCCTCGGCAATGGGCGAAGACTGGTGGAATCCCCTTCTGCTCGGCGGTCTGGCCGGTGCCCTGGTCTTCATAGTCGCCCTGCTGCCCGGCTGGGTGGCGGAGCAGGATCCCTGGCAGAAGATCTGGGCAGCTCGCGACGAGCCCTCCGCCAAAAAGGGGCTCTTTCTGGGCGGCCTTTTGCTGGCTTTTGTCTACCTCTGCTGCCTGATCACAGCCATAGGCCTGTCTGTGCTCTATCCCCGCCCGGCGGGGGAGGTGGAGGCGGAGATGCTCTACCTCAAGATAATCAGCGACAATGTCTCGCCCATGCTGCTGGCGCTGCTCACCATAGGCTTTGCTGCGGCATCCATGTCCTGCACAGACACATTTGCCACGTCCGGTGCCTCCTGCATCTCTCGCGACCTGATTCAGAGGTATCTCCTTCCGTCGGCCACCATGAAGCAGATGAGGATCATCAACAGGGCCCTGGTGGTGGTCATGATCGGCATATCGGCAACCATCGCCCTCAATGCCACCAGCATCGTGGATGCTGTCATCATCGCCACAGTCATCGGCACCACATCCTACTTCTTCCCTATCATCGGCGGGCTGTACTGGAAGAGGGCCACGCGATGGGGGGCAATGGCGGCTTTAGTCGCTGGAGGCGGCACGCAGATCCTGCTCGTCTCCTATGAGCAATTGTGGCTCAGGCAGCCTTTAGACAGCATCTCCCCCCTGCTCACAGAGCACGGGGTGCTGGTGGGCCTGGCTCTGAGCGCCTTTTTCTTCGTCACAGTGTCCCTGGCCACGCCCCGCGAGCCGGATATTCGCCTGGCACCATTCTTTCCCGACATCGCGGAGGGGCTCTTCGGTCGCGAACTGCCCCGCGCCGACAGAAAGAGCGCCGACTATCGGCAGATCGTGCCCGGCATAGAGGAGAAGACGGCCGGTGAACGGACCCATCTCAACCTCTACCTGGACCACACCAGTGCGCACTCCTGCGCGACGGGCGCAGGCTCTGAGCAGGATCTGCCCTGGCAGGGATTTGTGCAGCGTCTGACCCAGAGGCACCCCCTCTGGTTTACGCCCACGGGAAGCCATATCGTCTACAGGCTCTCCCAGGCCGATATGCTGGCCTGCGTGAAGATGGTGAGGGGCGACGAGAGCCAGATCTGGCTCTCTGCCGAGCCGCGGCTGGAGCAGAGGGAGAGGCTCAAAGACGAGCTGTTCCTGGCCACTTTGGAGATCAGCGACGTCCTCAAGGAGTTTGGCGTCAAGGCCGGATCGCGATGAAAAACGAGGTAGACGTCGCAGTCGTAGGAGCCGGGCCGGCGGGCTCTTCTGCTGCGGAGGCTTCCGCGGCCGCGGGAGCGCGGGTGCTGCTCATCGACAAAAAGAGGGAGATTGGAAGCCCTGTGCAGTGCGGCGGCTTTCTGCCTGAGGGTGAGGAGCTTATGGCTCTCCTGCCCTCCGCCCGCCTTCCCGATACGCTGATCGACATTCCGGAGCGCATCATCCTGCACCGCACCCGCTGGCAGCGCATGTATTCTCCCTCCGGGGCGAGCAAGCAGTTTTCCGTAGTCGGCAGGGTGCTGGACCGGCGGGCCTACGACCGTTACCTCGCCGCCCGCGCCGCCCGTGCCGGAGCCGATATAGTGCCGGCCACGCGCGCCCGTCCTGCTGCCGGCGGCCTGCTGCTCTCCGGACGGCTGCGCGGCGAGATCCGGCCGCAGATAATAATAGGAGCCGACGGGCCGAACTCCTGCGTCTCCCGTGCCATGGGAAACGGCAGCCAGCAGGTGGGAGTCTGCCTGGAGTATGAGATGGCGGACGTGGACATCGACCCGGATGCGGCAGAGATGTACTTCTCCGCCAAGTTTGCTCCGGGAGGCTATGCCTGGATAATTCCCCTGGGCCGGGACCTGGCCAATGTGGGGGTGGGTGTCAGGGCATCCTATCTATCCGGAGAGAAGCTGCCCGGCATACTGAACAGATTCATTGCTGAGCACCCCGTCGCGAAGGAGAAGCTGGCAGGAGGAGAGGTCCTGGCGGTCATGAGAGGCCCGGTGCCCTCGGGCGGTTCTGTGGGGACCATCGTCAAGGGCAACATGATCCTGGCGGGAGACGCAGCCGGCCACGTCCTGGCCACCAGCGGAGGGGGAATACCCCTGGCAGCGGTGGCGGGAAGGATCGCCGGATTGGCCGCAGGGGATGCGGCGCTCGGCAGGTCGCCACTCTCTGATTATCCGTCGCGCATAGGCCGGGAGTTTGGAGGGCAACTCTCGCGATCGGTCCAGATCAGAAAGATGGTGGATGTGGCCATGAAGAGCGACCGGCTCATCAGCGCCCTATTTGCCGCCCTCTCCCCGGAGCAGATGAAGGCGGTCATGCGCGCTCAGATACCCGATCCGCTCCGTTCGCGAAGCTGGGGCTGAGGGAAGGACGCTACTGTATTGCCTCTGCATGAATGGAAAATTCCGTCTTTGTGCGCTTCTGTGACTCTGTGGTGGCAGCCCGCTGGCTATTAGCTATAAACAATAGCTAACGACTTTTTTCACCACAGAGGCACAGAGGACACAGAGCACGCACAGAGACTGTTAACAACTGAACGAAGAAAAACAAATGATATGGCGGAGGGCTTCCGCCAGAGGTTTTCGTTTTAAGCCTTCTCTTCCTTGGGGGCCTTGCCCAGCAGCTCTTCGATGGGCTTGGCTCCGGCTTCCACGACTTTGACGTTGATCTGGCCCACATCGGGCGAGATATCCCGGCCATGGATGCTCATCCTCTTCTTCCTTCCTTCGGCGATGGGGTGATAGCCGGTTCCGGAGGAGAGCAGGATCTTTCTGCGCTTGGTGCCGGGCAGGTCTCTTCTCATGGGGAAGCCCTCGCGATCGCTGCCGCCGGTAACCTGTACCGAGTAGCCGGGCATGCCCAGGACATCTCCTTCGAACTTATCGCCGATGTGTTTGCCCAGCAGCTTGCCGGCTCCCGGGTCCTTAAGCTCAACCTGATATGCTTTACCGCTCTTGGGATCTGAGACTACGACTCTAAAATCCATCTTTCTTCCTCATCAAATGTAAACGTGATTTAAAGTCTTGAGATCGATGCTCTATAAAACATTATCTTGTCTCACTTCAGCTTGACCGTTCTGGCATAGTCAATGAGAACGGAAATGGGCGCGGTTTTTATCTTGATCCCCATCTCCTCGGCGGCCACCACGCCGTTGACTCCGGCATAATAGGCTATGCCTATCTTGCCTGTGCCCACCGGACAGCCCAGCACGGGCTGGGACGGCTCGCCTATCTCAATGAGGCCGTACAACTCCGCCGACCTGGCCTCTTGCAGCAGGTTGCGCACGGCCTCTCCCGCCGCGACGGGCACCTCCCTCACATTGGCCAGCACCGCTCCCGTGGCCTTGAAGGCTGCATCGGCCACTCTTGTCACCCGGCGGCCCATGAAGACCTTGATGGGATCGAGGGACGAGCCGGCATAGGCTATGAGGTCGGTGAAGTCTTCTGTTTGCCCTTCTGCGACTTTTGCCAGCCCCGCGAAGCTGGTCAGGACGGGGATGCCCTGCTTGATGAACAGGCCGTCCAAGGTTATGCTGCAGATGGTGGCAATGCCGATATGGCCGGAAGGGATCTCCATAGAGGAGAGGCTCTCCCCTTCATCCAGAACAAGAATGCGGCGGCTGATGGTATAGCCCGACTGGAATACGCGGGAGAGTATCTCAAAGACCTCTTTCTCATCGGCTTTGTTCACGATGCTGGTGTTGGCGATGACCTCTCCGCGACGGGAGGCGGGATCGAAGCTGGTCTTGAACATGTATTCTTCAATACGGGTATTGACAAAGCCGATCCTGTCGTCGACCAGGGCGTCTCCCAGCTCTCTTGAGCCCAGCGGAGTAAGGATTCGACCGCTGTAGCCCTTTTTCTTGGTAAATCCCAGTTCATCCAGGATCTTGAGGTTGTAGCGCACCGCCCTCTCACCCAGATCGTAGCCCCGGCTGCTCAGGGAGTCCGAGATGGCCCTGGCGCCGACCGGAGAGCCGGCGCCTTCGATGACCCTGAGGATTTCAATCAGCCTTCGCTGGCTGACATGCGCCCTGGTGAGAAGCTTCATCTCTGGGAATTCTCCGGGAAAGGCCATATATATCTTATGCGGATAACAACTGCCCGGCATTACAGCAGTATAATGCCAGTAGTACGCCGGTAATGGCTGGTCGGCACGGCGTAAGTGCAGCATATGGCCGACATATCAGTCCCGTGGGGTAGCGGTCAATCCAAAGGCCCTCAGGATTGACCGCTACCCCACGGGACTGATATGTCGGCCATATGCTGCACTTACGC